>Ga0182742_1002548_pt1 | contig 19910 bp, 19 predicted proteins | sample eDN5th37CBELigMG_FD_128880 | JGI IMG/M metagenome (GOLD analysis project Ga0182742, IMG submission 128880) | Enriched Miracle-Growth compost microbial communities from Emeryville, California, USA - eDNA 5th pass 37_C BE-Lig MG (version 2)... ... | reverse complement strand
TCCACCGGCTCGATCGTCCGCTGCTGCACCCAGGCGGTGGTGTCGATGACCGTATAATTCTCGACCTGCGCCACGCGCACCACCTGCGCAGCGGCAAGCTGGACGGGCGCGCCGCCCTCGCTGGGGATGACCTCAATGAAGGCCGCGGCTGCGGGCACCCCCGACATGTCCTGCGCCGCCACACCGGCGGCGAGACCCGCGATGGCGGCGGCCGCAAGGAACAGGCGCCGGATCATCGCGGCATGCCCGGAGCCCAGGCGCTCACTCCAGCCCCACCAGGCCCCGCGCGAAATCCCTTGCCTTGAAGGGGCGGAGGTCCTCCGCCTTCTCGCCGACGCCGACCATATGCACCGGCAGGCCGAATTCCTGTGCCAGCCCCACGACCACGCCGCCCTTGGCACTGCCGTCCAGCTTGGTTACGGCGAGGCCGGTGACGTCCACCATCTCCTTGAAGATCTTCGTCTGCTGGATGGCGTTCTGGCCAGTGGTGGCGTCCAGCACCAGCAGCACGGAATGCGGCGCTGTCTCGTCCTGGCGCTTCAGCACGCGGACGATCTTCCGCAATTCGTCCATCAGCGCGGCCTTGTTGTGCAAGCGGCCGGCGGTATCCACCAGCAGCACCTGCGTCCCCTGCTGCTTCGCCGATTTCAGCGCGTCGAAGGCAAGGCCAGCGGCATCGGCGCCGGGCTTGGCAGGCGCATAGACCTGGCAACCGGTGCGCTCGCCCCAGATCTGCAATTGCTCCACCGCGGCAGCGCGGAAGGTGTCGCCGGCGACGAAAGCGCAGGAGAGGCCGCGATCGCGGTAGATCCGGCCGAGCTTGGCGATGGTGGTGGTCTTGCCGGTGCCGTTGACGCCGACCACCAGCACCACATGCGGGGCGTGGCGCGGCTCGATCTCCATCTCCTTCGCCACCGGGGCGAGGATGGCGGCGATCTCCTCGGCCAGGGCGGCCTTCACCTCCTGGTCCGTGACCTCCTTGCCGAAGCGGGTGCGGCGGAAGCTCTCTACGATGCGGCGGGAGGCGGCGACGCCGAGATCGGCGGTAATCAGCGTCTCCTCCAGCTCCTCCAGCGCCTCGTCATCCAGGCGGCGCTTGCGGAAGAGGGAGGTGACGCTCTCGTTCAGCCGCTGGCTGGAACGCGCCAGCCCGGCCTTGAGCCGGGCGAACCACCCCCCTGGCTGCGGCCTGGCCGGGGCGCTGGGCACCGGCTCCGGCTCGGCCGCCTCCGCTGCCGGTGGCGTCGTGTCCTCGGCAGGGGCGCGCAACGCCTCCTCGGTGGGCGAAGGCGGCGGGGCCGGCGGGGCGAGGTCCTCGCTGCCGATCCGCTCCAGCGGACTTTGCGGGGTGAAGGGCGGGGGCGGCGCCGCGGGCGGCACCGGGGGTTCCGGCAACGCCTGGGGCGGCAGGGTGGGCGGTCCCTCGGGCGGGGCCGGCTCGGGCGGCTGGCCCGGCGGGCTGGTCAGCGGCGGCTCCTGCGCCGGGGGCGGCGGCTGCTCGGTCTCGGGGCCGCGGCCACGCAGGCGGGTGATCCAGTCGCGCAGCGCCATGCTCAGGCAACCTCCGCCAACAGACCATCCGGAGTCGCGCCGGTCACGCGCAGATGCCGCAACTCGCCGGGCGCGGCGCGGCCACGGGCCAGGCGCAGCGGCGCGAAATGGGCGGTATGGCCGCGATCCCCGCGCTCGAACAGCACGGCTTCCTCCTGACCCATGCGCGAGGCGAAGAAGCGCGCCGCCGCCGCCTGGCCGATGGCGCGCAGCCTGGCCGCGCGTTCCCGCCGCAGCGGCACGGGCAGTTGCGGCATCCGCGCTGCCGGGGTGCCCGGCCGCTCGGAATAGGGAAAGACGTGCAGGAAGGTGAGTTCCATCTCCGCCACCAGATCCAGCATCTGCCGGAACTGCTCCTCCGTCTCGGTCGGGAAGCCGGCGATGAGGTCGGCGCCGAAGGCGATGTCCGGCCGCAGGGAGCGGGCACGGCGGGCGACCGCCAGGGCATCGGCGCGCAGGTGCCGGCGCTTCATGCGCTTCAGGATCAGATCGGCCCCGTGCTGCAGGGAGAGATGCAGATGCGGCATCAGCCGCGGTTCCTCGGCGATCAGGCACCAGAGATCCTCGTCGATCTCCACCGGATCGAGGGAGGAGAGGCGCAGCCGTGGCAATTCCGGCACCAGGGCCAGCAGGCGCCGCACCATCTGGCCGAGCGTCGGCTGCCCCGGCAGGTCCGGGCCGTAGGAGGTGATGTCCACCCCGGTCAGCACGACCTCCCGGTATCCGCGCTCCACCAGAAGCCGCACCTGCTCCACCACCGCGCCGATCGGCACGGAGCGGGAGGGGCCGCGGCCATAGGGGATGACGCAGAAGGTGCAGCGATGGTCGCAACCCTGCTGCACCTGCACGAAGGCGCGGGCGCGGCCGGCGAAATCGGTGACGAGATGCGCCGCCGTCTCGGTGGCGGCCATGATGTCGGTGACGGGGGCGGGCGGCGCGTCCAGCGCCCAGGCTTCCGGCTTCAGCTTCTCGGCATTGCCGATGACGCGGGCGACGCCGGGCAGCGCGGCCCAGCGTTCCGGGTTGATCTGCGCGGCGCAGCCGGTGACGAGGATGCGCGCCTCCGGATTCTTCCGGTGGGCGCTGCGGATGGCCTGGCGGGCCTGGCGCTCGGCCTCGGCGGTGACGGCGCAGGTGTTGACCACGATGGTCCCGGCATGGCCGGCCTTGGTCGCCAGGTCCCGTATCGCCTCGGATTCATAGGTATTGAGGCGGCAGCCGAAGGTGAGGACGTCAACGGTCATACAGGGTAGGCGTCCAGGTCGAGTTCGCCGGTGAAGGCGATGGCGACGGGGCCGGTCATCAGCACATGCCGGTCCTCCCGCCATTCGGTCTCCAGATCGCCGCCCGGCAGGGTGACGGTGGCGCGCCGCCCGGTCAGGCCACGCCGCACCGCATTCACCAGCGTGGCACAGGCACCGGAACCGCAGGCGCGGGTCAGGCCGGCTCCCCTCTCCCATACGATCAGGCGGATGTGGTCGGAGGCCAGCACCTGGGCGAAGCCGATATTCGCCCGTTCCGGGAAGATCGGATCGTGCTCCAGGGAGGGCCCGAGTTCCGCCACCGGCGCCGTATCCAGATCGCGAAGGAAGAAGGTGGCGTGTGGGTTGCCCATGGAGCAGGCCGCCGGATCCGCCACCACGCCACGCGAGAGCGGCAGGTGCAGCGTGTCGGTCTCATAGGCCAGCGGAATCTCCCGCCAATCCAGCCGGGCGGGCCCCATATCCACGGCATAGCGCCCGTCCGGCAGCGCCTCGGCTTGCAGCTCACCGCTGATGGTGCGGATCGTCACCGAGCGCCGGCCGGTTTCCTGCGCCAGCAGATGCGCGACGCAGCGGGTGGCGTTGCCGCAGGCCCCGGCCTCGGAACCGTCCGGGTTGCGGATGCGCATGAAGACATCTGCCCCCCCTGGCGTGCCCGCCGGCTCCAGGATGATGAGCTGGTCGCAGCCCACCCCGGTATGCCGGTCCGCAAGGGCGGCGGCACGGGCGGGCGTGATGGCGAGCCCCGACCGCCGCGCATCCAGCACGACGAAGTCATTGCCCAGGCCATGCATCTTCCGGAAGGGAGTCATCCCCCGGCATATGCGCCGGTTCGGCGCCCGATCCAAGACCGCACCGGCGCAAACCAGCCCCGAGAGCCGGGGATTCCCGGCTCAGCTCCGCAGGAAGGCCAGCCGGTCCTCCTCCAGCACCAGGCAGGTCAGATCCCGGCCAAAGACCGCGCCGGTGTCGATATTGATCCGGTTGCGCCTAATCTCCGGCCCGTTGCGCACCGGCGTGTGGCCATGCACCACGACGGCGCCGAAATCCGCCTCCGAATGCAGGAAGGCGTGGCGGATGCGCAGCAGGTCGTCCTCCGCCTGCTCCGCCAGCGGCACCCCCGGCTTCAGCCCGGCATGGACGAAGAGATAGCCGCCCAGGCGGTGGTGCAAGGAGAGGCCGCGCAGGAAGGCCCGATGCGCCGCTGGAATGGCATCCGGCCATTCCGACGGGCTGGAGTCGGGGTCCAGGCCCCAGCTTTCCAGCGCCTCCCGCCCGCCGGTGTAGAGCCAGTCGGTGATGGCGGCGCGCTCCCCGGCCAGGGCATCCAGCATGGTGCGCTCATGGTTGCCCATGAGGTTCACCACCGGCACCCCCGGCAGCACCGGCCCGGCGGCGAGGCGGGCCACCACCCCGGCGCTGTCCGGCCCCTTGTCCACATAATCGCCGAGATGCAGCAGCAGCGGCCGTGCCACCGGCCGCGCCGCAAGATCGGCGCCGATCATGGCATGCAGGCTGGCGAGCTTGTCGGCGCAGCCATGGATGTCGCCGATGGCATAGACGCGGTGCCCCGGTGGCAACGCGGCGGGGGCGGGCTGGAATTCCATGGGCCGAAGGGTTCTCCACGGGCGCCCGGAAGGCAAGGCCACCCCCTGCCCTGGCCATCCCCCCGCCAATATGCGACGGATTCCGCAGCGACACCCGCAGGGAAGGAGAACACATGCTGGAAGTGGAGAATGTCGAGGCGCTGAAGGCCCATATCGGCCAGAAGCTCGGCAGCAGCGACTGGCTGGTGGTGGACCAGAAGATGATCGACCAATTCGCCGAGGCCACCGGCGACCACCAGTGGATCCATGTGGATGTCGAGCGGGCGAAGCGCGAGATGCCGGGCGGCAAGACCATCGCGCATGGCTACCTGACGCTCTCGCTGCTGCCGCGGCTGAACCAGGGCATCTTCACCATCAAGAGCCGGAAGCGCGGGGTGAATTACGGCTCGAACAAGGTGCGCTTCACTGCGCCGGTGCCGGCCGGGTCCCGCATCCGCGGCCATCTGACCCTGAAGGGGATCGAGCCGATGGGGGATGGCTGCTCCCGCCTCACCTTCGAGGCGACGGTGGAGGTGGAGGGCAACTCCCGCCCTGCCCTGGTCGCCGAGACCCTGTCGCTGGTCTACGAATAGGCCAGACTGGCCGATGCGGGTCACGGTCCTGGGTGCCGGGGCGGTGGGCGGCTGGCTCGCCGCCGGGCTGGCGCGGGCCGGGCTGGAGGTCGGGATCCTGGCCCGTGGCGCCAGCCTCGCCGCGCTGCGGGCGCAGGGGCTGGTCTATCTTGAGGGCGAGCGGCGCGAGGTCTTCCGCCTGCCGGCCACGGATGACCCGGTGGCGCTGCGCGGCGCCGACCTGCTGCTGCTCGGGCTGAAAAGCCACGACCTGCCGCGCGCCCTGCCCCTGATCCAGGCACTGCTGGGGGAGCGGACGGTCATCCTGCCGGCCCAGAACGGCATCCCCTGGTGGTTCCTGCAAGGCTTCGGCGGCCCCGCGCAGGGGCTTACGCTGGAGAGCGTCGATCCTGGCGGCGCCCTGGCCCGCGCCCTGCCGGCGGATCGCGTCATCGGCTGCGTCGCGCATGTGGCGAGCCGGGTGGAGGCGCCCGGCCAGGTGCGGCTGGTGAAGGCGGACCGGCTGCTGCTCGGCGAGCCGGGCGGTGCACCCGGCCCGCGCGTCATGGCGCTGGCGGAAACCTTCCGCGCCGGCGGGGTGCCGGCGCAGGCAGTGCCGGATATCCGCGCCGAGATCTGGCTGAAGCTCTGGGGCAATTCCAACATGAACCCGCTCTCGGCGCTCTGCCGTGCCGATGCGGCGCAGATGCTGGACGATCCGGAGGTGCGCGGCCTGGTGGTGGCAATGATGCGGGAGATGGCGGAAATCGGCGCCCGCATCGGCCTGCCCATCGCCCAGGACCCGGCGGAGCGAATCGCCGTCACCCGCCGCCTCGGCGCCTTCCGCACCTCCATGCTGCAGGATCTGGAGGCGGGGCGGAGCCTGGAGATCGGGCCGCTGCTCGGCGGGCTGGTGGAACTGGCAGAGCATCTGGGCCTGGAGGCGCCGCAACTGCAAGGCGTGCACGGGCTGGTCCGGCTGCTGGCACGCAATCTCGGCCTGGATGGGGTGGCACCGGCCGGATGAACCGGAGGCCCGCCCGGGCGTCTTGTCCCCATGCGGAAAGGATGCGCGGGCGCATCGCGCCGGCTCTGGCTGCTGGGCTTCGCTGCACTGCTGGCCAAACCGGCTGCGGGCGAGGAAGGGACGCGCCGTCCGCGCCGCTCGCCGCCATCCCGGGCCGAAGCCCCGCTGCCCATGCCCCCGCCTCCGCTGCCACAGACCGAGGGGGCGCCCCCCGCCTCCCACATTCCCCGCTCGGAGCCGGCGCCGGTGCCAGACAGGGATATCGGCCCGCCATTGGAAGACCAGCAGGCGCGGCCGCAACTGGATCTTGGTGTGCCGACCCCGCCGCTGGTGCCGGAGGGCGAAACCTTCCGCCGCGGCGATCCCTCACCGGACCGGCGCCAGCCATCCGGCTTGCAACTGCCCTCGCCCGGCGCAACGCTGCGGCTGCCCTTCTGATCAGTCGGGCCGCACCTCCTCCTCGTCGGGGGCAGGGATGCCTTCGATGCCCTCCTCCTCGGGGAGTGGCAGGCTCTCCACCGATTCCTCGACGGGATCGGGGCTCAGATCGTCCGGGCCGGGCTCCTCCGCCCGGTCCTCGCGCGGGGTGATCCGGTCGCGTCTCGGGCCCATGTCGTGCCTCCCGCTGCGGTGGCGCGGCAACGCGGCCGGCCGCTGCGGGTTGCGCTTGACCCGCCAGGGCGTGCCATGGAGCCTGGAGGCAAAGGGAGGAAGACCAGACCCATGCTCGAACTCCGCCCCTGCTGCGAATGCTGCGGCGCCGATCTGCCGCCGGAGAGCCTGGAGGCGCGCATCTGCTCCTATGAATGCACCTTCTGCCGCAGTTGCACGGAGGGGGTGCTGGCAGGGCGCTGCCCGAATTGCGGGGGCGAACTGGTGCGCCGGCCGATCCGGCCGGCGGAACGGCTGCTGAAGCACCCGGCCAGCACCGTGCGGAAGGTGAAGCCACAGGGCTGCGTCGCCGCCTGATCCCCCGCGGCCGATTCGCACCGCCGGGCCAGCCGGCCCTTCACCGATCGGGCGCCTGTCTTGGCGGCCGATTCACGGCTTCGGGCCAGCCGGCCCTTCGCCGGTCGGGCGCTTCAGGCCGGGCGTTGCACCAGGGAGGCAGGGCGGGGCGCGCCGATGGCGCGGGCGGCCGCCTCGCCGCTCAGGACGGAAGCCTCGATGGTCGCGGGCAGGTCCGGCACGGTCCAGTCCCCGGCGAGGACCAGATTGGGCAGTGGCCGGCGCGGCGGCCGGGGTGGCGGGCCCGGCAGGTGGCGTGGCGTGGCACGGCGCTCCTTCACCACGCGGCAGGGCGGCACCGCCGCCGGCCAGTCGCCGGCGACGCCGAAGGCAAGCGCGGCCTGCCGCAATTCTGCCCAGGCGCGCGGGGCGAGACTGGCCGGCTCCGCCGCCGCCGCCGCATCACCGGTGCTGACGGTGACGCTGACCCCCGCGGGCCGCACCAGCACCCACTGGCAGAGCGCATCCAGCAGCCCAAGGAAGCGCACCGGGCCGGACGTGGGATGCGCGAAATGCAGGTTGACGATGGGCGAATGGGAGGCCGGGGCCGGCAGATGCGGCAGCAGGCGCTGTGCCTCCCAGGGCGGCACTGCCAGGACGACGGCATCCTCCGAGCCGAGCGGCACCACCTCCTCCCCGAAATCCAGCGCCGAGGCGCGGCCACCCTGCTGCATCAGCCGACGCAGCCGGGCGCCGAAGCGGATGCGCGCCCCCGCGCGCTCCAGCGCCGCCAGGGCCGGGACGACCAGATCCGGGCCAAGGCCGTTACGCGCCACCAGCAGCCGCGTCGCCTGCCGTCCGCGGAGACGGCGCAACACGGCGCCGAGGCGGCGGGAGGATGCCTCGGTGGAGGGCGTGTTCAGCGCCGCAACCACCAGCGGATCGACAAAGCCGCGATGGAATTCGGGATGCGCCGCCATCACCTCCGCCACCGGCCGGTCGCGCAGCGGCAGGGCGAGCCGCGCCAGGGCCAGCAGCGCGCCCATGGAGAACCCCGCCGGGCGCAATTCCGGCCTGACCCAGTCGAGCGGCGAGAGCGCCACCCGCGCCGCCCTCCCGGTGGCGAGGTCGAGCACCGGCAGCCCCTCCGGCTCCGGCTCCACCCAGCCGGGCAGCGCGCCGATGCGCTCAAGGAAGCCGAGCGCGGCGCGGTTGGCGCCGATCAGCGCATGGGTGCCGTTATCGGTGCCGTCCGGCAGGGCGCGGCAGCGGCCGCCAGCCTGGGGCGAGGATTCATGGACCAGGACCGCATGGCCGGCTTCCGCCAAATGCAGCGCGGCAACCAGCCCGGCGATGCCGGCGCCGATGACATGCACCGTCATGCCGGCGTCCCGAAGCCCAGCGCCATCCAGGCCATGCGCAGCTTCTCCGCAGTGGTGAGGCGCGGGCGCTCGCCCCGCCGCTCCCAGCCGCGCGCCAGCAGACGGTCCAGCAGGCGCCGGTAGCCCCACATCATCACGCGGGCGGGCAGCAGCGCCTTGGCGTCATAGCCGCCGATCTCGGCCTCGGCCCGGGCAAAGCCGGCCCGGGCGCGGTCCGCCAGCCCGGCACAGATTGCGGCGAAGCGGGGATGCGCCACGATCTCCTGCGCCGGCCCGTCCGGGATGCCCGCCGCCGCCAGCATGTCCAGCGGGACATAGACCCGCTCCCGCCGCGCATCCTCATCCACGTCGCGAAGGATATTGGTGAGCTGGAAGGTATGACCGAGGGCGAGGCCGAAGCCTTCCGCCTCCGGCGCGCCGAAGATCCGCACCGCCATGGCACCGACACTGCCGGCGACGCGGCGGCAGTAGAGGTCCAGCGCGGCCTCATCCGGCAGGCGCAGCCGGTCGGCGGCGTCGGTTTCCATTCCGGCGACCATTGCCTCGCATTCGGCAAGCGGTACGCCGTATTCCTGCCGCGCCCAGGCCAGCTCGCGCGAGAGGGCGCAGTCCGGCGCCTGCAGCTTGCGGCGCCAGTCGGCCAGGAAGCGACGCTTCTCGGCTTCGGGCATGGCGCCATCGGCGATGTCGTCCACCGCGCGGCAGAAGGCATAGACCGCCCAGAGCGCCCGCCGCCGCCCGCCCTTCAGCGCCGCCATGCCGCGGGCGAAGGAGGAGCCGGCGCGGGAGACGCGGCTTTGCACCAGCGCCGCATCGCGGGGGCCGAGCCAGGGCGCGGCGGCGAAGGCGCGGGCGAAATCCGCCTTGTTCAGCGCCACCCGGCCAAGCACCGGGTCGGCGGCGCGCAGCCTGGCCAGCAGCCGCCGGGCCAGGGCGATGGTAACGGCGCTCTGCCAGGCGAGGCGCCGCGCGGTCAGCAGCCGCGGCAGGGCGCTGGCGCGGTCGAGCTGTTCCTCCACCCGGTCCAGCGCCGCATCCAGCACCTCCCGCCGCCGGCCGGTGTTGGCGGGGTCGAAGAAACCCAATTCGCCGCCGGCAAGGTCCATCCAGGAAACCGGCAGATAGATGCGGCCGAGCGACTCGCGGTCCGGCACCAGATCCTGCAGATGGTTCAGCACCTGCAAGGCGGTGCAGAGCGCATCGGCGGCGGCGATGGCGCGCGGGTCCGAATCGCCATGCAGCCGCAGCAGCATCCGCCCGACGGGATCGGCGGAGCGTCGGCAGTAATCCTCCAGCGCCGCCCAATCGGCATAGCGGGTCTGGGTGGCATCCTGGCGGAAGGCGGAGAGCATCAGCCGCGCCTCCTCCACCCCCACGGCAAGGTCGTGCAACCGCCGCGCCTCCGGCATGGTGGTGGCGGGGTCGTCGAGGGCGCGCTCCATCGCGTCCAGCCGGGCGAGCTTCTCGGCGGGCGGCAGGTCGGGGCTGTCGCCGATATCATCCGCGGTGCGGACGAAGCGGTAGAACGCCATCACCTTCGCCCGCTGCGGCTTGGCCAGCAGCAGGGAGGCGGTGGGGAAATTCTCCTCGTCGTAATCCCTGGTCGGGGTCGCGGAGACGGCGACGCTGCTCATGCCGCCTTCATGACGGCTTATGCGCGGCCTTTCCAGCCCGCCCGGCGATCCGGGGCCGGAATGGCCCCGGAAGGCTGCCATGGCGGCCCGTCAGCCCGGCAGGAGGGCCAGGACCTTATCCGCCGCCTCGATCTCCGCCACCCGCGCCGCGGCACGCGGCAGCAGGCGGGCCAGGTAGAAATCGGTTATCGGGGCGTAACGCGCATCCGCCGCCGCGGCGCGGGCCAGCATCCAGCCGCCGAGCACCCAGCCCGCCGCGTCCAGATAGGCCGTGGCCGAAGCCTGGGCGATAGCGGGGTCGGACTGGCCGCGCTCCAGCATCCAGCCCGTCGCCCGGTCGAGCGCATCGGCACCCGCGGAGAGGCGCGGATCCGAGGCCCGGATCTCGGCAATCACCGCCCGCATCTCTGCCCCCCCGTCCCGGAACAGCTTGCGGGAGACGAGGTCGAGCGCCTGGATGCCGTTGGTGCCCTCATAGATCGGGGCGATGCGGGCATCCCGCAGCACCTGGGCAGCCCCGGTTTCCTCGACGAAGCCCATGCCGCCATGCACCTGGATGCCGAGCGAGGCGCAGTCCACGCCACGATCAGTGCACCAGGCCTTCACGATGGGGGTGAGCAGCGCCACCCGCGCCTCCGCCGCCGCAGCGCCCTTGAGCCGGGCGCGATCCAGCGCCGCCCCGGCCTCCAGCGCCAGCAGGCGGCCGGCCAGGGTGATGGCGCGGATCTCGGCCAGCATGCGCGCCACATCCGGGTGACGGGCGATGGGGCCGCCGCCCTGGATGCGTTCCTTCACGTAGGTCTCCGCCAGGGCCAAGGCGCGGGCCCCCTGGGCCACGCCCTCCACCCCCACGCCGAGGCGTGCGGCGTTCATCATGGCAAACATGGCGTTGAGGCCGCGATTCGGCTCGCCGATCATCTCCGCCTCCGCCCCCTCGAAGAGCATGATGCAGGTGGGGGAGGCGTGGATGCCGAGCTTCTTCTCGATGCCGCCGCAGCGCAGCGCATTGCGCTGGCCGTTCGGCAGGATCTTGGGCGTGGCGAAGAGGCTGATGCCCTTGGTGCCGGGCGGAGCGTCCGGCAGGCGGGCGAGGACCAGGTGCAGGATGTTCGGCGTCAGATCGTGTTCGCCATAGGTGATGAAGATCTTCTGGCCGTGCAGCCGGTACTTGCCATCTCCCGCCGGCTCGGCCCGGGTGCGGACCAGGGAGAGGTCGCTGCCCGCCTGCGGCTCGGTCAGGCACATGGTGCCGGTCCATTCGCCGGAGACCAGCTTCGGCAGCCATCGCGCCGCCTGCTCCTCCGTCGCGTAGCGGGTCAGGGCCTCGATGGCGCCGGCGGTCAGCAGAGGGCAAAGGCTGAAGGACATGTCGGCGGTGCAGACCAGCTCCTGCACCGCCATCCAGAGGGATTGCGGCAGGTCCTGGCCGCCATGCTCGGCGGGCGCGGGAAGGCCCTGCCAGCCGCCCTCCACCCAGCCGCGATAGGCGTCCTTGTAGGAGGGCGGGGTGCGGACCACGCCGTTCTCATAGACCGCGCCATGCCGGTCGGCGGCATGGGAATTGGGCCAGAGGATCTCCCGGCTGAAACGCTCGGCCTCCCCGATGATGGCGGCGATGTCCTCGGCGCCGAGGGGGGAGCCGGCGGCGGCGGTCAGGCCGGGCAGGTCGATCAGGCGGGTCAGGCCGAAGATCAGGTCCTCGGCGGGGGTGGTCTGGGCGGTCATGCAGCCTCGGCTCCTTGGGGGGCGATGCAGGCCGCAGCCGGCCGGCGGCCGCGACGGTCAGACTGGTAGCACATGCCGGGCGGATCCACCCGGTACCTGCCTGGCCGCGGCCAGGGCGATCCAGGTCGAAGCCGGCGATCAGGCCAGCGGCACATCACGGAGCAGCCCGGCGGGGGGCGGCGCCATGCCGGCCGCCCAGGCGGGCAGCCCGGCCGCCATTACGGGGTCGCCGGCCGCCCGTGCCAGGGCCAGGCCGAGCAGCGGCGCGAATTTGAAGCCATGGCCGGAGAAGCCGGAGAGCAGGAAGCTCCGCGGGGATAGGGGTTCGAGAATGAAGCGCTCGCCCTCCGCCACGTCGTAATAGCAGGCGCGGGCGCCGAGCAGGCGGTAGCCCTCCGGGTCGCGCAGGCGGCGGGCGGCGAGGGCCAGGATCGCCTCCGCCTCCTCCGGCCGGGCATCGCGCGGGTCGGCCTCCGCATCGCCGGCAAGCGAGAAGCGGTGATCGCCGAGCTTCAGCGGCGTGCCGGCAACCGGCGGCACCGCATAGAAGCCGGTGGCGAGGTCCAGCAGCATCGGCGCCTGTTCCCAGGCGGCACGATGGGCAGGTGGCGGGTCAAGATAGATCACGATCTGCCGGGAAGGCGTGACCCGCCCGGCGAGCCCTGGCAGCAGGCGCGGCGCCCAGGGCCCGGCCGCAACCACCAGGAGGTCCGCGGTGCGCTCCACGCCGCCATCGAGGCGTAGCCGGGCGCGCTCCGGGTCCACCGAGATGGCGCGGGCCTGCTCCACCGTCACGCCCAACGCGGCGCAGCGACCGGCCAGCGCCGCCAGGATGCGCTCGGCAAGCAGAATGCCACCCGGCGCCACATGGAAGCCATCCGCGATGCCCTCGCCCACCAGCATCGGGTAGCGGGCAGCGATATCCGCGCCCGTCAGATCCTGCACCGCATGGCCACCGGCGCGCAGCGTGGCACGGCTGGCATCCAGCCAGGAATCGTCGCCCGCCGCCACCGCCAGCACCCCGGTCGGGACGCAGAGGCGCTGGCCCAGCTCTGCCCAGAGCAGCTCCCAGGCGGCGAAAGCGGCATCCACCATGCGCATGTAGCCGGCCTCCGCCCCATAGGCGTGGCGGATCAGGCGGTGATGGTCGCAGGAGGCGCCGCGGGGATTGGGGACCGGATCCTGCTCTACCACCTGCACCGCCCAGCCGGACCGGGCGAGCGCCCAGGCGGCGGACAGACCCATGATGCCGGCCCCGAGCACCAGGGCCGTGCGGGAATTCACGGCAGGCATGCGCGGCAGGATGACGGCGCCCTGCCGCGCCGGCAAGCGGGGGCCGGCCTTGCCGGGCTGGCGGCCCACGCCCTGGGTGTGTGTCCACCCAGGGCGATCGCGGGCTAGCTGCGGCTGCGGCTGCGGCTGCGGGTGCTGCCGCCGCGGCCGCGGGTGCCGGAAGTGCCGCGCCCGCCCCTGGCGGAGGTCGAACCGCGCCCGGTCATACCGCGCGTGGTGCCGCCGCTCCGCTTGGCGGCGGTGGTGGTGCGCTTGGCGGCCGCGGCGGTGCCGCGCTTGGCAGCGGCGCCGGTCCCGGCGCGCGTGCTGCGGCTGGCCGCGGTCCTGGTGCCGGTGCCGCGGGTCGCCGTGGTCTTGCGCGTCGTGCGGCCGGTGCCGGTCTTGCGACCGCTCCCAGCCTGCGCGGTGCGGCTGCTGGCGCTGCGCGTCGTCTTGCGGGTGCTGGTGGCGCGGCCTGCGGTGCCGGTCGAGCGTGTCCGGGTGGTGCGGGTGCCCGTGGCGCGAGTTCCAGCCGAACGCGCACCCGCAGCGCGCGTGCCGGTGGTACGCGTACCTGTAGTGCGCGTGCTGCGCGCACCGGCCGTGCGGCTGCCGGCGGCGCGGCCCGCAGTGCCGGTCGAACGGGTGCCAGTCGAACGGGCGCCCGTGGCGCGCGTGCCGGTGGCGCGCCCACCCGCCGTCTTGCCGCGGGTGCCGGCGGTGCTGCGAGCCGTCCTGGTCGTCGCGGTCCGGCCCGCCGCCGTGCCGCGCTTCGTACCTGTGCCGGTGGCCTTCCGGGTGCGGGTGCCGGTGCCTGCGGCGCTCCGTGTCTTGCGGGCGGTGCCAGTGCCGCTGGCGCTGCGGCTGCGCGTGCCGGTGGTGCGCCTGGTGGCGGTCTCCGTGTCCGCGGCGCTGCGCCGCGTGCGCGTGCCGGTCGAGCGGCGGCGGCGCGCCGGAGCCTCCGCCTGCTCCTCCTCCTGCATGGATTCGGCTTCGGAGGGCTCCTGCATCTCGTCCTGCATCTCCATGGGGGTTTCCTCCTGCTCCTCGTTCCTCATGGGGTCGTGCCCCAGGTTCATGAGGGCGTAGCGCCACTGCGTCTCGGCGATCTCGCCCTCGGGTCGCTGCGCCAGGCGGCTGCGAATGGCATCCACCACCTCGTGCAGGAACTGCCGGTCCTCCTCATCCAGCATCTCGGTGTCGCGGCCGAGGATCTCCAGAATCCGCAGGCCGGGCTGCCGGCCGAAATCCTCCTCACCCTCGGGCGCCTGGCCGGCGCTGCGGCTCTCCTCGGTCTCCAGCCAGCCGCGCAGCTCGGCGGCCGGCATGTTCACCAGCTGGCGGAAAACCTCCAGCGCGTCCGACCGCTCGCTCTCCTCGTAGCGGGACTCGCTCTCGCTCATCGTTCGGCGTCTCCCTTGCGGTTGGTGATGTGGCCCGCCGGCGCATGCAGCGCCGGGCGATGCCCGTTGCGTGCCGCTCTCGCACGCCGTGATCCTGTCAGATCAGCGACCGGATGCCACGCCCTGAAACGCGCCGCGGCGATTCGTGCCTGCCTGCGCTCCCACTGCATCGGCTCGGACCTGCTTGCGATGGCTGCCATGCGTGGCCTGTGCGTTCCGGTTTCCGCAGGCAACGTCACGAATGGCCGCGCGTTCCCGCGCACCGCCGCGCATCGCACGATGCAGCGTCAGATTTCCGCAGCAAGTGTCAGCCGCGCCCAGAGCACGCCACCCGGCGGCAGCATCACCAGCGGCCCGCATCGTGCGAATTCCGGCCGGTTCGGCGCATCCGGCACGTGGCTCACCGGCTCCACGCAAAGCACATTGCCGCCGCCCGGCGCGAAGATCTGCAGGTTGCGTGCCCAGGCACCCTCAGCCTCCAGGCGCAGACGCAGATCCGGACGGATGATCTCGGCCACGCCGTCCCAGCCGGTGAAATGCGTGTCCAGGCCATCATACGTCGCCTCCTCACCATCGAGGCCGGTGCCAGGCTGCACCGCGACCGGCAGGCCACGCGCATCGCGCGTGAGGCGCGCACCGGCATGGAAGCGCAGCCGCGTCCCGGGCGGGCGGGCGAAGTAGGGGTGCCAGCCGAGGCCAAAGGGAAAGGGTAGCCCGGCGGCATTGGTCAGGCGCAGCGCGATCTCCACCCCCGATCCACGCAGAGCGAGCTCAAACCGCGCGGCGTAGCGCCAGGGCAGGCCGAGGCCGAGACTCGCGGCATCGATCACCTGCGCCAGCACCGCATGGCCCGGCGATGCCGCTTCCACCCCCCAGGGATGCTCGCGCGAGAGGCCGTGGATGGCGGTGCCGTCCTGCGGATGGTTGATCGGCAAATGGTATTCGATGCCGGCGACCGGCAGCAGGCCGCGATCCAGCCGGTTGGCCCAGGGCGCCATGATGAAGGCGCCGCAGAAGCTGGCATTGGGATCGGCGCCGAGGGGCAGCGGCGCCAGCACCTCCCGCCCGCGGAAAGTCAGGGACGCCATGGCGCCGCCCTGTCCCGGCAACAGCGCTGCGGTCCAGCCGCCACCCTCCAGCCGGAGGAATGTGGCTTCCGCCGGCGAAGCCGGAGCCTCGGCCATCCGCGGTTCAGTCCAGCGCAAAGAGGTCGCGCGGGGAGGGTTTGGCGCGGCTGTACTCCATGGCGGCGTAGCTGCCGCCCTGGTAGCGCTCCGTCACCGGGTTGCCGGACAGCTTGCCACCGACCTCCGCGCGGAAGGCTTCGGCCGTGTCCTGCGGCTGCCAGCCGATCCGGTCGCGATGGTCCCTGCCCCAGAAGCTGGCCGGGTTGTCGGAGCAAGCCCAGATGACGCAGTGGCCGGTGCGCGGCGCGGCCACCGCCGCCGTCACCAGCCGCACCAGATCGGCGAAGGAGAGCCAGGTAGAGAGCATCCGCGCCTCCACCGGCTTGGGGAAGCAGGAGCCGATGCGGAGATTGACGTTCTCGACCCCGTGCTTGTCCCAGTAGAGCCGGCCCATCAGCTCCCCATAGGCCTTGGACAGGCCGTAATAGCCATCCGGGCGGAAGGCGCAGTCGGCATCGAGCTTGGGGTCGTTCCCCTGCGGGCGTTCGTGGAAGCCGATGGCATGGTTGGAGCTGGCGAAGACCACCCGCGCGCCCTCCCGCCGCGCCGCTTCATACACATGGTACAGGCCGCGGAGGTTGGGGCCGAGCACCGCCTCGAAGGGCTGCTCCACGCTGATGCCGCCGAAATGCAGGATGGCGCCGCAGCCTTCCGCCTGGCGCAGCAGGGCGACGCCGTCGTTCAGATCCGCCCGGACGAAGCTGGCGCGGGGCGGCATGGGGTCAGGGAAGGAGTGGATGTCGGTCAGGCGCAGGGTCCAGCCCTGTGCCGCAAGATCCCGCGCCAGCACGCGGCCGAGATTGCCGGCGGCACCGGTGAGCAGGACGGGCTTCTCCGGGACATGGGGCATGCGGTGCCTCCCTCGGTCTGGCCTTGCCGGGCGGGCATAGTGCGGGGTCGCCCGGGGCCAGGCAAACCCGTAAGGCGGCATCGCGGACAGGTTCGGGTGATCGGCGCCCGCGGGGGCGATGAACGGCGTTGTGGCAGCGCCCCGCACCATTGCATCCTCCCCGCAACAAGAACTGAGGGAGGAAATGCATGAACCGCCGGTCCCTGATCGGGGTGGCCGCCGCCGCGCCTGCCGTCCTCGCCGCGCCGGCCCTGGGGCAGAGCCAGGCCCCGGAGATCCGCTGGCGCCTGCCCAGCAGCTTCCCGCGCAACCTCGACATCCTGTTCGGCGGCGCGGAACTGGTTTCCCGGCGCGTGGCGCAGCTGACCGACAACCGTTTCCAGATCCGGACCTTCCCGGCCGGGGAGATCGTGCCGGCGCTGCAGGTGCTGGACGCGGTGCAGGCCGGCACGGTGGAATGCGGACAGACCGCCCTCTACTACTATACCGGCAAGGATCCCTCCTTCGCCTTCTTCACCTCCCTGCCCTTCGGCCTGAATGCCCGGCAGATGACCGCATGGCTGCGGCATGGCGGGGGTGACCAGCTCTGCGCCGAGCTGCTGCGGGACTACGGCATCCATGGCATCCCGCTGGGCGATACCGGTGCGCAGATGGGCGGCTGGTTCCGCAGGGAGATCCGCAGCGCCGAGGATCTGCAGGGACTGAAATTCCGGATCGCAGGCTTTGCCGGCAATGTCTTCCAGAAGATCGGCGCGGTGCCGACCCAGATCGGCGCCGCCGACATCTACCCGGCACTGGAGCGCGGCACGCTGGACGCGGCGGAATTCGTCGGCCCCTATGACGACGAGAAGCTCGGCTTCGTCCGGGTGGCCCGCTACTACTATGCGCCGGGCTTCTGGGAGGCATCGGCCCGCGGCCACCTGGTGGTGAACCAGCGCGCCTGGGAGGCACTGCCCGATACCTACAAGGCCGCGCTGGAAGTGGCATGTGCCGAGGCGGTGCTGGACCTGCCGGCCCGCTACGACGCCGCGAACCCGCTGGCCATGCGTCGCCTGGTCGCCGCCGGCGCCCAGCTCCGCGTCTGGCCGCGCGAGGTGATGCAGGCCGCCTGGCGCGCCGCGCACGAATTGTACGAGGAAACCGGCGCGCAGAACCCACGCTTCAAGCGAATCTGGGAGAGCTACCGGAGCTGGCGCGACGACCAGTACCAGTGGTTCCGGGTGGCGGAGAACAGCTTCGAGAATTTCGCCTATGCAGCCGCCGCCGCGGGGCGGTGACGGGGGCAAGCGGCGTTCAAGGGCTATGGCCCGCCGGGGCAAGCCCGCTCCCTTCGCGGCCTCCCCTCCTTCGCCGCCCGCCTGGGCGACGATGGCCCAGGGCGGGTAGCGCGGAACCCGGCCTCAGGCCGCCCGCGCCAGGGCAGGGGTGGCGGGCGCCTGGCGGTGCAGCTCGGCCCGGTAGCGGTCGCGCCGCCAGCATAGCAGGCGCCAGGCCGCGCGGGCGGAAAGATCGGAGAGGCGGCCACGCGGCTGCAGCCCGATGGCCTTGAAGATCATGCCCATGCCGCGCTCGATGTGGCGGTAACGGTAGAAGCCCATCGCGCGCGCCATATAGGCGGCGGTGCAGCGGGCGTGGTCGTAGCCCAGGGTCGGGTCCTCATTGCCGCAGTGATAGGCGAAGGCGAGCTCGTCGTCCTCCGTCTCCCCGATCCGGCCCGCGGCGACGCGGAGCCGTTGCAGGAAGGAGAGGTTCTCCCGCGCCAAGTACCGCTTCATATGATCGTAGAAGAGCTTGAAGTGGCGATACTCGTCCGCCGCGATCAGCTTGCAGACCTGCTTCAGCACTGGCTCCTCGGTCGCCTCGCCGAGCGCGGTGTAGTAGCTGCTGGTGCCGGTCTCCACCATGCAGCGGGCGATCAGTTCGCCGGTGCGGCTGCCGCGGATGGACGCATCGGCCTTGGTGTCGATCTTGAAGCCGGCGCGGTAGCGTTCGAAGGCGGCGGGGTAGTCCCAGGAGGGATCGGCCAGCATCGCCCATTTGCCGAGGGCGTCGCCGTGCTGGATCTCCTCCTCGGCCCAGTAGTCGGCGGCCTGCCGGAAATCGGGATCATCGGCAAACACGCCGTTCAGGTAGAGGGCGTAATCGCCGCCATTCCGCTCCACCATGGCCGCGGCCTTCACCAGCGGCACAATTTCCGGATCCACCTTCGACGGATCGAAGCGGTCCCAACTTACCTGCTCGATTCGCCAGTGTTTCATCGCGTCCCCGCGGTTTCCAGATGCGACAACGCCGCCCGCCGAGGAAATGTTCGGCGGACGGCGTCCGGAATCAAGTCATGCCGGCGGACAATGCCGCCAACCGGGCTGCTCAGGCTGCTTCCGCCGCGTCCCGCATGGCCCGCATGGAGAGCACGCGGTTCAACGCCGCGTCGCGCCGCTCCGGCGAATCCTCGGCGGTGACATTGGCCATGGCCGCCTCGGCCTCCGCCAGCCGGCGCTCCGCCTCGGCGCGGGAGAGGTTGGCGACCGGCGTGGCTTCATCGGCCAGCACGGTGCAGCGGTCCGGCGAAACCTCGGCGAAGCCGCCGGCGACGAAGAGCCGTTCGGTCTCCGCCCCGTTCTCCCGCACCCGGATGACGCCGCCCCGCAGGGCGACGATCATCGGGGAGTGGCCCGGCAGCACGCCCATCTCGCCTTCGATGGCAGGGATGGTCGCCATCTCCACCTGCCGGGAGAGCAGCAGCCGCTCCGGCGAGACGAGTTCGAGCTGGAAGGTGTCGGCCATGGGATCAGGCCGCCACCTTCAGGGACTCGGCCTTCTTCACCGCCTCCTCGATGGTGCCGACCATGTAGAAGGCGGCTTCCGGCAGGTGGTCGTACTCGCCGGAGACGATGGCGGCGAAGCTGCGGATCGTGTCCTCAAGCTTCACGAAGACGCCCGGCGTGCCGGTGAAGACCTCGGCGACATGGAAGGGCTGGGAGAGGAAGCGCTGGATCTTGCGCGCGCGCGCCACGACCAGCTTGTCCTCCTCGGACAGCTCATCCATGCCAAGGATGGCGATGATGTCCTGCAGCGACTTGTAGGTCTGCAGGATGCGCTGCACCTCGCGGGCCACGCGATAGTGCTCCTCACCCACCACCTGCGGGTCGAGGGCGCGGGAGGTGGAGTCCAGCGGGTCCACGGCCGGGTAGATGCCCAGCTCGGCAATCTGACGGCTGAGCACCGTCGTCGCGTCCAGGTGGGCGAAGGAGGTGGCCGGGGCTGGGTCGGTCAGGTCGTCCGCGGGGACGTAGATGGCCTGCACCGAGGTGATAGAGCCTTTCTTCGTCGAGGTGATCCGCTCCTGCAGCGCGCCCATGTCGGTGGCCAGCGTCGGCTGGTAACCCACCGCGGAGGGGATGCGGCCCAGAAGCGCCGACACCTCGGCACCCGCCTGGGTGAAGCGGAAGATGTTGTCCACGAAGAACAGCACGTCCTGGCCCTGCTCGTCGCGGAAGTATTCCGCAATGGT
>Ga0182742_1002546_pt1 | contig 19931 bp, 20 predicted proteins | sample eDN5th37CBELigMG_FD_128880 | JGI IMG/M metagenome (GOLD analysis project Ga0182742, IMG submission 128880) | Enriched Miracle-Growth compost microbial communities from Emeryville, California, USA - eDNA 5th pass 37_C BE-Lig MG (version 2)... ... | reverse complement strand
GAAAGCGTCTAGTCCGCGCACAAGCGGAGTTTGCTTAAAGTTATATTCCGGCGGCGGCGAAGAAATCGCCCACTCCATCGTCCGGCCGTATTCCCAAGCGTCGCCCTTAGCGGTCTTCGGCTTCGGCAACGTAATCAAGACGTTAATCAGCAAGAAAATGATCGCCACACCCATAATTAAAGCGCCCGCCGTGGACAGCTGGTTCATCCAAGTCCAATTCGGGTTCACATCTTCACCGAGGTACGTAAATACCCGGCGCGGCATTCCGAGAAGACCAACAATATGTTGGATGAAGAACGTCATATGGAAGCCGATGAAGAACAACCAGAAGAAAATTTTGCCCAGTGTTTCGTTCAAATAGTTACCGAACATCTTCGGCCACCAGTAGAACAAACCGGAGAATAAGCCGAACAAAATACCGCCTACAATAATGTAGTGGAAGTGCGCGACAACGAAATAGCTGTCATGGAACTGGAAGTCTGCCGGCGGTACAGCCAGCATTACGCCTGTGACACCGCCCATAACGAACGTCGGAACGAACGCGATGGCAAACAAGCTCGCGGTGTTAAACGTAATTTTCCCGCCCCAGAGCGTAAATAACCAGTTGAATACTTTGATCCCTGTCGGAATTGCAATCAACATCGTTGCGACCGCAAACAACGCGTTCGCTACCGGACCGAGGCCAGTCGTAAACATGTGGTGAACCCACACCATGAAGCCCAAGAAGCCAATTAACGATGTTGCGAATACCATGGCGCTGTAACCAAACAGACGCTTGCGTGCGAATACCGGAATAACTTCCGAGATGATCCCGAATGCCGGGAGCACAAGAATGTACACCTCAGGGTGTCCGAAGATCCAGAAGATATGCTGCCAGAGCACCACGTTGCCGCCCATGTTCGGATCGAAAATATTCCCGCCGAACAGCCGGTCAAAGGAAAGCAGCACAAGTCCGACCGCCAAAGCCGTGAACGCGAACAAAATCAATACAGAAACGATAAATGTGACCCATGTAAAGAGCGGCATCCGCATGAAGCTCATGCCAGGCGCTCTCATATTGATGATCGTTGCCAAGAAGTTGATGGCACCAAGCAATGTACCGATACCGGAGATCTGCAGACCCATCAAGAAGAAGTCTACCCCATGGTGCGAGCTGTATTGCTCGCTCGCGAGCGGAACATAGGAAGTCCACCCTGCGTCCGGCACTTCTCCGTAGAACCAGCTCAGGTTTAAGAGAATTCCGCCGAAGAAGAAAATCCAGAAACCGAGCGCGTTCAAGAACGGCGACGCAACGTCGCGCGCCCCGATTTGGAGCGGCATAATCGCGTTAAAGAAACCAAAGATAATCGGTGTTGCCGCAAGGAACAACATCGTTGTACCGTGCATCGTCAGCAATTCGTTAAAGGTTTGAGCGTCTACGACGTTCAATTGCGGACCGGCCAATTGAAGCCGGATTAATAGTGCTTCGATGCCGCCGACCAAGAAGAAGAAGATACCGGAGAACAAATACAAGATCCCGATTTTCTTGTGGTCGACGGTTGTCAACCAATCCATGATGCCCGTATATCGCTTCGCAGTGTGTGCACCGTGATGCGCGTGAGCGTGTGCTTCCGCCACCGGGACAACCCCCTCGTACAAGTTAAATTCTATTTCAGTTCAAGTAAATATTGTGTCAATTGATTAATTTCATCTTCCGTCAAGTGGCCGAAACCAGGCATCGTTGCAGCCGGCTTGAGGCTTTGCGGATCCTTGATCCATTGTTGAATATTCTCTTCGTTAATCTCTAAGTAGCCTGCAAGCAATTCGCGATCCGCGAAACCGTTCAGGTGCGGAGCGACGATGCTTCTCGTGCCGGGATCAACGGCATGGCAAGTAATACAGTTGTTCTTGAACACTTCCGCACCCGCTTGCGCGTCCGCCGATGCCATAGCATCTAATTGAGGAGCACCTTCGAGCATATCAGCAGCCCATGCGTCAAAATCTTCTTGCGTCACCACGATGGCTTTGAAATCCATCAACGCGTGAGACGGTCCGCATAGCTCGGCACATTTCCCTTTAAAGACGCCTACTTCAAGCGGCTCCAAGTGCATATAGTTGGTTTGGCCCGCCGTCGTATCCTTCTTCCCGCCGATTCCCGGGATCCAGAACGAGTGGTTGACGTCCGCTGTCGTCAATTCAATAGAAATTTTCTTATTAACCGGCATATACAAGTCTTGCGAAGAATAGATGCCTAACTCCGGATAGTTGAATTCCCACCAGAATTGATGCGCAACGACTTGAACCTTCACGGCATCAGGATCATTCGAGATATTCTGGTCGTGCTTAAACGTATACCCTACGGTCGGCACTGCGATGATCGCCAACAGCACGATCGGAATGACCGTCCAGATAATCTCAAGCTTGTGATTGCCTTCAACCTGCTTCGGTATCGTCTTATCGCCTTTCTTCGCGCGGAATTTCGCCAGCACATAAAACGCGATCGAGAACACGATCACCAAGACGATGATCATGATCACAAACGATAACGTCATGAGATCTAACTGTTCCTTTGCTGTTTGACCCGCCGGATTCAATGGAGACGGCTCTCCCGAACAGCCAGCGAGCAACAACACAAGCGCCGTTAACAAGAAAAATACGCGCTTGCCTTTCAACTTCTGCAGCATAGTGTGGATCAACCCCGCTTCTGTATTAATTTACGCGGTGAAAACCGCATAACATCAATGTTTTCCGTCCGTAAGGACACCATATTTACTATAAGTTTGAGGCGAATGTTTGTCAATTTCTTGACACAAAGCGTCACAAATTGTTCGGAATCATTGTGACCTACATCACAGTGTATAGTTTCTCTCGAAGCTGTTTCACTTCATCATTCTCTAAGTATTCGTCATATGTCATCAGTTTATCAATGACACCGTTCGGCGTAATTTCGACGATCCGGTTCGCGACCGTATTGACGAATTGATGGTCATGGGAAGTAAACAGCACGGTTCCGTCGAAGTCAACCAAGCCGTTGTTGAGCGCAGTAATCGATTCGAGATCCAGATGGTTCGTAGGTTCGTCCAGAATGAGCACGTTCGCACCTTGCAGCATCATGCGCGACAGCATACAGCGCACCTTCTCGCCTCCGGACAATACACTGGCTTTCTTCAACGCTTCGTCGCCCGAGAACAGCATGCGCCCGAGAAATCCGCGAATGAAAGACTCATCTTGTTCCTTAGAATATTGGCGGAGCCAATCTACCAGGCTCAAGTCCACCCCTTCGAAGTAAGCGGAATTATCCTTCGGGAAGTACGCTTGCGAGGTGGTGACGCCCCAGGTATATTCGCCGGCGTCAGGCGCAAGCTCGCCCATAATAATCTGGAACAATGTCGTCTTCGGCAGGCTGTTCGGCCCCACGAAAGCGATCTTGTCGCCCGTGTTCACCGTTAAGCTGAAGTTGTCGAGGACCTTCTCCCCGTCGATCGTCTTTGTAAGCCCCAGGATTTGCAGCATCTGCTTGCCGGCTTCCCGTTCCGCCTTAAAGTTTACGAACGGATACTTCCGGTTCGAAGGGCGAATATCGTCAAGCGTGATCTTATCGAGCAGCTTCTTCCGGCTCGTCGCCTGCTTGGACTTCGATTTGTTCGCGGAGAAGCGCTGAATGAACTCCTGAAGCTCTTTAATCTTCTCTTCTTTCTTCTTATTCGCCTCGCGCATGAGCTTCTGAGCCAATTGGCTAGACTCGTACCAGAAATCATAGTTGCCGACATATAGCTGTATTTTGCCAAAGTCAATATCAGCAATATGCGTACAAACTTCATTTAAGAAGTGACGGTCGTGTGACACCACGATAACCGTTCCCTCAAATTTCCCTAAGAATTGAATGAGCCATCGAATCGACTCGATATCCAAGTGGTTGGTAGGCTCGTCAAGCAGCAAAATATTCGGATGACCGAACAACGCCTGCGCCAGCAATACCCGAACCTTCAAGTTGCCGTCGAGATCGGCCATCTTCCGGTCATGCAGCTCCGTGCCGATGCCGAGGCCGATCAAGAGCTCCGCCGCTTCCGCTTCGGCCTCCCAGCCGTTCATCTCCGCGAATTCGCCCTCCAGCTCCGCCGCCCGCATGCCGTCTTCATCCGAGAAGTCCGGTTTCGCGTAGAGGGCGTTCTTCTCCTCCATAATTTCATAGAGGCGCTTGTGCCCCATAATGACCGTTTGCAGTACCTGATATTCGTCATAAGCGTAGTGGTCCTGCTTCAATACGGCCAATCGCTCGCCCGGTGTAATCGATACTTCGCCTCGGGTCGGCTCTATTTCACCGGAGAGAATCTTCAGGAATGTCGATTTCCCCGCACCGTTCGCGCCAATCAAGCCGTAGCAGTTCCCCGGCGTGAACTTGATGTTGACGTCTTCAAACAGCGCACGCTTGCCGAAGCGCAGCGTAACGTTGGAAGCTGTAATCATAAAATAAAATCAATCCGTCCTTTCCGTGCCATATGCATCCGCCCTATTATATCATAATTGCCGGAAAGTGTTAGGGAATACATTGTGGTATCATAAAAGAAAATGTATCCCATTCTTAGACGGAGGTGTTGTCATGAACATTATCTCTATTGAACCTACGCCGAGTCCGAACGCGATGAAGCTGAATCTCGACGAATCCCTTGCCCCCGGCATGAAATACGAGTTTACCCGCGCGGAATCCGGGTCCGCCCCGAAGCATCTGCGCGCGCTGCTTGAGATTGAAGGCGTGAAAGGCGTATACCAGGCGGCTGATTTCATTGCGGTGGAGCGCGAGCCGAACGGCGATTGGCGCGCGATTCTCGCGGCGGTGCGCGAGGCGTTCGGCGAAGGCGGCGCGGCCGCCGGCGCCGGGGTCCCGGTGCCGGCAGAGGGCTACGGCGAAGCCAATGTACTCGTGCAGATGTTCCGCGGCATCCCGATGCAAATCCGGGTGCGCGCCGGGCACGAGGAGGCTCGCGTGGCGCTGCCGGAGCGGTTTGCGGCGGCGGCGATGACCGCAGGCGCCGCGTCGCCGAATTTGATCCGAGAGCGCCAGCTCGTGGATCATGGGGTGCGCTACGGCGAGCTCGACGAGATCGCCGCGCAGGTGGCGGCGGAGATTGACGCCGCCTACGACGATGCGCGCCTGCGAACGCTGGTGAAGCAGGCGGAAGCGATGGGCGACAAGCCGGAAGCGGCGCCGGCGCTGTCGGCGGCGGAGAAGCTGTCGCCGGAGGAGATTGCGGGGCGGCTGGACAGCCCCGAATGGAAGGTGCGCTACGCGGCGCTGGAGCGCTTGAAGCCGGCCCCGGAGCATCTCCCGATTGTGGTGAAGGCGCTGGCGGATCCGAACTTCTCGATCCGCCGTCTCGCCGTCGTGTATCTGGGCGATATTAAGGGGCCGGAAGCGATCGAGCATCTCATTCGGATGCTCAAGGACCCGTCCGTCGCCGTGCGCCGGACGGCCGGGGACGCGCTGTCGGACATCGGCGACCCTGCGGCGCAGTCCGCGATGATCGAGGCGCTCGGCGACAAGAGCAAGATCGTCCGCTGGCGCGCTGCGCGCTTCTTGTACGAATGCGGCGACGAGGCCGCATTGGACGCACTGCGGAAGGCGCAGGACGATCCCGAATTCGAGGTCGCCCTGCAAGCGCGCATGGCCGCGGAGCGTATCGCTTCCGGCGAAGCGGCAGCCGGCACGGTCTGGCAGCAGATGGCCAAGAGCCGCGAAACCGAATAACCTCACAATCATGCCCCCGCCGCTTCCCGCGACGGGGGCTTTACATGAAGAAAGAGCCGCCCCGTACCTGGCGACTCTCGCTTGATTAGCCATTCCCGCCAAAGGCCGTCTCCGGTGTCGTTAAGCGGTCATAGTAATCTAAATATTTATCCTTATTCTCGCTCGCGCGCAGCGCCATCGCCGAACGCGGATGCTCGTTCAAATTGCCCGTAAGCATGTATGGGATATTGTATCCCCACTCCCACTTCTCGCGCATCGGCACCATGTGCTTCTCTAGGAAGCCTAACAGCGGGCGAATCTCATATTTCGGATTCCGCAAGTTCGCCAGCAGCAGCTCCGTCGTGCAGTTGCCTGCGGCGCGGCCCATGCCGTACACCGACGAATCCAAGAACGTAATTCCGCCTTCAATTCCTACCAGCGTGTTCGCGAACGCAAGCTGCATGTTGTTGTGCGTATGAATGCCGAGCAACTTATTCGGCAGCGCGCGCTTAAACTTCTCCGTCATGTACGCAACATCCTTCGGCACCATACTGCCGTACGAATCTACGACGTACACGACATCCACATTGCTCTGCCCAACATACTGCAGCGCTTCGGTCACTTCATTCTCAAGCGCATTCGACAGCGCCATAATGTTCAACGTCGTCTCGTAGCCGAGCGCATGGAATTTTTCCACCAGCTCAACACCCTTATCCACATCCTTGATGTAGCACGCTACACGGATCAAGTCCAGCATACTTTCTTCTCTAGGCAGAATATCGTTCTCATCCACACGTCCGATATCAACCAGCGCGGAAAGCTTGGTGTTAGTCTTCTGCGGAAACACCTCGCGCATGAAGGCTTCGTCCAAGAAACGCCATGGTCCCGCGTCCGCACCCTTCAACAGCTTCGGGGAATTTTTGTAGCCGATCTCCATATATTCCACGCCGCATTCGCTCAAGCTGTAATACAGGTCTCGCACGAAATCGACACTGAAATCCCAATTATTCACCAAACCGCCGTCACGAATCGTACAGTCTAAAATTTTGCAGTCCATGTTAATCATGTTCGCTCCGCCTCCAACCTTACCAAGGTTACGTATTTACAGCTAATTATTCCATTATAATGGTCAAGCCGCAGAACCTCAACCGCAGACTTATGTTTAAGTATACAAATGTTTTAGGCAGTTCCTATTACGCTATGTTATAATTTTACAACCTATATATCTTTAAGGGGGACAACAGATATGAAACAACAGTGGACCTTGATTTTTGCTCTCGTGTTTGCGTTAATTATTGCGATTTTCTCTGTTGTAAACGTGGAGGCGGTTCCCGTTGATTATATGTTCGGCACAGCGCATATCCCGCTCATTATGGTCATCCTCGGCTCCGCGCTGGCGGGCGGCTTCGTTGTCGGACTGTTCGGCACGATCCGGATCATGAAGCAGAACCGGCAAATCCGGGCCATGCAGAAGGAGCTTCAATCACACACATCTTTAACTGTAGAAAAGGAACCCGCACCACCGCAGCCTCCAGCACCGACAAAAACAGAGGGCGCAGCCGGAGAAGATCCGAAGTAAGGAAACGCGCATGTGCTAATGCAGAGCAGGGAATCCTAAACATTGCCCTGCGGCCAAAGCGGGAGCAACCTTATCTATGGGAGGGTCCTCTGTGCTCGATCAATTGGAAAGCAATTATGATTGTTCGAATGCCAGCGATGACCTGCATCGGCTGAAGCAGGAACTGGAGCAATGGAAGTCGAAGGACGGGGAGCTCACGAAGGAAGAGACCGAAACCGTGGATCGGTTGGAGAATCAAATCCAGTTTATCCTTAACAAATGCGATATCCGGTAACGGCATGCCATGTCCGTTATTTGGACCGAGTTGTTCAGAAGCTGCGAAATAAGGAAATCGATTGTCCGCTATTACCATGAAATTCAGTCAATTTGGTGCTTATCGCAAGAATAGTGGACAACCTAACGGACTGACACACAGTAACAATTGAACCCCTGATGCCTAGAACGGCACCAGGGGTTCTTCCTTTTACACACGCCCTAAAATAAATTTCTCTACGACGGCCCGCACGCCTTCGTCGTTGTTGCTTAGCGTAATATAGTCCGCAATCTCTTTCAAAGCGTCCACCGCGTTGGCCATTGCTACGCCAAGTCCTGCCGTTTGCACGAGCTCGCGGTCGTTCCACGAGTCCCCGATGCCGATCGTCGCCTCCCGCGGAATACCGTAATGCGCCGCCAGATGTAAGAGCGCGTTCCCTTTACTCGCTTCGGGATGCACAATCTCCAAGTAATTCGGCTTCGACTTCGTAATATGAACCCGCTCACCGACAACAGCCCGCAGCTGAGGCGTCAGCGCATCCAACACTTCCGGTTCGTCGATGATGAGCAGCTTCGCGGAACCCTTCTTCGCCACCGCGTAGAAGTCGCCCTCGACTTCATATGGCACCTTCGTAAGCTCTGCGTATTTACGGATTTTCTCGTTCTCCTCCATGGACAGCAGACGGTCATCCACATAGCCTTGAAGATGAAGCCCTCGCTCCTTCACAAATTCAACGATCATAAGCGCCGCATCCTCCGGCACCAAACGCTCATACAGCACTTCATCGTCGAGCAAGTTCTTGATCAACGCGCCTTGATACGTAATGATCGGCACGTTCAACTCGAGCTGCCCGGCGATCTGCTTCGCCGACGAATGCATCCTCCCTGTTGCCAGCGTTACGACACAGCCTTGCTGCACCGCTTCCGCCAGCGCCGCCTTCGTGCCTTCCGTGATGATGAGATCGTCCGTCAGCAATGTGTCGTCAATGTCTGTCGCAATTAACCGGTACTGTTGTGTCATGATGTTTCTGCCCTCTCCTATTTTCTGCCGAAATCCGCTTTAATCTCGCCCCACGCGTCGGTGTTCCATTTTACAATCTTATTCGAATACGAGTTTGTCTTGAGCCATTCCATCGCCCGGTCAACAAGCCGATAAATATCTTCCGTAGACTCGTCACGGTCCAACGTCGTCGCCACGCGCTTATCCCGCACCCACTTGATCGCCGTCTGCGAATCACTGTATATTGTCTTGTTGCTGCCCAGCTTCTTCAAATATGCCAGGCCGTGCACAATGGCCAGAAATTCGCCCAGGTTGTTCGTCCCCTTCGGGAACGGTCCCTGATGGAACAACCGCTCGCCGGTCTCGGTATCGACACCTTGGTATTCTACGATGCCGGGATTTCCGCTGGACGCCGCGTCCACACAGATGCTGTTCCGGTCGTAATCGCCCGCAGGCTCTGCCGCTTTGTTCGGGCCGGCCTTCACGCCGGCTTGAGCGAACGCCTTCTGAAACCCGATCGCGTAAGCTTTCTCCGCTTCAGCCTTCGTCGGGTATGACTTATACTTGGCTCCGGGCACACCGTCCACTTGAGCTTTGCATTCATTCCAAGCCGTGTAGATGCCAGGCGTCTTGCCGACCCACACGACGTAATATTTCGCATTCGCCATAATGATTGATCACCTGCAGACATTGTACCATACTCGGTTCACGAATGCCTGTCAGCTCACCGTTGAATCCCTGTTCGGCGGAACCGTGCGCCGCCTGCTTTCTCGGAGCTGTCCCAACGAAACGTGACGGCGGCAAGCACCCACGCGGCCAAGGAAAAAGCGGCCAGCAGAAGCAGCTGCTGCGGCAACGCGGCGAAATTGCCGCCCATCGCCGAGTTAAGGCCTTCCACGAACGGCTTATACGGGAGCGCCTTGCCGATGGCAATCGCCCAGTTCGGCGCGTGCGCCATGCTATAGAACGATTCGCTCGTAAAAATCATCGGGAAGCACAACAAATTGGTCAGCATATTCACTTGCCCTTCATGACCGGCCAGATTGCCGCATAGAAATCCAAGCCCTAAGAGCGGCAGCGACCCGGCGAACAGTACAACCAGCATCGCGAGCGCCTCCAGCAGCGAAACATGAACGCCGAAGCCGATGGCTGCGACGAGCAGCACCGCAGCATTCAGCGCGAACGTAAACAGCAGCCTCGCCGAGGCAAAGGCAGCCATGAAGGATACCAGCTTCACGGGGGTCGCCTTGACCAGCTTCAACACACCGCGGTTGCGCGGCTGCAGCACATCGAACGCCGTCAGATTGAGCGCCCCCATCATCGTGTTTAACGCCAGCACGCCTGCAAGCAGCTGCCCGCGATAGCCGGGATCCTCGAAAAACATGTACAATCCTACCAATAAAGCGATCGGCAAACATACGGAGTAAATAATCGTATAGACATCCTTGCTCATATTTTTGAGCAAATACCAAATTAATGTTTTCGTGTTCATTCACACACCATCCCTTTCGAATCCGTCAATTGCAGATACAACGCTTCCAGCCCGGCCACGCCGTGCTCGCGGCAGAGCGCATCGGGCGCCCCTTCCGCAATCGCCCGCCCGTCGGCAATCATCACGACGCGGTGGGCGATTTTCTCAACCTCCTCCATATCATGGGAGGTGAAGATAATGCCGGTTCCCCGCTCGGCAAGGGCCGAGAGCAGCGACCGAACCTCCTGCCGCGCTCGAGGGTCGAGGGCCGCGGACGGCTCATCGAGGAAGAGAAGCTCCGGATCATGGGCCATCGCCATGGCGATGGCAAGCCGCTTCTGCTGACCGCCCGACAGCTTCCCCGCGGCGGCCTCCCCCGCTTCCTTCAAGCCGCAAGCTGCAAGCAGCTCTTCCGCTCTCGCGGATGACAGCCGGATCCCGTATAGCGACGCGAACAGCTTCAGATGCTCCTTCGCGGTCAAGCCCGAGAAGAACGGCGTCGCCTGAAGCTGCACGCCGATATGCTTGCGCGGTTCGCTCCACTTGTAGCGAACCTCCCCTTCGTCCGCGTTCCGCAATCCTAACAGCAAATCTAATGTCGTTGACTTTCCGGCGCCGTTCGGTCCAATCACAGCCACAATTTCCCCTTGGGATACTCGAATTTGAACACCGTTCACCGCTGTCTTCGCGGCGTACCTTTTCACTAAACCGGTTGCTTCCACTAAAACTTGGCGCATGCGCAAAACCACCCTTATCTTATTATTCAATTTTGTATAGTCAATGTTGAGTATTTAGGAAAAAAGAAAGCCGTCTTGTCAGACGCGCTTTAAGTACGTTTGCTGCAATCGTTGAAAGAGACCAATAATCAACGTTGACTATTACAGTTTGAGTATATTTACGTCAATCCCCGTTGTCAACTAGTTTTTTCCGTAATTTCGATTAATTTCTCTAAATATTTCAAATCCAGCTCCAACCGCTCAATGCCGTTCTGGAACGTCAGCCGAACCGCCTCCGAAACCGCCTCCCCTTTCGCGGCTTGTCCGACGCGCCACGAAGCAAGCATATTGCGTACGGATTCAACGTTTTGTTGGAGCAGCTCGAGCGCCTCTTCCTTAGGCAAATCCCGCAGAAACGCTACCCCTACGGAGAAATCCGACTTCACGGAATGAGGCGGCACCGTAAGCGCCTTGCGCAGCTCATCCCGATACGCTTCCTCTCCTTGCTCGGTGATGCCGAATATTTTCCGCATCCTCGCACCGGTGCGTTCCTCGGCCACCGTCCGGACGAGCCCCTCTTCCTCCATCTTGTTCAACGCGTAATACACCGACCCTGGGAGCATATTCGTCCACAGGTCCATTCTGCTTTGCAGCAGGATTTGCTGCATCTCATATCCGTGCATCGGCTTCATTCGCAGCAATCCTAAAAGTACCAAACGGGCCAACAGCCTTCCCCCTAAGCGTAATTTGAATAGTCAAGCTTTACTATGTTATACCACGAGCCCCAAACATGATACAATAGATCGTGAGACTGGAGGGATGAACTCTTATGAACGTTGCTTTTTTCCTGCTGCCTAAGGAAAGCGTTATCACGTTGACTCCGGCCCATACGATGAGGCAGGCAATGGAGCGAATGGACCGGCACGGATACACCGCCGTACCGCTGGTCGACGAGAACGGAAGATATGCCGGGACCGTTACAGAAGGCGATTTGTTATTTAAAATGAAAAATACACCCGACTTAAAATTTGCTGATACCCATAAGGTTCTGCTTGCGGAAGTTCCCCAGCGGCGCCGCGTAGTGCCCGTACGCATCGACGCCATGATGGAGGATCTCATCAAACTGGCGGTGTCGCAGAACTTTGTCCCCGTCATTGATGACATGGATGTATTTATCGGCATCATTCGCCGCAGCGATATTATTGAATACACTTTTCAGAAAATGAACCGCCAAGACCAAATCCGCACATAGGACGAAACTTATATGAATACGCTTTAATAATTCTTTATCCATTTTTCACCCAGAGGAGGTGTACCGTTCGGCCCGGCCTGCGGAAGCGCAGGCCTCCGGCGCGGACGGAAACGTGTTGGACCCCTACCCCTTATGGTTAACCGTCATTTTCATCCTGTGTTTGGTTGCAGCATGCGGTTGCTTGATCGGCTGTGAATCGCTATTGTCTTCCGTGCAGGAGCGCCATGTTCGGGCTGCCGCTTTCCAGGGGCTGCACCGCTCAAGGCTCTTCCGCAAGATGATGCGGCAGCCGGCCTTATTCCGTTCGGTATGCCATTATGGAATCATCCTAACCTCCCTCTTCCTCGGCTTTTTCATTGTGCAACAGTTTACCCTTGCGCTTCTCCCCGCGTTCTTGATTACCGCCGCTTTGACTGCGCTTCTCTTTTATCTCGTTCACCGTCTCGTCTCGCGTGCGCTTCTTGCCCATGCTTCGGCCCATACCGAAGAAGAGATTCGGGATTTAATCAAGCAAAATGTAAACCGCTGCGATATGAACCACTCGGAGCTCGTACTTGTCGACAACGTGCTGAGCTTCGCCGAGAAGACGGCACGGGAAATCATGATTCCCCGAACGGAGATGACTTGCTTATACTTAAATCTCCCCTTCGACACAAACAAGCGAATCATCCAGGAGCATATGCATACCCGTTACCCGGTTTGCGAGACGGACAAAGACAACATCATCGGATTCATTCACGTGAAAGATTTTCTCACAACGCCCGGTATGACGAGTCTGCGACCGCTCATTCGAACGATGACGAAGGTGCCGGAATCGATTCCGATCCTTCAATTGATGCATTTGATGCAGAAACAACGCACCCATATGGCACTGCTGATCGACGAATACGGAGGTTCTTCGGGAATTGTTACCTTCGAGGACATTATCGAGGAGCTCGTAGGAGAGGTGCATGACGAGTTTGACGAAGAACGGCAGCCGATTGAACTGGTGGAGGAAGGCGTCTATTCGGTTGACGGACTGCTGCTGATTACAGAGGTGAACCGGTATTTCGATGTGAGCATCGATACCGATTGGTATGATACGATCGGCGGTTGGATGTACGCGAACGTCGGCAGCCCGCCGGAGGTTCAAGCAAAGGTCTCCTTCGGCCACCTTGAATTCATCGTTGAGGAAACCGAGCATTTGCGCATCTCGCGCATACTCGTGCGCAATGCCGAATCGCAGCGGGTGCTCAGCACGGGATAAAATCGAGTAGATAGGGGCGGCTAGCCCCTGACCTCTCACACCACCGTACATGCGGGTCCGCATACGGCGGTTCCTAAAGGTTAACGAATTTCTAGATATCGAGAAGTAAGACTGAGCAGCCCTTGGTCGTTCCAATAGGAGCGATTGAGGGCGTTATTTATGTTGCGAGACATTTCCCAGCAGCCTCGTCTGGAGTAAGCTATCATCCTTGCCGCCCATTCCGGTACGCCTAGAGCACGAAGATTTCTAAGACGGGTTTTCGGCAATTTCCACTGTTTCCACAAGCACATGCGCAATCTTCGGCGAATCAAGAAAGCCCTCCTTTCCTGTTCGGAATGGAGGGCTTGCTGTTTGTTTAATTGTTGGTGAAGCTCCGCGTCATCCCTTTAATCTCGGATGCAGGCCGGAACCGGCGCGCGCATCTGCCATAATTTATAAACTCTTTACCGCTTCCGCATATCGGCGCGCGTTCGCTTCCAGCTCGTTGAATTGGCCTGCAGCAATCAGCTTCTTGTCTACTAAATTGCTTCCAAGTCCAACGCCGATCGCACCCGCGGCAATAAAGTCTGCGATATTATCCAAGTTCACGCCGCCCGTTACGACAATCGGAATTTTGTCCAGCGGCGCTCGCACATCCTTCAAGTAGGAAAGACCAAGGGATGCCATTGGAAACAGTTTCACGGCGGTTGCCCCCGCTTTCCATGCACGGACAATCTCTGTCGGCGTCATCGCGCCCGGAATGATCGGCACATTCTGCTCTACCGCGTAGCGAACCACTTCTTCGTCAAGGTTTGGAGAGACAAGGAATTCCGCACCGGCCGCGACCGCTTGTTTCGCCATCTCCAAATCGATGACGGTGCCCGCGCCGATCAGCGCTGTTCCTTCATAACGCTTGCGCCAGTCCGCAACGTTCTGCAGCGCACCCTCCGTGTTCATTGTTACTTCCATCAGCTTAATGCCGGCCTTCACCAGCGCCTCCGCGCCGCGATCCGCGCCTGCGCCTGATACACCGCGGAAGATCGCAATAATTCTATGCTGCTCAATGAATGATAAGGTGTCCATGATGATCCTCTCTTTCTCCCCCTGTTTTGTACGATTTTATCACAAAACCGCTTTCAATGGCAGTACTAGCTTAGCCGTCCCCTTCAATAAAACAAGCTGGGGGACTAAACCCCCAGCTCATATGTTCATTACGAATAGGAACAGCAATAATCCGTTACGCTGTGTACCTTTAACAGGAAGCTTTGGTTCGCGGGAACATGGAATACGCCCTTCCCTTCGATCGACTGCCATTCTCCGCCTTGCAGCTTGTACTCCAATTTTCCGGCAAGAATGTCCATCTCTTCGTTCTGGGATGTGGAGAACTCGTATTCCCCCGGCAGCATAATTCCTAACGTCTTCTTCTCTCCGTCCGGAAACACGACCGTCCGGCTCGTGACCTTCCCGTCAAAATACACATTAGCTTCCTTCACTACTGTGACATTGTTAAATTCAGACATCTTGGCGCACCCTTTCGGTGAATAGTGTATGTAAGTCTACGATTAAATCTATCACGATGCTCGCAACTTCGCTACTATTCATCCATTTCGTTTCAATTCGTAGAAATTACCGTCCCATAACGTCAGCATGGTCTGATCGTCGATAATCAGCAAGAGGCTTCCCGGATTCGTCCAATCCCTTTCCTGTCCAGTAACTGCGCCGCCACAAACAAAAAATCCCCGGCCCTAACCGGCCGGAGACATCTTATTCGTATCGCAGCGATTCGATCGGCTGCATTCGCGCCGCTTTATTAGCCGGGTACAGCCCGAAGAATATGCCGACAATGGTAGAAAATCCGATCGCGAGCAGGATCGCCCACCACGACACCAAGAATGGCCACTGTGTTAACGCTGAGAACACCCATGAGCCAAGCAGCCCGACGCCGGCGCCGATGAGACCGCCGACAAGAGTTAAAATGACCGCTTCGATCATGAATTGTCCCATAATCATGCCAGGCGTAGCTCCGATCGCCTTGCGGATGCCGATCTCCCGCGTCCGCTCGGTAACGGACACTAGCATGATATTCATGACTCCGATGCCGCCGACGAACAACGAGATCCCTGCAATCGATCCGATAATGAGCTGCAGGATGGAAAACACCTGCGAAATCTGCTGCTGCGCTTCCGCGCCGGTCTGCGTTAAGTACTCGTTCGGCCGGGCGTTATGGCGTTGGGCCAGCAGCTTCACCACTTCATCCACGATGGCGCGGAGCTCCGTTTCATCCGCAGTATTCGCCTTAATTTCAATGTAACCGAAACGCATGGAGGACGCTCCGCCCCCAAGAAGGGACGTAATCGGTGCATAAGCGCTGTAGGTTTGTCCGCCCAGATTGCCGAGCAGCGACGACTCCGAACGGTACACGCCCACGATGCGGTGCACTTTGCCGCTGATCGTCAACCGCTGGTTTAACGCAGCCTGCGGACTGCCGAACACCTCGTTGGCGAAGTCCGATTCCACCACGAGCACCCGTTGCCGCGACCGTTCTTCGGCAGCGGAGAAATATCCGCCCGCTTCGAAATTCATCTTCATGATCTCCACGTACTCTGCAGGAGTCCCGGTAATGTTCAGCCGGTATTCCTTCGAGCGGATGCTAGTCGTCATGCTCTGCATCGTTGTGCCGCCGGCGGCTACAACCCCTTCGATCCGGCGGATCCGTTCCAAGTCCGAGTTCGTTACCATTTTATCCGGATCGGTCGTACCGTCCGGGTTCATCGGCAGCACGACGAAGTAGCCTTCCCCGTAACGCGCAATCTCGCCCACCAGCGACCTTTGGCCGGCTTGCCCGATCGACACGACGGTGACGACCGCGGCGATGCCGACGACAATGCCAATTACGGTGAGGAAGGAGCGCATCTTATTGCCGCGCAGGTTATCCAAGGCGATTCCGATATTTTCGAAAAAGTTCATGGCGTCACCGCCCCCGCATTCTCGACGCCCGCAGCCGTGTCGCTCACGATAGAGCCGTCACCGAAGCGCAATACCCGCTTCGCGTGCGCAGCAATGTCCGCTTCATGGGTGACTAAGATAATCGTTGCGCCCTCCGCATGCAGCTTGCCAAAGAGCTTCATAATCTCTTCGGACGACTTCGCGTCCAAGTTCCCCGTCGGTTCGTCAGCGAGCAGGATCGGCGGGTCCATCGCAAGCGCCCGCGCAATCGCGGCGCGCTGCCGCTGTCCGCCGGACAGCTCGTTCGGCCGGTGATCCACACGATCGCCGAGCCCTACCTTCCCGAGCAGTTCCTTCGCCTTCTCCGCTCGCTTCGACTTGCTCCATCCCGCGTACAAGCACGGCAGCTCGACGTTTCGTTGGATACTCATCCGGGCGAGCAGATGGAAGTTCTGAAACACGAATCCGATCTTCCGGTTACGCACCTGCGCAAGCTGTTCCTCATCCAGGGAATCCACTCGTTCGCCATCCAGAATATAAGACCCCGTCGTCGGCACATCCAGACAGCCTAATATATTCATCAGTGTCGATTTGCCGGAGCCCGACGGTCCCATGATCGCCACGTATTCGCCGCGGCCAATATGTAAATCGACCGGCTTCAACGCTTGCACCTCAATAGATCCGTTCCGATACGTCTTGGAAACCCCTTCTAGCCGTATCATGCTTCCGTCTCCGCCTTCACTTGATCCCCTTCGCGCAAGCCGTCCGGTACCGGGTAAATGATTTCGTCACCTGCGTCCAACCCTGATAAAATTTCAATTCGCTCTCCGTCGTCCTTACCGACGGTTACATAAGCTCTCACTGCTTCCCCATCAGCGATCCGGTACACATAAGCGTCGGCTCCGGCATATTTCACCGCGCTTAACGGGACGAGCACGCGCTCTTCTCCGGCCAGCTTAAATTCCAAGGTAGCCGCGAATCCCGGCTTGAGGACCGCGCTTCCTGCCCCGCCCGCGTCTAACTCAACCTGAATCGGCACCTCATAATCCATGCCGTCCATGCCGGCAGGACGCGCCATTGGCGCTATATATTTCAGCTTCCCTGTAAATTGCTCCTCGAAGGCGTCGCCAGTCACTACCGCTTCCATCCCGAGCTGTACCTTGCCCGCATCCAGCTCGTTCAGCGCCGCTTCCACGAGAAGGCGCGACACATTCACAATCTGGACGGCTTCATAGCCCGCAGGCACCGTCGCTCCGGCTTGCACCGCAACCGACGTAATCATTCCGTCGGCCGGAGCTGCCAAGCTGTTCTCTTGAACCAACCGCTCCAGCCGTTCAATGCTCCGCTCAGTAGACGCGAGCTGCAGTTCATGCAATCGCTGCGCATGTTCTTCCGCATCCCGCACCTTCTCCACCTCGGCGGCATCCTGTTGCCCGCGAACAAGCTCGAAGTTGCGTTTGCGCTCTGTTTCGCGCTGCAGCTTTGCGATCTCTACTTGGTTCCTCGCTTCTTCCAATTGAAGCTGCCAATCTTCCGTGTCATATGTAATCAGCTTATCGCCGGCCTGAACCCTATCTCCTTCGCGTACGTGTACCTCGGCTATTTTGCCGCTGATTTCCGTATACACAGAACGTTCCTCGGCCGGTTGCAGCCTGCCGTTCGAGTACACCGATTCCGAGATAACGCCTTTCTCCGCTATCGCCGTCGTCACCGTCACCGTCGCGCTGAGACGCATTACGTTCACGGCCATCAAACCCCCGACCGCAATAACCAGTACGGTGAGCCATAGCCACTTCTTTCTCATCATCAACCGTTCCTCTCTTCTTTACATCATCGTTGCCTGCATCCCCGTACTGATAGCCGTTCCAAGCCGTACCAGCACCCATGCCCCAACAATCCAAGGAGCAACCTTGCCAACAGGGCGACGCATCATCACCGCCGCGCCGATCGTTAAGATCGTCACATCCCAGATCCCGAACGGATCTAAGAACGCTGTAGCAAACCCGAAGGCATACCCCGATTTTTCTTCAAAGAATGCTCCACCTGTCAACGACACATCATAGAGGGACTGGGCACCGCCGGTCAACAACAACACGCATGAGAGCAAGCTTCCTACAATTGTCGGGACTGACGCATACAAAGCAACCTTCGAAAGCTGCATATACCCACTTTCGCCGCGAACAATTAAATTCAGCAAATACAGCAGCAATCCCACTAAAAACATATTAATGACCGGCCAAAGCACTGCGCTGATGATTGAAGTAATTTTCGTAATATTTACCATGATCCCTAACTGATCCTCAGGAAACTCTTGAGGCGTCGATTCAAGTTGCTCAATGAGCATTTTTTCTATCAGCGGCAATTGCAAATAAACGACGCCAGCTCCTAGCAAGGTAATAATAATCAATGCCAGCACCCATCCGCCTTTGCCCTTCTCTCGCAGCTTTTCGAATGCCGTTCTAGGAGAGGTTAACACTTGCAAAAGTAACATGAAACGACCTCCATAGGAAAATAGTAAATTATAACCACATCATTATAGCATAGTGCTATAATGGCAGTGTTAAAAGAAACAGGAGACCTCAACATGCAAATTTTCACGCACATATTGCTGCATAACGTCGTACCGCTTTCGATCATGATCACGATCGGGGTGATTCTGCAGAAAGCATTCAAATTGGATATCCGCACACTTTCCAAGTTGAACTTCTACTTTTTCTCGCCGGCTGTTCTTTTTACGATGTTGTATGAATCTACGTTTACGGCGGACATTGCGTTTCAAGTGATTTTATTTTTTGTCATCTTCTATTTGATTCTCGTCGCGGTTGTCGAAATATTTATGATATTCCGGCGCCTGCGCGGCGGCATGAGGTCGGCGATGCGGAACAGCGTTATTTTCTATAACAGCGCAAACTTTGCCATCCCGCTCAACCAGCTTGTATTTGCCAGCAATCCTTTTACCATGTCAGTTCAACTCATTATTATGGTGTTTCAGAGCATACTGCCGAACACATTGGGGATCTACATGATCAATGCGAGCCGGATGACAGTGAAGGAGGCGCTGAAGGTCGTCTTTACATTCCCGGCCGTCTATGTGCTTCCGATCGCTATTGTGCTTAAGCTCTTCAACGTGCCGATTCCGCAGCCGATATACACGCCGTTAGAATATATCTCCCAGGCGTTCATCGCTACAGCGCTAATGACGCTTGGCGCACAGCTCGCCAATATGAAGTGGAGCGTCTCCAAGCTCGACCTGCTTTCCGTCTCCGTGATCATGCGCTTGCTTGTGTCGCCGGCACTCGGCTTCCTCGTCGTATGGATGCTCGGCTTCGACGGACTGCTCGCGCAAGCGCTCGTACTGTCCTGTGCGGTGCCGACATCCCTCAGCAGCATGCTGCTCGCGGTTGAATTCGATAACGAGCCGGATTTCGCCTCCCAGGCTGTCTTCGTATCCACCGTCGCCAGCATTGTGACCGTCACCTTCGTCATTGCTTTGATCCAAGGCTTATAACGCCGAAAAAGAGCCCTCCTGTATGGATGGCTCTTTCCTTATGTCCGCACTATAACTCCACGCGGGCGGGCCGCGGACCCCTGTTCACCTTTTCTCTACTCCCTAGCGCCGGATTTCACTTACTCAGATACTCTTACTTCAGCTCAATGCTCGGAGGGGAACATTCCCTTGTTCACCATCCCCTAGCGCCGGATTTCACTTACTCAGACGAACCAAAATTTTGTTGATTTACGAACATTTGTTTGGTAAAATGGAAATAACGAATCCCCTTCCGGAGG
>Ga0182742_1002545_pt1 | contig 19931 bp, 18 predicted proteins | sample eDN5th37CBELigMG_FD_128880 | JGI IMG/M metagenome (GOLD analysis project Ga0182742, IMG submission 128880) | Enriched Miracle-Growth compost microbial communities from Emeryville, California, USA - eDNA 5th pass 37_C BE-Lig MG (version 2)... ... | reverse complement strand
GCGCCTGCCGCTGGCATGAGCGGCTCCGATTACCGGGGCGCCGGGGCTACACCCTCTGGCCGACCAGCTCCTGCAGCGCGGCGGCCAGCCGCTCCAGGGTGAAGGGCTTCCGCAGCAGCCGGATGGGCGCCTTGCCCGGCTCCGCCTCCAGCCTGATCCCGCGCGTATGGCCGGAGGTGAACAGCACCTTCAGGCGCGGGCGGCGGCGCAGCGCCTCCTCGGCCAGGCGGCGGCCGTCCATCTCCGGCATGACGATGTCGGTGAACAGCAGCTCGATCTCGGGATGCGCATCGAGCAGGCCAAGCGCCGTGGATGGCCGCGCCGCTTCCAGCACCCGGAAGCCCAGCTCGCGAAGGGCGGCGACGCTCATCCGCCGCACCCGATCGTCATCCTCCACCACCAGCACCACCTCCTCCCGGCCGACCCGCGGCAGCGCCCCGGCGGGCGCGGGCTCGGGCGCGGGCGGCCCGGCATGGCGCGGCAGCCAGAGATGGACGGTTGTGCCCTGCCCTGGCGCGCTCTCGATCTCCACCCGCCCGCCGGACTGCCGGGCGAAGCCATAGACCTGCGGCAGGCCGAGGCCGGTGCCGCGCCCCGTCTCCTTGGTGGTGAAGAAGGGCTCGAAGGCGCGCGCCACCACCTCTGGCGGCATGCCGGCGCCGGTATCGGCAACGGAGATGACGACATAGTCACCGGGAGGGAGGGCATCGGGGTCCTCCGCCGCGCTCCGGTCCAGATGGCGGTTCGCCGTCGTCACCGCCACCTGCCCGTCGCCGGTGATGGCATCCCGTGCATTGAGCGCGAGGTTGAGGATGGCGCTCTCCAGCTGGTTGGCATCCGCATAGGTGGCCCAGAGGTCGCCAGCCAGGCGGATCCGCACCGTGATCCGCTCGCCCAGGGTCCGCTGCAGCATGTCCTCCATGCCGGAGACAAGACGGTTCGCGTCGAGCGCCTTCGGCTCCAGCGCCTGGCGGCGGGAGAAGGCAAGCAGCCGCCGGGTCAGCGCCGCGGCCCGCTCCGCCCCCTCCAGCGCGGCATCGATGTAGCGGCCGGGATCGGCCCCACCCCGTTCCAGCCGGCGGCGCAGCAATTGCAGGCTGCCGACCACGACGGCGAGGTGGTTGTTGAAGTCGTGCGCAATCCCGCCGGTGAGCTGCCCGACGCTTTCCATTTTCTGCGCCTGGTGCAGCCGTTCCTCGGCCAAGCGGCGCCGCTCCGCCTCCGCCGCCACCTGGCGCAGCGCTGCCTGCTCCGCCTGCGCCTGCCGCAGCGCCAGCCAGGAAACCAGCAACAGGGTCAGCGCCGCGGCGCCGGCCACCGCGCCATGGACGAGCAGGTTGTGGCGCCAGGGCGCGAGCAGCTTCTCCGTCTCGATGCCGAAGGCGATATAGGCCGGATAGGCGCCGACCTGCCGAAAGGCGAGGATCCGCTCGCGGCCATCCGCCGGGAAGGTGCCGCGCAGCAATCCGCCCGCCTGGGAAGCGAGGATGGCGGGCCGCAGCGGGTCCTCCGGGGAGAGATGCCGGAGCGGCATCGGGCCGGTGGCGGGCTCGCGCGCCAGGATCTCGCCATCCTCGCGGAGCAGGACCGCAAGTTGGCCCTGCCCCGGCGCCGCCTCGCGGAAGAAGGCGCTGAAATAGTCCGGCCTGAGCGCGACATGGATCACGCCATCAAAGCGGCCATCCGCCGCGGAGCGCCGGCGGCTGATGGCGAAGGAGGCGACCTGCGTCGCGCGGCCGACGAAGGCGGCGCTGATATAGGTGCCGGCATCCCGCTCGCGCTGCACCTGGAAGAAGTCGCGGCTGCCGGGGCCGGTGCCGGGCTGCCAGGGCTGGCTTCCCGCCTGGACGATGCCCGCCGGATCCGTCACCCAGGCGGAGACGAGCTGTGCGCGCGGCGCGGTCAGCGCCTGGAGGAAGGCGCTGGTTTCCGGCGCTGCGATCTCCGACCAGTCCTTGCCGCGCAGATGCTCGTCGATGCGCCCGAGCATCAGGTCAGCGGTGTCGAAGACCTTGGCCACGTGCTCGTGCATGATGGCGGCGGTACGCTCGATGCGCTCCGTGCCCTCCCGCATCACCTCGCCATGGTTCCACCAGGCTGCGGCGGCGAAGACCGCGGCCGGCACCAGCAGGGCCACCGCCATGACAGCCCGGTGCAGGCGGATGGAGACCGAGGGTCGACCCAGGAGAGGCATCAGCGCCCAGAACCTGAAGACGGCAAGAGCCCGAAGCGGCCGGCTGGGTCCGGGGGCAGGACTCCACCGGAACGAAGCGGTCTCTCCATCGCCGACCTGGGTGCCTCCGAATTGCCGATGCTCGGCCGGTCTATCCGGTGCACTTTCGCATCTTCCGGCACAGGGCGCCAGGAGACTTGCAACGGCGGGTTGCGCTCCGGGGGCGCTGCGCCGGATCCATCGCCATATGCTAGGGGTGGGGGTTGTCGCGCGGCCGCCCCCCGCGCCACGGAGGACCGAAGGAATGCAGGAAGCGCGGCTGCTGCTGGAACTGGCGGGAGAGGCCGCGCTGCTGCTCTGGGGTCTGCACATGGTCCAGAGCGGTGTGCAACGCGCCTTCGGCAGCCGGTTGCAGCACTGGCTGGGGGTGGCGCTGGGGAGCCGCGGCCGGGCCTTCCTGGCCGGGCTCGGCGCCACGGCAGCCTTGCAGAGCAGCACGGCGACGGCCTTGATGGTCGGTTCCTTCGCCGCCGACGGGGCGGTGGCGCTGGCGCCGGCGCTCTCCGCCATGCTTGGCGCCAATGTCGGCACCGCGCTGATCGTCCAGGTACTGTCCTTCGATGTCACCCTGCTCTCGCCGCTGCTGATCCTCTGCGGCGTCACCGCCTTCCGCCGCGGCAGCCGCACCCGCACGCGGGATCTGGGGCGGGTCTCCATCGGCATCGGCCTGATGCTCCTGGCGTTGCGCCTGATGGTGCAGAGCATGGCGCCGGTCGAAGCCTCCCCCGGGCTGCGGCAGGCCCTGGCGCTGATGGCCGACCACCCCCTGCCGAACCTGCTGCTGGCGGCGCTGATCGCCTGGGCGACGCATTCCAGCGTGGCGGGGGTGCTCTTCGTTGCCTCCCTTGCCGGCAGCGGCGTAATCGCCCCCCCGGCGGCGCTGGCGATGGTGCTGGGGGCCAATCTCGGCAGCGCGCTGAACCCGCTGCTGGAGGCGGGCGGCGATGCGCAGGACCGGGCGCGGCTGCGCGTGCCCGCCGCCAACCTGCTGAACCGCATCCTCGGCTGCCTGCTGGTGCTGGCGGTGCAACCCTGGGCATTGCACTGGCTGATGCTGCTGGATGCAACGCCGGCACGGCTGGTGGCCAATGCGCATCTCGCCTTCAACCTCCTCACCGCGGCGCTGGCCTTTCCCCTGCTGTCCGGCACTGCCCGGCTGATGCGCCGCCTCCTGCCGGAACGCGCCGCGGCCGAGGATGCGGCGGCGCCGCGCTACCTGGACGATGCCGCGCTCGGCACCCCCTCCGTCGCCCTGGCCAATGCGGCGCGGGAGGTGCTGCGCATCGCCGACACGGTGGAGGCGATGCTGCAAGGCTCGGCCGAGGCCTTCCACGGCACCGACCGGGACGCCGCCAAGGCGGTCGGCCGCCTGGACGATGTGGTGGACCGGCTGCACCGCGCGGTGCACGACTATCTGGCACGCATCCCGCGCGAGAGCCTGGGCGACGAGGAGCTGCGCCGCCTGGCCGAGATCCGCACCTTCGCCATCGCCCTGGAGCATGCCGGCGACGTGGTGGAGCGCGACCTGGCTCGGCACGCCGCCAAGCGGCTGCGCCGGGGCGTGGCGCTGACCGCGCCGGAGGCGGCGGAGATCGCCGAACTGCACGCCCGGCTGCGCGAGCAGCTTCGCCTCGCCGTCGCGGTCTTCATGCTGGAGGATGTGGAGGCCGCCCGCCGCCTGGTGCGGGAGAAGGAGGGGCTGCGCAAGGCGGAGCAGAAAGCGATGCGGCGCCTGGCCGCGGCGGCGGAGCGGCCGGCGGCCCAGAGCGGCGCGGCGCCGGGCCTGCTGCTGGATACGGTGCGCGACATGCGCCGCGTCGGCGCGCATTTCGCCGCCATCGCCCATCCCCTGCTCGAACGCCGGGGCGAGCTGCTGCCGAGCCGCCTCATGCCGGAGCCAGAGCCGGAGCCGGGAGAGCCGGCGGAGCCCGATCGCTCCTGAAAACTCGGGCTCTCAGGGCTGCGGCGCCGCGAGGCGCAGCAGCAGGGTGACAAGCTCGCCCTCCTCCACCGCCATGGCCGCCTCGGGCAGGGTGAACCAGCGGCGCTCGCGCTGCGCCTTCTCCGGCCAGTCGTCCAGCAGGCGCCGCACCTGCATGGGGAAGACATCGACCTCGCAGGCGATGCTGCAACCGTCGCTGATGCGCTTCATATAGGCATAGCTGCCGATGGGCGTGTCCCGGATCTCGCCCATGATACCCGCTTCCTCGAAGGCCTCCTTCGCCGCGGCCTCGTGCGGGGCGAGGTGCTTCTCGGTCCAGCCCTTGGGCAGCACCCAGCGATGCGTCTCGCGGCTCGTCACCAGCAGGATCTTGGTCTCCCCCTCCTGCTCCGCGAAGGCCAGGGCAGCGCATTGCCGGCCTTGGAGGGCGTTCTTCCGCTTGCGGGGCATCGGGCCTACGGATCTTCCCACACGGGATGCTGTGACTGCCACTTCTGCGCTACCCCTGTTACGGCGTCCAGTGCTTCGCGGCCCCGGCAGGGAAGCCGAGCGTTCAGCGAGCTTGCCCGGCCGGAAGTTCCAGCAGGGCCGCCGCCCCGCCCAGCGCTGCGCTGCGGTCCAGTTCCAACCGCCCGCCATGCAGCCCCGCCAGATCCGCCACGATGGCCAGGCCGAGGCCGGCGCCGGGACGCGACTCGTCCAGCCGCACGCCGCGCGCCAGGGCGGCGGCGGGTGAATCCTCGGCCAGGCCCGGCCCGTCATCCTCCACCAGGATGCGCACCAGCCCGCCGGGTGTCGCCGCAACCCGGACGGAGATGCGGGACTCTGCCCATTTGCAGGCATTCTCCATCAGGTTGCCGATCATCTCGATCAAGTCCTGACGGTCGGCCCGGACCCGGGCGGCGGCATCCCCCTCCACCTCGATGGTCAGCACCCGGCCCGGCTGCAAGCGGCGGAGGGCGGATGCCACCTCCTCTGCCACTGCGCATGGCGCCGCCTCCGCCGCCGGGCTGCCGGAGAGGGCGGAGGCGCGGGCACGCGCCAGATGGTGCTGCACCACCCGCTCCAGCTCCCCGGCCGCGGCCAGGGCCTCCGCCGGCGGTGGCTGTATCCGGTCCAGGGCGTTGCGCAGCACCGCCACCGGCGTCTTCAGCGCATGCGCCAGATTGCCGAGATGCGACCGGGCGCGCTCCACCGTGGCGCGGTTCTGCTCGATCAGCGCGTCGATCTCGGCGACCAGTGGCGCGATCTCGGCTGGGGCGTCGAGGCCGAGCCGGTCCCGCTTGCCGGCACGCACCTCGGCCAGCGCCTGCCGCGCCCGGCGCAGCGGCCGCAGCCCCCAGACGACCTGCAAGGCCAGGCCACCCACCAGCCCGATGCCGACCAGGGCAAAGGCGAGGGTCAGACCGCGCCGCAGCCGCGCAATCTCCGCCAGGGTGCCTTCCCGCGACATCGCCACCTGCACCAGCAGCGGCCCGGGGCTGTCCGGCAGTTCAATATGGCGCTCCAGCAGCCGCGTCGGGTTGCCGCGCGGGCCCGGGATATCGCGGGCCAGGACCTCGCCACCCGAGGCAACGGGCGGCGGCAGGCGCGCATCCCAGAGCGAGCGGGAGGTCGCCACCCCCCCCGGCCCCGTGATCTGCCAATACTGGCCGGAAAGCGGCCGTTGCAGCTCCGGCCCCGCGACCGGGCGCGTCAGGCGCGGACGGCCCGAGGCATCCGTGGCGGCCGCGGCCACCACCGCGTCGAGCAGGGCGGAGAGCCTGGCATCCGCCGCCGCCTCGATCTGCCGCTCCGCGATCCCGGCGATGAACCAGCCGGCCAGGGCAAGTCCCGCCGCCACCCAGAGCGCCGCCAGCAGGGCCAGCCGCAGCGTGAGGGAGCGACGCACCCCTTCCCTCAACCCATGGCAGGCGCGGCCAACCGGTAGCCCTGGCCGCGGATCGTCTCGATCAGCCCCTCCCCCAGCTTGCGGCGCAGGCGGGCGACCATGACCTCCAGCGTATTGCTGTCGCGGTCGAAATCCTGGGCGTAGAGATGCTCGGTCAACTCGGCCTTGGAGACGGGGCGGCCGGGATGGTGCGCCAGATAGGCGAGCAGCCCGTATTCCATCGCAGTCAGCCGCACCGGGGCGCCATTCAGGGTAACGCTCTTCGTCGTGGTGTCGATGCGCAGCGGGCCGAGCGCGATCTCCGGCGTCGCCCGTCCATGCGCACGGCGGATCAGCGCCTGCAGGCGCGCGATCAGCTCCGCCATGACGAAGGGCTTGGCCAGGTAGTCATCGGCGCCGGCATTCAGCCCTTCGACCTTCTCGGTCCAGGCATCGCGGGCGGTGAGGATCAGCACCGGCATTGTCAGGCCCTCGGCGCGCCAGCGGCGCAGAACGGAAAGCCCGTCCAGAAGCGGCAGGCCAAGATCCAGCACCACCGCGTCATAGCTCTCGGTCTGACCGAGGAACAGCGCCTCCTCTCCATCGGCGGCGAGGTCCAGGGCGAAGCCGGCCTCGGTCAGCGCGGTGCGGAGCTGGCCGGCAAGTGCGGCATTGTCCTCCACCACCAGCAGCCGCATCAGCGCCTCTCCTGCACCGGCCCCTTGCTGCGCAGCACCGCACCGGTGGCGGCATCCAGTTCCAGCTTGAAGACCCGGCCGGTCGGAGGCAGCAGCTTGAATTCATAGACCCATTGGCCGTCCTCGCGGTCCAGCTCCGTCTCGATCACCCGGCCGAGATAGCGCCGCTCCACTTCCGCCAGGATCTCGGAGAGCGGGCGAATCTGCCCCGCCTCCAGCGCGGCGCGGGCGCGCTCATGGTCGTCATCGGCGGCAGCCGGATGGACGGGCAATGCCAGCAAGGGAAGGAGGGTCAGAATATGTCTGCGTTGCATGAGAGGGAAATGCCGGAGCCAGGCTGAACCCAGGCTGAACGCCCGGCTCAGCGCCAGTTCAGCCACGTCCTGCCAGGATGCGCCCCATCACGGATCAGCGGCAAGGCCGCAGATGACGGGAGAGCAGGACATGGCGGGTTTCGATGCGGGCCTGGTGCAATTGGCGGCGGTGATCGCCCTTTGCGGCCTGATCCCGGCAGGGGCGGCGCTGGCCGGGGAGCATGGCAGGCAGGATCGTGGCAGGGAAAGCCTGGCCGGCCGGGTGGAGGCGGTCGGCCATGAGCGGATCACCCTGGTGGCCGATGACGGCCGGCGCATCGCGGTGGATGCTGACCGCTGCGCCACCGCCGCCGCGCCCGGCGAACGGATCAGCCTGGCCGGCCATTGGGATGACGACGGCGAGTTCGAGGCAAAGCGGATGACCCGCGCCGACGGGACCACCCTGGCCTGCGACGATGATGACGACCGGCAGGCGGCGCATCGGGTGGCGGCTGTCGCGCCGGTGGACGCAGCGGCGGCGATCGGCAAGGCGCGGGAGGCCGGCTACGGCCCGGTGACCAAGGCAGAATGGGAAAAGGGTGCCTGGCGCCTGCGCGCCACGGACAGTTCCGGACGGCCAGTCCGGCTACGGGTGGATGGCTGGACCGGGCAGGTCACGGCCCAACCGAAGCGATAGGAGCAGGCCATGCGCCCCGGCGGACAGCCGCCTGTAGCGGCACCCCGGATCCTGCATTGGGGCGCTGCGCCGGGAAGGTTCAGCCTATCGGCCCGCCGCCCTTCTTCGTGATGGCGATCACGCTCGGCCGCGGCGGCATTCCCTCCTTGAAGTCGGGCCAGCGGGTGGAGGGCTTGTCGAAGCTGCTGCCGGGATCCTCGCCCGGATGCTGGATCGCCAGGAAGAGCGTGCCGTCATCCGGGGTGAAGCGTGGGCCGCAGACCTCCGCCCCGGTCGGCGCCTGGTAGAAGAGCCGCGTCAGCGCCCTGCCCGGCCCCGAGGTGTCAGCGGCATAGAGCCCGTCCGCGACGCCCGCATTCGGCCCCGCCCCATCGGTTGAAATCCAGATGCGGCCCTTGCTGTCGAAGGCGCAATTATCGGGGCAGGAGAGCCAGCCCTCATTGCTGGTGGCGCGATGGTACTGTGCGCCGGGATCCACGCCGGGCTTGCCGCCGGCAATGAAGATCTCCCAGCGGCCTTCCTCGGCGGCGTGATCCACCTCCCGCGTGCCGGCGCCGGGCGGGATGATCTCGATGACATGGCCGTGGATGTTGCGCGGGCGCGGGTTGGCAGCGTTGACCTGTTCCGCCGTGCGGCGGCTGTTGTTGGTCAGCATGACATAGACGCGCCCATTGACCGGATTGGTCTCGACATCCTCCGGCCGGTCCATGGGCGTCGCGCCCATCAGGTCGGCGGCACGGCGGGCCTCGATCACCACATCGGCCTGGCTGTGGAAGCCATTGGCCTCGGTCAGCGGCCCCTGGCCGTAGACGAGCGGAAGCCAGCGCATGGTGCCATCCGCCTCGAATTTCGCGGCGTAGAGCGTGCCCTCGTCCAGCAGGTCGCGGTTGGCGGCGGGATCCTGCGGGTTCCAGGGGCGGGCGGTGACGAATTTGTAGACATACTCGAAGCGCTCATCGTCGCCGCTGTAGAAGGCCACCCGCCCATCCTTCGAGACGGCATGGGTGCAGCATTCATGCTTGAAGCGACCGAGGGCGGTGCGCTTCACCGGCACGCTCTGAGGGTCATAGGGATCGAATTCGACGATCCAGCCGAAGCGGTTCGGCTCGTTCGGCTCCTTGTCCAGGTTGAAGCGCGGCTCATAGCGGTGCCAGGAATACCGACCCTGCTTCCGGATGCCGTACCGGCGGTAGTGGTCGCGCTGCGGGCCGCTCTCGGCCGCCTCGCCGCCGAAGTAGAAATTGATGTTCTCCTCGCAGGTCAGCACCGTGCCCCAGGGCGTGTTGCCGCCGGCGCAATTGTTGAACATGCCGAGCACCCGCGTGCCGGTCGGGTCCGCATTGGTGCGCATGCCCGGATGGCCGGCGGCAGGGCCGCTGATGCGCATCGGCGTCTCCGTGGTGATGCGGCGGTTGAGGCGGCTGTCCTTCACATAGATCCAGCGGCCGTCCTGCCGCTTCACCTCCACCACGCTGCCGCCATGCGCCATCATCTCCACCCGCGCCTGCTGCTCGCTGACGCGTAACTGGGCCTGGGAGCCGGCGCCGAGGCCGGGGAACATCAGGCCGGGGCTGGTGTATTCGTGGTTCACCACCAGCAGGCCATGGTCGCTGTTGCGGCTACCCTTCGGCAGGGGGAAGAAGTCCAGATAGTCGCAGTTGTAGCCGAATTGCCGTGCCTGCATGTCGGGCGTCTGCCGCTGCGGGTCGAATTCCGCCGCATCGGCCAGGATCGGATCGCCCCAGCGGATGAGGGTCTGGATCTCGTACCCCTCCGCCACCGCATCACCTTCCGCAAGCTGGTGGCGCAGCTCCGGGAAATTGAGCGTGGAGGGGCCGCCATTCGGCGTGTTGCCGCTGCTGTGCGCCTGCGCCAAGGCACTCGCGGAGCCGAGCAGCGCCTCGGCGAACCCCGCCGCCGTGATCCCGGCCAGGCCGCGCAGGGCGGCGCGGCGGGAGAGGCGCTCCTCGATCAGCGCGCCGATCGGCCGGCGCGGATCGGGGTTGCTGCCGATATCCTCGATCTCCACCGGTTCGGCTTCGGCATTCCGGTCGGCCATGGTGCTGCCCTCCCCCACCCTGCGGCGCATGTTGGGTCAGCGGAATCATAGGCCAGGCACACGACGGAGCGGAAGGCGCCGGGGTGGGCCATGCCGTGAAGTTCTCATGACAGGCGGCGGGTGGCGCCTCAGGCCGGGAGCTTGCGGAAGGCGATCTGGGAGGGATGCGGTCCGGTCAGCATCTCGATCTTCCGGCGATGGATGTTGGTGAAGGCGTCGATGGCCAGCTTCGGGCAATTGAGGATGTCCACCTCGCCCGGGCCCTCGCGGGTCCAGAGATAGTCGTCGCACAGAACCACGCCGCCGCGAGGCGCGAGCCGGAAGGCCAGGACAAGATCGGTGAGGACATCCGGCGCCTCATGCGATCCGTCGATATAGATCAGTTCCGGCGCGATCCCGCCTCGCGTGATGAGGCGCAGCAGACCGCTGGCGGAATCGCCTCGCAGGATCTCGACCTTCCGCGCCTGGCCGCTTTCCGCCAGGTTGGCGCGGAACCGCTCGAACAGCCCGTCCGTCTGCGACTCGGCGTGCTCCGCGCTGCCCTCGAAGGTGTCGATGCAGAACAGCCGGCTCTCCGGGTGCCGCAGCAGGTTCTCCAGCATCCAGAGCGTCGAGCGCCCCTCGAAGGAGCCGATCTCCACCACGCTGCGCCGCGCCTCCGGCTCCCAGCGCAGGCAGGAAAGGAAGAACCGCTCCCAATGCGGGATGTGCCCGGAGAACCAGTCCTCGGTGAAGCTCGGCATCCTTGCCTCCTGCCGGCTACTTCTCCAGCACGTAGCGCCCCGGCGCGTCCTCCAGCGGCGGGTGGTCGGCATTGCCCATGGCCGGCGGCTTGCGCTTCGGGCCGGAATGCGCGGCCAGCCAGGCGGTCCAGTCCGTCCACCAGCTTCCGTCGTGCTTCATCGCGCCACGGCGCCATTCCTCCGGGCTCCCGGCCCTGGCGTCGTTCGTCCAGTAGGAGCCCTTGCCGCCCGGCGGGTTGATGATCCCGGCGATATGGCCGGAGGATGCCAGCACGAAGCGCGTCTTGCCGCCGAGCAGCCGGGTAATCTGCCAGGCGGCGTCCCAGGGCACGATGTGATCCTTCTCCGCGCCCACCGCATAAGTGTCGAGGGTAATGCGGCCGAGATCGATACCCTCGCCCTTCAGCCGGATCCTGCCCGGCACGATCAGGTTGTTCTCGACATAAGTGTTCCGCAGGTACCAGCCATGCGCGGCGCGGGCCATACGGGTGCCGTCGCTGTTCCAGTAGAGCAGGTCGAAGGCCGCCGGCTTCTCCCCCATCAGGTAGTTGTTGACCACATTCGCCCAGATCAGGTCGTTGGAGCGCAGAAGGTTGAACATGTTGGACATCTCGCGGCTGTCGAGATAGCCGCGCTGCATCATCTGCTGCTCGATCAGCTCCAGGCCCGGCTCGTCCAAAAAGACCGCGGTGTCGCCGACCCGCGAGAAATCCTGGAGCGAGACCATGAAGCTGGCCGAGGCGAAGCGCTCGTCCCCCTGCGCCGCCAGCCAGGCCAGCACCATGGCGAGCAGCGTCCCGCCGATGCAGTAGCCCATGACGTTCAGCGCATTGCTGCCGGTGATGGAGCGCACCACATCGCTCGCCTCCAGCGGGCCGAGATCGATATAGTCCTCGATGGTCACGTCCTCCATCGAGGCATCGGGATTCTTCCAGGAGACGACGAAGACGGTGAAGCCCTGGGACACCAGGTAGCGCACCATGCTGTTCTTCGGCTGCATGTCGAGGATGTAATACTTGTTGATCCAGGGCGGCAGGATCAGCAGCGGCCTCGCATGCACGGTGGGCGTCTGCGGCTCGTACTGGATCAGCTCGATCAACCGGTTCCGGTGCACCACCTTGCCCGGCGTCAGCGCCAGGTTGCGCCCCGGCGCGAAGGCAGCCTCGTCCACCATGCTGAGGCGTCCGGCCTGCAGATCGGCCTGCAGGTTGCGCACCCCCTGGGCGACGCTGGCGCCGCCCGTTTCCATGGCGCGGCGGAGCGCCGCGGGATTCAGCGCCAGCATCAGCGTCGGGCTCATCGCATCGACGAATTGCCGCAGGTGGAAGCGCAGCTTCTGCTGCTCCGCCGGGTCCATGCCGCCATCCAGCTCGCCCTGCTCCAGCAGCCAGTCGGAGGCGAGGAGATAGGCGTCGCGCAGGGTGCGGTAGACTGGATGGGTCTGCCACTCCGGGGCGGCGAAGCGTTTGTCGCCCTTGCCGGGCAGCGCATCCGGTGCCGCCGGGCCGGAGATCCAGCCCCGTGCCGCCTGGTTCCATGCCTCCAGCGCCGCGCCCCAGAGCGAGGCATTCAGCCGGGCGGCGGCGGCGAAGCTGCCGGCCGGGCGGGCCAGCGAGCACAGCCAGACCGTCCGCAGCGCCCGCACCACCTCCGCCCAGTCCACCGGCACGACATCCCGCAGCGGATTGGCATTCCAGGCCTGGTCCATGGCCCGCAGCACCGGGTCCTGTGCCATCAGTGCCGCGGTCTGCTTTGCCCCGGCGGCCAGCATCCCATCCGCCATGTCGCCGGCCGCGTGGCGGAAGGGGACCGAGGCCGCCTCGACCCAGGAGGCCCAAAGGCTCAGCATCGAATCGGGCCCCAACCCTGCCGCCGGCGCCTCGTTCCGGGTTTCATCGCGCCGCTCCGGAGCGTCGTCCTTCGTCCTGCCGGCCATCGTTGCAGCCTCCCTGCCCCGGCGGTTCGGCCGGGTCCCGGAATTTCAACGAGGCAGGCGGCGCCGCGCTCCCATCCTGAATGTCGGACGCGCCGATTCAGGGCTCCGGGCCATCCGGCCCTTGGGTCTGATCAGCGCCGCGATGCGGGGCGATGCAGGGCCAGGGCGGCCAGGGCAAGGGCGAGCGCGGTCGCGCCATAGAGCAGCCAGTGCGGCAGCAGGGGCAGCAGCACCCCGGCCAGCAGCGGCCCCAGCCCCGCCCCCAGGTCCCGCCAGGTCGAAAGCCGCGCCAGGGCCGCCACCCGCTCGTTCCCGGGCACGGATTCGGCGGCGACGGGCGCGGGTAGCGGCTGCAGCAGCCCGCGCAGCGCCACCACGCCGAGCGCCCCCGCCCAGAGCCCGCCCAGCCCGATCACCGCCAGCCCCGCCGCCGAGCCGAGGGAGAGCAGCACCAGCATTCGCATGGCACCGAAACGTTCCCCGAGCGCCCCGCCCGCCTGGCCGAGCGCGATCTCCGAGGCGTAGCGCAGCGCCAGGGCGCCCCCAGCGGCCAGGGCGGCGCCCTGCGGCAGGGCCTGCGCGGCCAGGACCGAGAGGCCGATCACGAACAGCCCGTCCAGGGCCACCCCCTGCACGAATGACCAGGTGTCGAGTCGCGAGGGCAGGCCGAAGCGCGGGCCACTCCTCACCCGCTGCCCATGCCCACCCGGCAGGCGCCAGGCAAAGGGCAGCGCCAGCAGCGCCACCCCGGCCAGGATCAGGAAGACCAATCGCGGCCCCGCCATCTCCGCGATCACCGCGCCGGCGATCAGCCCGAGCATCGGCCCGGTGGCGATGATGGCGCGGGACAGGCCACTGCGGCGTGCCGCCCCTTGCGCCTCCGCCGTGGCCAGGGCCTGGGTGGCGATGTTCATGGCGGCAAAGGAGAGCCCCCAGACGAGCCGCGCCGCCAGCAGCCACCAGATCCCCGGCAACAGGGCATAGCCCAGCGAGGAAGCGGCCGAGCCCAGCACCGCCCCGATGCAGGCCACGCGCGGCCCGTGGCGCTCATAGCTGCGGGCCACCCAGCCATAGCCGATGATGCGGACCAGCCGGTTGGCGGCCAGCAGCAGTCCGGCCTCGGCCAGGCTCACCCCGAACTCGGCGGCGTGCAGCGGCAGCAGGAGGTACAGGACCGTATCGGTCGGCAGGGTCAGGCCGAGCGTGATCGAGGCATCGCGCGTGGCGCGGTCGGCTTCGGTCAGGTCGGGAGGGGAAGCGGGCAAGCTACACGAATCGGCGGTCATGGTCACGACCGTGCCGGCGGGCGCGAAATGTGACAAACGGACGACCCGCGGCGTTGTCGCCGAAAGCCGCGTGCCCCGGCTCCGGGGTCACGCCGAGGAGAGTTCTGCCCATGTTCCGCTGGTTCCGCCACCTGCTGCCCCGAGAGGAGCGCTTCTTCGAAATGTTCGCCCGCCATGCGGACACCATCCTGCGGGGCGCGGAGGAGCTACGCGGCATGCTGGAGGGCGGCGCCGCCGTGCAGCGCCACTACCCCAACGTCCTGGCCGCCGAGGACGATGCCGATGCGATCACGCGGGAGGTGGTGCAGGCCGTCCGCCGCACCTTCGTCACGCCCTTCGACCGCGGCGACATCCAGGGCCTGATCAGCCGGATGGACGACACGCTCGACCAGATGAAGAAGGCGGCCAAGGCCATCGTCCAGTTCGAGACGACGGAATTCGACCCGGAACTGCAACGCATGGGCGACTCCATCCTGCGCTGCGCCGGATTGCTGCGGGAGGCGGTGCCCCTGCTTTCCGCCATCAGCCCCAACGCCGCCCGGATCAACGAATTGTGCGAGCAGATCCGGCTTGTGGAGGGCGAGGCGGACGACATCCATGATGCCGGCGTCGCGGAGCTGTTCCGTCGCTACCGGCCGAATGGCGCACTGGAATTCATCGCGGCGCGGGAGGTGTTCGACCAGCTCGAGAAGATCGTGGACCGCTTCGACGACGCGGCGAACGAGATCGAGGGCATTGTGGTCGAGCACGTCTGAGCCGAAGCCATGGAAGCCGCCCTCGCCGCGCCGCTGCTCTTCGCCCTGATCGGCGTCGCCCTCCTGTTCGATTTTCTGAACGGGTTGCACGACGCCGCCAACTCCATCGCCACCATCGTCTCCACCCGCGTCCTGCGGCCGCAATATGCGGTGCTCTGGGCCTCCTTCTTCAATTTCATCGCCTTCCTGTTCTTCGGCCTGCATGTGGCGCAGACCATCGGCACCGGGATCGTGGACCCCGAGATCGTCGATCCGCGGGTGATCTTTGGCGCCCTCACCGGCGCCATCGCCTGGAACGTCATCACCTGGGCGCTCGGCGTTCCGTCCTCCAGCTCCCATGCGCTGGTGGGCGGCATCCTGGGCGCCGGCATCGCCAAGGCCGGGTTCGGGGTGATCGTCTGGTCGGGGCTGGGCAAGACCCTCGCGGCCATCGTGCTGTCGCCCGCCATCGGGCTGCTGCTGGCGCTGGTCCTGGTGCTGGCCGTCTCCTGGATCTTCGCGCGGACGACGCCCTTCATGGTGGACAGCACCTTCCGCCACATGCAGTTCCTGTCGGCCTCGCTCTACTCGCTCGGCCATGGCGGCAATGACGCGCAGAAGACCATGGGGATCATCGCCGTCCTGCTCTTCTCACAGGGGATGATGCCGGAGGGGTTCCATGTGCCGCTCTGGGTGGTGCTGTCCTGCCAGGCGGCGATGGCGCTGGGCACGCTGTTCGGTGGCTGGCGCATCGTCCACACCATGGGCTCCAAGATCACGCGGCTGACGCCCATGCAGGGCTTCTGCGCCGAGACGGGTGGCGCCATCACGCTCTTCGCGGCGACAGGGCTCGGCATTCCGGTCTCGACCACACACACCATCACCGGGGCGATCGTCGGCGTCGGCGCGGCGCGGCGGACTTCGGCGGTGCGCTGGGGCATCGCCGGCAATATCGTCGTCGCCTGGGTGGTGACCCTGCCGGCCGCCGCGCTGATCGCAGCGATGGCCTATGCGGTGGTGGGGCTGTTCGCCTAGGCGCGGCTAGTCCAGCACCGCCCGGTAATGCCAATGGGCAGTGTCGAGCCAAGTGATGCGCCGCTCCACCCGCTGCCCGGACAGATCGAAGGCGATGCGGTCGATCTCCAGCACCGGCTGGCCGGGCTTGCAGCCCATCACCTCCGCCATCCTGGCGCTGGCCGGGATGGCGCGCAGCTCCTCCTCCGCCCGCGCCACGGTGATGCCGTGGCGGCGCTGGTAGAGGACATACATCTCGTCAGTCAGCTCCCGGTCCAGCGGCAGGGTGAAGTCCTGGAACAGATGCGCCGGAAGGCTGATGTGCTCCAGGATGCAGGGCCGCCCCGCCAGCAGCCGCAGCCGGGTCAGGCCGATCAGCGGCGTTCCCGGCGGCAGGTGCAGGCGGCGCGCCTCCTCGGCATCGGCCGGACGAGTGCCCATCTCCAGCAGCCGGCTGGTCGGCACCGGCTTGCGGCCTTCGGCATCGGCGATGCGGAAGAAGTGGAACAGCGCCCGCTCGCTGGTGTGCTGGGCGACGAAGGTGCCGCGGCCCTGCTGGCGCTCGATCAGCCGGCGGCGCTCCAGCGCGCCCATCGCCTTGCGCACCGTGCCGGGGGAGACGCCGAATTCGCGGGCGATCTCCGGCTCGCTCGGCAGCAGCGTGCCGGGAGGCCAGAGGCCATCGGCGATGCGGCGCATCAGCAACGCCTCCACCTGGGCGTAGAGAGGCTGGTTGGCCGGGCGCCCCCCCTCGGGCAGCGACATGCTCACCCCTGGCGCACCACGGGCGCGGCCTGGCCTTCGATCAGCACATTGACGCAGGCGGGCCTGCCGCTGGCGAAGGCGCGTTCCAGGGCCGCGGGCAATTCCGCCGCATCCTGCACGAATTCGCCATGGCCGCCGAGCGCCGTGGCAACCAGGTCGTAGCGCGTCGCCGGCGCCAGGCTGCAGCCATGCGCCCGCTGCGCGCCGTATTCGCGAAGCTGGATCTGGTGCTCCGCATTCCAGCGGGAGTCGTTCCCGACCACGGCGACAAAGGGCAGGTTGTGGCGAACAGCGGTGTCGAATTCCGCCATGTGGAAGCCGAAGGTGCCGTCGCCGAGCACGGCGAGCACGGTGCTGTCCGGCCTCGTCCGCCGCGCCGCCATGGCGAAGGGGATGGAAGGCCCGATGGCGCCGGCAACCCCGTTGATGACGCGATTGGGCGCCGAAAGCAGCGCCTGTGCCCATTGCCCGATCTCGCCGCCATCGCTGACCAGCACGGCATCCGGGTCGCGCTCCAAATAGGGCGCCAGGGCGTCGCAGAGCGTGACCGGATGGATCGCGCCCGACGCCTTGCCACGATTCGCGTCCCAAGCGGCGGGCCGATAGGCGATGGCGGCCTCCACCCGCGCGGTCCAGGCGGTGTGGTCGGCATCGAGATGGCCCTGCGCCAGGGTGGCGGCGGCCTCATGCGGCCCGGCCAGGGCGGCGAGGATCAGTCGCTCACGCTGCGTGCGCGCCACGCGCTCGATCAGCGCCGGATCGGGATCCAGCACCATCCAGCGGCAAGCGGCGGCGATGGCCGGAGCGCGGCCGAAGCGCAGGGTGAAATCCAGTTGCTTGCCGAGCAGCAGGATCAGATCCGCCTCGGCCAGCACCTCCGCGAAGGCGCCGAGGCTCGGGTCGTTGATGCCGCGCGGGCTTTCCATCGGCACCACCGGGATGCCGAGCGCATTGCGCAGCCCCTTCAGCAACACCCGGCCGCGCGGTGTGCAGAGGGCGGGCGGGGCGAAGATCAGCGGGCGTGTCGCGCGGGACAATTGTGTCCGGACCATCGCCGCGGCTTCCGGCGCCAGCGGCATGGCCTCCGGCGCGAAAGCGGCAGGGTCGGGCCAGGCTATTCCGGCCGGATCCAGCCGCGCCTCCAGCACATCCGTCGGCAGGCTGAGATGCACCGGGCCGGGGCGGCCGGTACGGGCAATGCAAATGGCACGCGCCAGATCCTCCGCCAGGGTGGCGGCGGAACGCGCAGCCCAGGCCGCCTTGGTCACCGGTGCAGCGAGATCGGCATTGCGCAGTTCCTGGAAGGCGCCGAGCCCGATCTCCCCCCAGGGCGCATGGCCGGAGAGCAGCACCAGCGGCACCTCCCCCGCCAAGGCGGTGCTGAGCCCGGCGACCGCATTGGTGTGGCCCTGTCCGCCCGTCACCAGGGCGATCCCGGCCTCCCCGGTCAGGCGGGCGAAGGCGTCGGCCATATGGACCGCGGCGGCTTCGTGCCGGGTGTGGATCAGCTCGATCCCCCGCCCGAGCACGGCATCGAAAACCGGCATGATGTGATTGCCGGAGAGGGTGAAGACCGTGCGGATGCCGGCCTGCGCCAGCGCCTCGACCAGGGCATCGGCCCCGCGGATCGTTTCGGCCATGTCTGTGTGCCCGGAAATTTCCTGCCCTCAGGCTAAGGCTGTCTTGTATCTTATACAAGACTCGCTAGGCTGATCCCCGCGGAGGAACGCGGATGCCAACACCGGAAAGGGGCGCGACGCTGGAGGTCAGCATCTGGCGCGGCGGTGCGGAAGGCGCGATGCGCACCTATCAGGTGCCGGCGCGCGAGAACCAGACCGTGCTGGACATCGTCACCTATATCCAGCGGGAGCTTGATCCCTCCCTCGCCTATCGCTTCGCCTGCCGGGTCGGCATGTGCGGCAGTTGCGCCATGACGGTGAATGGCCGCGCCCGCTGGACCTGCCGCACCCATGCCAGCCGGGTCGTCGGACCGGATGGCAAACTGGAATTGCGGCCGCTGGCGAACCTGCCGGTCATCCGCGATCTCGCTACCGACATGGCGCCCTTCTTCGACAAATGGGCCAAGGCGGGCGGCCGCTTCCAGCCGAAGGACGCCAAGGACGGCGCGGTGCCGGAGGAATTCGCCGTCGTTCCGCCGACCTCGAAGCAGCGGCGGGAGGCGGATGCGGGGATCGAGTGCATCGGCTGCGGCGTCTGCTATGCGAGCTGCGATGTGGTGGCCTGGAATCCCGATTATCTTGGCCCCGCCGCGCTGAACCGGGCCTGGACCCTGGTGAACGACGTGCGGGACGGCGCACGGGCGGAGCGCATGGAGGCGGTCGCCGGCGATGCCGGCTGCCACTCCTGCCATTCCACCCAAAGCTGCACGGAGCGCTGCCCGAAGCAGCTCGATCCCTCCGCCTCGATTGCCGGGCTGAAGCGTAAGCTGTTCTGGGACACGCTGCTGGGGAGGCGCGGATGAGTGCCGCCAGGGGACAGGTCCATCTCTGGATCGTGCAGCGCGTCACTGCCATGCTGCTGGCGGTAGCGGTGACGGTGCATCTCGTCACCATCCTGCTCGCCGTGCGCGGCGGGTTGAGCGCGGCGGAACTTCTCGGCCGGTTGCAGGGCAATGCGGCCTGGCTGTGCTTCTATGCCGTCTTCGCCCTCGCTGCCGGACTGCATGGCGCGATCGGGCTGCGCAACATCGCGGGCGAGAGCCTGGGCTGGCGAGGCCGTGGCTTCGACCTCGCCTGGCTGGGGATCGGGCTGCTGACGGCGCTGTTCGGCATCCGTGCCGCCTGGGGGCTCTACGCCGCATGATGGATCTCCGTCCCCGGTCGCATCCGACCTATCTCGCCTTCCTCGTCCACCGCATCTCCGGCCTGCTGCTGGCGCTGTTCCTGCCGCTGCATTTCTGGGCGCTGGGCAGCGCCCTCCGGGGAGAGGAAGCGCTGGAAGGCTTCCTGCGCTGGACCGACCAGCCCCTGGTCAAGGCCGCGGAATTCGGGCTGGTGGTGCTGCTGGCGGCGCATCTCGCCGGCGGGTTGCGGGTGCTGGCGCTGGAATTCCTGGGCTGGCGGCGCCGGCAGAAGGATCTCGTCGCGCTTTCGGCCGGGCTGTCCTTGGCCGTCGGCCTGCTGTTCCTGCTCGATGTCCTCTGACCTTGCCTGGCTGATGCTGGGCGGCTTCTTCGCCGCCTTCGCCTCCGGCCTCGCGGGCTTCGCCTTCGCGCTGATCGCCTCCGGCGTCTGGTATCACCTGCTGCCGCCGACCGAGGCAGCACCGCTGGTCATCGCCGCCAGCACCATCCTGCAATTCGGCACCATGTTCTCCTTGCGTGAGATCGTGCAGTGGCGCACTGCCGCACCCTTTCTCCTGGGCGGTGTCTTGGGTGTGCCGCTCGGCACCTATGTGCTGGCGCATGTGAACCCGCGCACCCTGGGCTTCGCGGTGGGCTTGCTGCTGATCCTTTATGCCTCCTGGGTGTTGGCCCGACTGGCTTTCCGTCTCACTCCGCCGGCGGTCACGGCGGGCGGCCGCGGCGCCGATGCGGCGGTGGGCTTTGCCGGCGGCGTGCTGGGTGGCATCGGCGGCTTCTCCGGCGCGCTGCCCACCATCTGGTGCGACCTGCGCGGTTGGCGGAAGGATACCGCCCGCG
>Ga0182742_1002544_pt1 | contig 19932 bp, 16 predicted proteins | sample eDN5th37CBELigMG_FD_128880 | JGI IMG/M metagenome (GOLD analysis project Ga0182742, IMG submission 128880) | Enriched Miracle-Growth compost microbial communities from Emeryville, California, USA - eDNA 5th pass 37_C BE-Lig MG (version 2)... ... | reverse complement strand
GGCCTTCGCCGGCATCGACCGCGCCGGCCAGCAGCAGCTGCTCGAAGTGCTCGACGACGGCTTCGACCTCGACTTCGTGCTCACCTCGGAGAAGCTGTGGTGCTTCGAGCCGCAGGTGCACCGGCTCGGCGTCTACCAGCTGCGCCGCTTCGAGGGCGCGCCGGTCGCGGCCGTCCACTGGCGCTGGTGGGGCGATCAGCGCCGCAAGGAGATGGTCGGTTTGCATGCAATCAGCGACGGTTCCCACTCGCGCGCGGCCTAGAAGTGTGATTTCGTATGCAATGTGGCCGAGACGAGCACCGTCCGGGTGCGCGACGAGCTCCAGCAGGCGATCCTCGAGGGGGTCCTGAAGCCCGGCGAGCGGCTGCGCGCTGAGGCGCTCGCGCAACGCTTCGGCACCTCACGCACGCCGATCCGCGAGGCGCTGCTGCAGCTCGAGGCCGAGGGCCTGGTCAGCGTCGAGCCCAACCGCGGCGCGGTCGTGCGCACGTTCGACCGCGACGACGTCCTCGACCTCTACGAGCTGCGCGCGCTGATCGAGCCGCACGCGGCCGCGCGCGCCGCCACGCGCATCCAGCCGGCACAGCTCGCGCGACTGCACGAACTGTGCGACGCCGAGGACCAACTCGTCGCCAACGAGGCCTTCCACCGCACGATCCTCGAAGCCGCGGAGAGTCCGCGGCTGGCCGTCGCGATGCGGGCCGCGACGGGCATCCCGCGCGCGTTCCGAGAGCGCTTCTGGCACGACGAGCGCCAGCGCGAGGAGTCGCTGCTGTGCCACCGGCGCCTGGTCACGGCGCTCGAAGCCCGCGACGCCCAGCTCGCCGAGGCCGTGATGCGGATGCACATCCTCGGCGCCGTCGCGTTCCTGGAGGAGACATGGCCCAAGAACCCCTGAAAGGCCTGCGCGCGATCGAGTTCGGGCAGCTGCTCGCCGGGCCGTTCACCGGCACGCTGCTCGGCGACTTCGGCGCCGACGTGATCAAGGTCGAGCCGCCCGGCAACGGCGACGCGATGCGCGACTGGGGCCGCCTGCGCCACAACGACCACAGCCTGTGGTGGACGATCCTGGCGCGCAACAAGCGCAGCGTCGCGCTCAACCTCCGCACGCCCGAGGGCCAGGCGATCGCAAGAAAGCTCGCGGCGAGCGCGGACATCGTGCTCGAGAACTTCCGCCCCGGCACGATGGAGAAGTGGGGCCTCGGCCCCGAGGACATCCACGCGCTCAACCCGAAGGTCATCTACGCGCGCGTGTCCGGCTACGGCCAGACGGGCCGCTACGCCCACCGCCCCGGGTTCGCGTCCGCGGGCGAGGCGATCAGCGGCCTGCGCTACATCAACGGCTACCCCGGCCAGGCGCCGCCGCGCAACGGCATCAGCCTCGGCGACACGCTCGCCGCGCAGTCCGCGTTCCAGGGCATCCTGCTCGCGCTGATCGCCCGCAGCAACGGCGCCGACGGCCAGGTCGTGGACGCCGGGATCGTCGACGCCTGCTTCGCGATGAGCGAGTCGAGCACGCTCGAGTACGAGAAGACCGGCTTCGTGCGCGAGCCGACCGGCCCGCGGCTGCCGCGGATCGCGCCCAGCAACGTCTACCGCTCCAAGGACGGCAAGTGGGTCGTGATCGCCGCCAACCACGACACGCTGTGGCGGCGGCTGGCCGCGCTGATGGGCAAGCCCGAGCTGGGCGAGGACCCGCGCTTCGCCACCCACCACGCGCGCGGCGAGCACGAGGACCTGCTCGACGAGATCATCGGCGAGTTCGCCGCCCGGCACACGGCCGCCGAGCTGGACCGGATCGTCAACGAGGGCGGCGTCGTGTGCGCGCCGGTCTACTCGGCCAAGGACGTCTACGAGGACCCGTACTTCCGCGAGCGCGAGCTGCTCGTGGAGATGGAGGACGAGGTCCACGGGCGCGTGACCGTCCCCGGCGTGGTGCCGAAGCTCAGCCGGACGCCCGGGTCGATCCGGCAGCCGGCGCGCTGGACGGTCGGCGCCGACACGGAAGCGGTGCTGGAGGAGTTGGGAGTGGACGCGGCGGAGCGCGAGCGCCTCGCCGACGCAGGCGTGATCTAGGAAAGGAGCGGCATGGCGTATCGGCTGGGGGTGGACGTCGGAGGGACGTTCACCGACCTGTTCCTCGTCGAGGACTCAGACCACCGGCAGTGGCGCGTGAAGACGCCGTCGACGCCGTCGGACCCGTCGCAGGGCGTCCTCGCCGGCGTCGCGCGGATCTGCGAGGAGGCCGGGATCACGCCCGCCGAGCTCGGCAACGTCGTGCACGGCACGACGGTCGCGACCAACGCGGTGCTCGAGTCCAAGGGCGCGCGCGTCGGCCTGATCACCACCCAGGGCTTCGGGCAGATCCTGCACCTCGCGCGCTCGCAGACGCCCGGCCCGCTGGCGGGCTGGATCATCATGGTCAAGCCCGACCCGCCCGCGAGCCTGGCCGACACGCGCGAGGCGGTCGAGCGCATGGACGCGCGCGGCAACACGCTCGTCCCGGTCGACGAGGCCCAGGTCGAGTCGATCATCGGCGAGCTCGTCGACTCCGGCGTGGAATCGCTGACGATCAGCCTCATCAACTCCTACGTCAACGGCGCCCACGAGCAGCAGATCGCCGACATCGTCGAGCGCCTGCACCCGGGCTTCCCGGTCACGATCAGCAGTGCCGTACTGCCGGAGTTCCGCGAGTACGAGCGCACGCTGACGGCCTGCATGAACTCCTACGTGCGCCCGCAGGTCGCGGGCTACGTCGACCGGCTGCAGTCCTCGCTGGCCGACCTCGGGGTCAAGACCGAGGTCGACATCCTGCGCTCGGACGCGGGCGTGATGACGCCCCAGGAGGCGGCGCGCAACCCGGTCTACGGCGTGCTCAGCGGCCCGTCCGGCGGGGTCGCGGGCGCGCTCTACGTCGCCGCGCGGGCCGGCTACCCGGACGTGCTGACCTTCGACATGGGCGGCACCTCGACCGACGTCTCGCTCTGCCAGGCCGGCGAGCCCACGATCGGCCGCGAGACCACGATCGGCCAGTTCCGCATCAAGGTCCCGAGCGTCGACGTGCACACGGTCGGCGCGGGCGGCGGCTCGATCGCGCACGTCCCGGAGCTCACGGGCGCGTTGCGCGTCGGCCCGCAGTCCGCGGGCGCCGAGCCCGGCCCGGCCGCCTACGGGCAGGGCGGGACGGAGCCGACGGTGACCGACGCCAACGTCGTCCTCGGCCGCCTGCCGGCGAACCTGATCGGCGGCGAGATGTCGCTCGACGTCGAGGCCGCGCGCACCGCCGTGGGCAAGATCGCCGACGCGATGGGCCTGACCGTCGAGCAGGCCGCGGACGGGATCCTGCGGATCGTCAACGAGAACATGGCGGGCGCGCTGCGCGTGATCAGCGTGCAGCGCGGCCACGACCCGCGCGAGTTCGCGCTGGTCGCCTTCGGCGGCGCCGGGCCGCTGCACGCGAACGCGGTCGCCGAGCTGATGGGCTCCTTCCCGGTCATCATCCCGCCCTCACCGGGCCTGCTGTGCGCGCTCGGGGACCTCGTCGCCGGCTTCCGCAACGAGTTCGCGCAGACGTTGATCCGGCTCACGTCCGAGGCCGGCGACGCGCCGGAGATCCTGGCCGGCCTGGAGGCCCGCGCGCGCGAGTGGATGGACGCCCAGGGCATCGCCGCCGCCGACCAGACCGTCGACTTCTACGCCGACATGCGCTACCGCGGCCAGGGCTACGAGATCCCGGTGCCGTGGGGCGAAGGGCTGGAGGAGCGCTTCAACGCGCTGCACGAGCAGCTCTACGGGTTCCGGATGCCGAACACGGCGTCGGAGATCGTCAACCTGCGCGCGGTCGGCACGGGCGAGCGCCCGCAGCCCGAGCTGCCCGAGGCCGAGCCGCACGGCGCGTTCTACGAGCCCGGCACCTACGCGCGCGACGAGCTGCACCCGGGCGCGCAGATCGCGGGCCCGTCGATCATCACCGAGTTCGACTCCACCACGGTCGTGCTGGAGGGCTACACGGCCGAGATCGACCGCTACTTCAACATCCTGATCCGGAGGGCGTCATGAAGGTCGCCGAGATCCCCGACCTCGAGGTCGATCCGATCACGCTCGACATCATCGAGAACGCGCTCAGGCACGCGCGCTTCGAGATGGACGCGGTGCTGTTCCGCAGCGCGATGTCGCCCGTCATCCGCGAGCAGCACGACGAGTTCCCGATGATCACCGACCCGCACGGGCGGATGGTGGTGGGCCAGTTCGGCGCCTACATCAACGAGATGATGGCCGATTGGGACCGCGGCATCTACCCGGGCGACGTGATCCTCACGAGCGACCCGTACAAGTGCAGCGCGTCGATCTCGCACACCAACGACTGGCTCGTGCTGGTGCCGATCTTCTACGAGGACGAGCTCGTGGGCTGGTCCTCGCAGTTCGGCCACCAGATGGACGCGGGCGGCCGGCTGCCCGGGTCGCTGCCGACGGGCGCGACGACGATCTTCGAGGAGGGGATCATCATCCCGCCGCTGAAGATCGTCGAGCGCGGCGAGGTGCAGGAGGACGTCCTGCGGCTGATCCTCAACAACGTCCGCCTGCCGGAGATGAACCGCGCCGACCTGTTCGCGATCATCGCCGCCTGCCACGCGGGCGAGCGGCGCGTGATGGGGCTCTGCGAGCGCTTCGGCAAGGACGTCTACCTGGCCACGCTGCAGGCGCTGCTGGACCGCACGCACGAGGCGATGCGCAAGCTGATCCAGCTCGCGATCCCGGAGGAGCCGCAGACCTTCGAGGACTGGATCGACGACGACGGGCTCGGCAACGGCCCGTACAAGATGAAGCTGACGATCTGGCGCGAGGGGGAGGAGGCCTGGTTCGACTGGTCGGGCACCGACCCGCAGTCGCTCGGGCCGATCAACTTCTACCTCTCCGAGGGCATGTTCAAGATGTTCATCGGGGTCTACCTGATCATGGTCAACGACCCCGACATCCTGTTCAACGACGGCTTCTATCCGCTGCTGCACGTCGTCATGCCCGAGGGGTGCCTGCTCTCGCCACGCCATCCGGCCGCCCTGGGGTGCCGCACGCACGGGCTGGCGCGGCTGTTCGACGTACTGGGCGGGGCGCTGACCAAGCAGGCGCCCGAGCTCAACACCGCCGCGGGCTACGGGACCTCGCCCTACATGCTCTACTCGGGCTGGAAGGACTCGGGCGAGTTCTTCTACGCGATGGAGATCCTCTACGGCGGCATCCCCGGCCGGCCGATCGGCGACGGCATGGACGGGCACTCGTGGTGGCCGCTGTTCGAGAACATCCCGACGGAGTACCTCGAGGCGTACTATCCGCTGCGGGTGGACGGCTACACGACCGTGATCGACTCGGGCGGCGCCGGCCTGCATCGCGGCGGCAACGGCGTCGAGAAACGCTACGTGTACCTGGAGCCGGGGCACGTGTCGGTCCACGACGACCGCTGGCTCACGCGGCCCTGGGGCGTGCTCGGCGGCCAGCCGGGCGAGCGCTCGAGCAAGCTGCTGCGCCGCGCGGACGGCACCGAGGAGGTCCTGCCCGCCAAGTGCGACGAGATCGCCGTCGAGCCGGGCGACATGCTGATCTACCGCACGGCGGGCGGCGGCGGCTGGAAGGACCGGCTCGACCGGCCGGTCGAGGCCGTCGAGCGCGACGTCGCCTTCGGCCTGGTCTCGCCCGAGAAGGCGCGCACGGCCTACGGGGTGATCGTCGGCGACCCCGAGGCGACCGAGGCCGAGCGCGCCCGCCAGCGCGCCGAGCGCGGCGACCCGCCGGCGTTCGACTTCGGCCCGCCCGTGGAGGAGGCGCTCGCCAACTGCGAGGCCGAGACGGGGCTGCCGGCCCCGGAGAAGGCCGAGCCGCTGCGCTGGTCGCCCTTGGAGAGCCGGGAATCGGCGCTGGCGAGGGCGCGTGCCTGAAGCCTTCGGCGGCGCCGCGGGGTTCGGGGAGCGCCCCGCGGTCGTCGTCGTGGACCTCAACTACGGGTTCACGGACCCGGAGTCGCCGCTGGCCTGCGACCTCGACGACGTCCTCGGCGCCTGCCGCGAGCTGCTCGACGCGGCGCGCGGCGCCGGCGTGCCCGTGTTCTTCACCACGATCGAGTACGACGAGGTGGGGGAGGCCGCGGCGGCCGTGTTCCTGCGCAAGGTGCCCGCGCTGAAGCTGCTGCGGCCGGGGACGCGCTGGGTGGAGATCGACGGGCGGCTCGGGCGCCGCGAGGACGAGCCCGTGCTGGTCAAGGCGCACGCGTCGGCGTTCTTCGGCGTCCCGTTCGCGTCCATGCTGGCGGGGCGCGACACGCTGATCGTGTGCGGCGCGTCGACCTCGGGCTGCGTGCGCGCGACCGTCATCGACGCGATGCAGCACGGGCTGGCGCCGGTCGTCCCGCGCGAGTGCGTGGGGGACCGGTCGCCGCGCGCGCACGAGCAGACGCTCGAGGACATCGGCGGCCGCTACGGCGACGTCGTGTCGCTAGGGGAAGTTGCCGGCGCGCTGCACCAGGCCCGGTAGCTCGCGGCCCATGGTCTGCGACAGCCACTCCGCGACCTTGATCAGCGCGTCGAGGTCGATCCCGGTCTCGACGCCCTCGTTCTCGAACAGGTAGATCAGGTCCTCGGTGGCGATGTTGCCCGTCGCGCGCGGCGCGAACGGGCAGCCGCCGAGGCCGCCGACGCTGGCGTCGAAGACCGTCGCGCCGCTCTGCAAGGCCGCATAGGCGTTCGCGTACCCGGTGTTGCGGGTGTTGTGGAAGTGCACCCCGACGGGCTTTCCGGCCTCGAGCGCCCTCGGGACGAGGTGGTTGACCTGCTTGGGTACGCCGACGCCGATCGTGTCGGCCAGGATCACCTCGTCCGCGCCCGCCGCGGCCATCCGGTGCGCGTGCTCGATCACGAGTCCGGGGTCGACGCGGCCCTCGAACGGGCAGCCGAACGCGACGCTGATCGTGGCCGTGACCTTGAGGTCGGTGGCCTGGATGATCTCCTCGGCGGTTTGTGCCGCTTCCTCGACGGTCGTGTTCTGGTTGCGCTGGGCGAACGTGTCCGTGACCGGATAGGCGACGTGGATCTCGTTCGTGGTGGTCTGCAGCGCGCGGTCGAGGCCCTTGCGGTTGAGCACCAGGCTGGCGTAGACCGTGCCGTCGTCGCCCGGCAGGTTCGCGAACACCTCCTCGGCGCCCGCCATCTGCGGCACCAGCTTGGGATGCACGAAACTCGCCGCCTCGACGCGGGGGATGCCGGTCGCGGCCAGGCGCGTGCACAGCTCCGCGCGGACCGCCGGCTCGAGGGTCACCTTGTCGTTCTGGAGGCCGTCCCGCGGCCCCACGTCGCACACGCTTACGGACACGTGTGGATTCTTCCGCACGGCCTGCTGGTGGAGTCGAGCCGCCCTACGTGCTTGACTGACGTTTCGCAATGGACCTGCGAGAGCTCCTGGGAATGCTCGACATGCCGCCCGGCGAGGGCTACTACCGCAGCCGCATCCCGTGCGCGGAGGACGAGCGCGTGGCCCGCGTCGTGCGCGCCTTCAGCGAGTCCTCGCCCGGCCGGCAGGCGGTCTTCCGCGAGGCGGTCGACGGGGTTCGCGCGGGTCTGCTGCTCGTGTTCTCCGAGCGGATGGCCGCGCTGGCCGTGCGGCTGGAGAGCGGCGCGCCGGTCGTCCAGGGCCTGATCGCTGCTTCGCTGGCGCAGGAGGGCGATCCCAAGGAGGCGCTCGCCGTTCCCGCGCTGCACCGCCGCTCGGCCGAGATCCTCGGGTTGGACGTCACGCGGCTGTTCGACGAGGCCGCCGGGCGCACCGATCTGTCGGGCGCGCACTGGCTGCGCGATGTGCGCGACACCGAGGACAGCCCGGAGGACGTGGGCTACGAGGAGGCCGACGACGGCGAGGGCTTCCGCTACGAGCGCGCGATCGCGCGCCAGCCCCGCCACCGCTTCTGACGCCCGCGGCGCCGCGCGTGCTCGCCGCGCGCGGCGATGGCGCGTTGCCGCTCGCCCGCCACGCGAGCGTCGACTTCCTTACCCCACAGGTCGTAACTCGACACTCGCGTGGCGTCGCGCCCCGCAACTTCCCGTGCTCGCCGCGCGGTACTGTCCCGGCATGTTCTATTCCCTGTTGGGCCGGATCGTGTGGCACGGGGCCAAGCTCTTCCTGCGCCGCAAGTACGGGCCCACGTATGTCCCGAAGTCCGCGCTGGCGGCGGGGACCGTGGCCGTCGCGGTCGCGGTCGCCCTGGCGCTGCTGCGCTCGCGGTCCGGCGACGAATAACGGCATCGTCCGGTCCGCCTGGAAGCATGGCGGGCCGAGATGGCCGAGTCGTCCACATCCGCCTTGCCCGGCGATATCGAGTGGCTGCCCGGGCCCGGCGGGGCCCGTCGCCTGCGCGTGACGCCGCCGCTCGCGGACCCGCCGGTGCTCGTCCTGCGCGCCACCGGGGGAGAGGAGCGCATCCCCGCCCGCCCCGGCCCGCACACCGAGTTCGAGATCCCGGCCTCGCTGGACTGGAGCGCGGCCTGGCTGCAATGGCCTGACGGCACGCGCGCCGCGGTCGAGCCTCCGCACGGGCGCGTGATCGAGCTGCGCCCGCGCCGCGAGCCCGCGCCCTCCGTGGAACGCTGGCCCGTCGACTGGACCACGCCGCCGGGCATGGAAGAACGCGACGACGCCGCCGGCGCCTGGCGCGCCCGCCAGGCCGAGCTCGAGCGCGAGCTCAGCGCCGCCGCGTCGGCGATCACGCGCGCCCGCGAGGGCGAACGCGCGGCGCGCGACGCCGTGCTGTCCGCGCTGGCCGCGGCCCGCGCCGACCTGCGCGCCGTCCGCGCCGCCCGCGAAGCCGACCGCTCGGCCTACGAGGCCCTGTCCGGCGAGCTGGCCGCCGAGCGCGCCGCGCACGCCGTGACCCGCGGCAGCATCGGCACGCTCGCCGACGCGCTGGCCGCCGCCCGCGCCGAGCTCGCCGAGGCCCGCGAGGCCGCGTCCGCCGCCGAGCGCGACCGGGTCGAGGCCCGCGCCGAGGCCGCGTCCCTGCGCGCCGCCCTGGAGAAGGAGCGCGCCGCCCGCCGCGCCGCCGAGACCTCCCTGCGCGAACTCCAGGACCGCACGGGCGTCCTCGCCCGCATCGCCCAGCTCGATGCCGAGCGCGGCGGCGACCTCGCCTCCCGCGCGCGCGAACAGGCGAAGGCGGCCGCCGCGGCCGCCCACCGCCCCCGCGAACAGGCCCAGCGCCTGCTCGCCGACCTCGACGCGGCCGCCGCCGCGTTGCGCGCCGCGACCGCCCCGCGCGAGGACGCGGAGCCCGCGGCCGGCGAGGCCGCGCCCGGCGCCGATGCGCCCGCGGGCGACGCGACACCGCCCGCGCCCCGCGCCGCCGCGTCCGCCCCGCGCGAGGACGCCGAGCCCGCGGCCGGCGAGGCCGCGTCCGGCGCCGATGCGCCCGCCGGCGCCGCGACACCGCCCGCGCCCCGCGCCGCCGCGACCGCCGGCGACGCCACACCGCCCGCGCCCGGCGCCGCCGCGTCCGCCGGCGCCGCACCCGCGGACGACGCCACGCCGCCCGCGCCCGACGCCGGCGAGCCCGCCCACGCCGCTTCGTCGTCCGCCGCCGCCCTCGCCGGCTCGGCCGACGCCTCGCCGCCCGCCGTCACCGGCGACGCGACGACGGCCCCGTCCGCCGGCGACGCCGGGCCGGCCGCCGGCGGCGCGACGACGCCCGAGCCGCCTGGCGACGGCGAGCCCGCCCGCGCCTCCTCGCCGGCCGCGCCCGCGACCCTCGCCACGCCGGCCGGCGACGCCTCGCCACCCGCCGCCACCGAGCCCGCGCCCACCACGACCAGCCTCGTCCCCGCGACCGACGAGCGCCGCCTGCGGCGCGCCCTCGTCGCCCTCGCCCACGACGATCCCGAAGCCGCGGGCGCGCTGCTCGCCGCCCTGCTTCCGGCCCAGGCCGCGGTCCTCGACGCCGAGCTCACCTACGACCTCACGATCCGCGGCGTCGGCACTTTCGCGGTGACGCTCGGCAACGGCTCCGCCGCGGTCACGCGCCTCGCGCAGCGGCGCCGCCGCAAGGAGACCGACTTCCACCTCGCGGCCGACCCCCGCGCCCTTGCCGAGCTCCTCGCCGGCGAGCGCCACAAGCTCCGCCGCCTCGGCCGCAAGGCGCGCCTCACGGGCCGCAGCCGCAAGCGCGCCCAGGAGCTCCGGGCGCTCCCACACACCAACCTCACCCTCGCGCAGGCCGCGCGCGCCGGCGCAACCCTGGAGCCGAGCCTCGTCTACCGCGCGCTCCCGTACGCGATCGAGCCCGAGTGGACGAAGGGCCACCGCTTCACGGTCGCCCAGCGCATCGAGGAGCGCGCCTGGTACATCAGCGCCCGCGACGGCGAGCGCATCCAGGTCATCGAGCGCAGCGAGCAGCACCCCGCGGACGCCACCGTGACCATGACCCGCACCGCCTTCGACCGCCTGCTCCGCGACGAGCCGCAGCCCTTCGGCGAGCGTCCCACGGTCCGCGGCGACCGCGAGGCCGTGCAGACCCTCAAGGCCTGGACCGACCGCGCAACGAAGCGCTAGACGCCGTGCAGGACCGCCAGCGCGCGCGACTCGCCGCGCCGCAGGTGGTCCAGCAGCGCCGCCCGCGCCGACGGCGCCGGCGCGTTGATCAGCACGTCCAGCAGCCCCGCGTGATCCGCCGCCAGATCGTCCAGGTCGGCGGCGACCCGGTCCGCGACCGCCAGCACGATCCGCAGTTCCCGCAGCGCCGCCTCGGCCGCCGTCCGCAGCCGCCGCGACGACGTCGCGGCCACGATCGCCAGATGGAACGCGGCGTCAGCCGCGACCGCGGCGCGCCCGTCCTGCGCCTTGGCGGCCTCGGTCATGCTCTGGACCGCGGCCTGCAGCCAGACGTCGTCGACCGGCCGCCCGCGCATCATCGCTTCCAGCCCCGCGGTCTCCAGCGTGCGCCGCGTGGCGTAGAGGTCGCGCACGTCGTCCACCGACAGCCGCACGACCTCCAGGCCGCGGTGCAGCGAGTGCACGAGCAGGCCTTCGCGCTCGAGCATCGCCAGCGCCGACCGCGCCAGCTCCCGCGGCACGCCGTGGCGCGCCATCACCTCGGTCTCGTCGATCCGCGTGCCGGGCAGCACCAGCCCGCCGAGGACCTCGTCGCGCAGGGCCTCTGCGACGTCGTCCGCAGGGCCTGTCCGGGTCAGCGGCACCAGGGTCACCGTCCGTTCCATCCCCACGGAGGTCGCCGCGCGGACATGGCACATCCACCCGTGGTCCGCGCGCGGACCCTGGTGGGGCAGGCAGAACTGGGGCTGAGGGGAGGTGACCCTGCCTTCCCCTCTGGGGCTCGGTGCGCCCTGGGGGCGCTATCTGACGACACAACCACGATGCTCTGAGGATCGCGCGACACTGTCAAGTAACACAGTGTCAACGGACGGACCTCCGATCGGTCCCGACCAACGTCCAGGTCTCGCGAACGTCACGCGCGGTTGACGAGCCCGCATCCAGCGGACTTTCCGGGCCCGTGCACGGGAGGCGTCCGCCGCGACGCCTATGGTTGCTTCTCCGATGAGCACCCCGTCCGTCGCGCACCTGCACGTCCACTCCGAGTACTCGCTGCTCGACGGCGCGTGCAACATCGGCAAGCTCGCCGAGCGCGCCGCCGCCTTCGACCAACCTGCGATCGGCCTGACCGACCACGGCGTCATGAACGGCGCCATCGAGCTCTACAAGGCCGCCAAGAAGAACAACCTCAAGCCGCTGCTGGGCCTGGAGGCCTACTTCGTCGACGACCGCCATGTGCGCGACCGCAAGGTGGAGCGCAACCACCTGACGCTGCTGGCGGCGAGCAACGAGGGCTACAAGAACCTCACGAAGCTGTCCTCGAAGGGCTTCCTGGAGGGCCTGCACCGGGGCAAGCCGGGCGTGGACCTCGAGCTGCTGTCGATGCACTCCGAGGGCGTGATCGCGCTCTCGGGCTGCCTGGCCAGCCGCACGAGCCAGCGGATCCTCGAGGGCAAGGTCGACGAGGCGCGCGCGCACCTGGACGAGCTCATCCAGATCTTCGGCCCCGAGGACGTCTACCTCGAGGTCCAGAAGAACGGCCTGACCGAGCAGGACCAGGTCAACGAGGTGATGAAGCGCTTCGCGGCCGAGACGGGGCGCTCGCTCGTCGCCACGGCGGACGTGCACTACCTGCGCAAGGAGGACTACCACCACCACGCGGCGCTGCTGTGCGTGCAGACCAAGTCGACGCTGGCCGCGCCGAAGATGTCCTTCTCGACGAACGAGTTCTACTTGAAGTCCACGCAGGAGATGGTGGACTCGTTCGCGGACTTCCCGGGCGCGGTCGAGGCCACGCTGGAGATCGCGGACCGCTGCGACGTCGAGATCGCGCTCGGCGGCCAGCTGATCCCGAGCTTCCCCTGCCCGGACGGGCTGACGGAGAAGGAGTACCTGCGCCGGCTGGTCGAGGCCGGCATGCGCGAGCGCTACGGCGACCCGCCGCCCGCGCACGCGATCGAGCGCATGGAGATGGAGCTCGGCGTCATCGACAAGATGGGCTTCAACGCCTACTTCCTGATCGTCTGGGACTTCGTCCACTGGGCCAAGAGCAACGGCGTCGCGGTCGGCCCGGGCCGTGGCTCGGCGGCCGGCTCGATCATCGCCTACGCGCTGCGGATCACCGACGTCGACCCGCTCGACTACGACCTGCTGTTCGAGCGCTTCCTCAACGCCGAGCGCGTGTCGATGCCGGATATCGACATCGACTTCTCCGTGCGCGGGCGCGAGCGTGTGATGGCCTACGTCAAGGAGAAGTACGGCACCGAGCGCGTGGCGCAGATCATCACCTTCGGCAAGATGTTCCCGCGCGCGGCCACGCGCGACGCGGCGCGCGTGCTGGGCCACGACTACGGCGCGGGGGACCGGCTGGCGAAGCTGATCCCGGACCCGATCATGGGCCGCCCGCCGAGCTTCGACGACTGCCTGGCCCCGGGCGAGGAGCTGGCCAACGAGGTCGCGCGGGACCCGGTGGCCAAGCAGATCATCGACGTCGCCAAGGGCATGGAGGGGACGATCCGCAACGCGTCCATCCACGCGGCGGCGGTCGTGATCTCCGACCGTGACCTGACGGACATCGTGCCGCTGCAGCTCGCGGACGCCGGCACGGGCGAGGACGGTTCGAAGAACTACCGCACGGTCACCCAGTTCTCGATGAAGCCGATCGAGGAGATCGGCCTGCTCAAGATGGACTTCCTGGGCCTGCGCAACCTCGACGTGATCGAGGACGCGCTGGACATCATCGAGCGCTCGACGGGCGAGCGGCCGGACATGGTCTCGCTGCCGCTCGACGACGAGAAGACCTACGAGATGATGGCCCGGGGCGACTCGATCGGCGTGTTCCAGTTTGAGTCCGAGGGCATGCGCGAGACGCTGCGCAAGGTCAAGCCGACCCAGTTCGAGGACCTGATCGCGCTCAACGCGCTCTACCGCCCGGGCGCGATGGACCAGATCCCGACCTACGCCCGCGGCAAGCGCAACCCCGAGACGATCCAGTACGCGGACGACCGGCTGCGCCCGATCCTGGAGTCGACGATGGGGGTCATCGTCTACCAGGAGCAGGCGATGCAGATCGCCAAGACGCTCGCCGGCTTCAGCGGCCCGCGCGCGGACGACCTGCGCAAGGCGATCGGCAAGAAGAACCGCGAGGCGATGGCCAAGCTCAAGCCGATGTTCTTCGACGGCTGCAAGGCCAACGGCGTCGCGCCCGAGGTCGCGGAGAGCCTGTGGGCGACCAACGAGAAGTCCGCCGACTACTCGTTCAACAAGTCCCATGCGGCCTGCTACGCGCTGATCGCCTACCGCACGGCGTGGCTGAAGGCCCACTACCCGGCCGAGTTCATGGCGGCGCTGATCTCCTCGGTGATGGACACCAAGGACAAGGTGCCGTTCTTCGTGGCGCAGGCCGAGGCGATGGGGATCGAGATCCAGCCGCCGGACGTCAACCTGTCCGACCACGAGTTCATGGTCGTCGACGGCAACATCCGCTTCGGCCTGGACGCGGTCAAGGGCGTCGGCTACGCGGCCGTGGAGGCGATCAAGGCGGCGCGCGAGGAGGGCGGCGAGTTCACCTCGCTGTGGGACTTCTGCGAGCGCGTGGACGCCCGCGCCGTCAACAAGCGCGCGATCGAGGCGCTGATCAAGTGCGGCGCGTTCGACCGCACGGGCGCCAGCCGCAAGGGCATGCTCGAGGTGCTCGACGCCGCCCAGTCCGCCGGCCAGCGCGCCCAGCAGGACAAGCAGCTGGGCCAGGGCTCGATCTTCGACCTCTTCGACTCCGGGCCGGCCGACGCCGCGCCGTTCAGCGCGCCGTCGCACCCGCCGATCCCGCCCGAGGAGTTCGAGCAGACCGAGCTGCTGGCGATGGAGAAGGAGTCGATCGGCATCTTCATCTCCGACCATCCGCTCAAGCGGGTGCGCGAGGCGCTGAAGGTCAAGGCCGACTGCTCGACCGACAAGGTGATCGAGCGTAAGGACGGCGAGTGGGTCAAGGTGGGCGGGATGATCACCGAGTCCAAGAAGATCAAGACCCGCTCGGGCTCGACGATGATGTTCGCGACGCTCGACGACCTCGAGGGGACGGTCGAGATCGTGGTTTTCGAGAAGGCGCTCGCGGCCGCCGAGCAGGTGATCGCCCAGGACGCGATCGTGCTCGTGCGCGGCCGTGTCGACCACAAGGAGGCCGGCAAGGTCTGCATCATCGTCTCCGACGTCGACAAGTTCGAGCCCTCGGAGGCTGAGATCGCCCGCGCCAAGGCCAAGCTGGCCGAGCAGGCGGCGGCCAAGCCCACGGTCTTCACGCGCCGGGTGGACGCGGCGGCGCTGTCGGCGAACGTCATCGACGAGCTGCGCGACCTCTTCGAGCGCTACCCGGGGGACACCGAGTTCGTGCTCGAGATGCACACGCGCACCGGCCTGCGCCGGCTCAAGTTCGGCCCCAACTACAAGGTCGCGGCGCGCAACGCCGGGCTGAAGGTGGAGCTGGACGAGCTGCTGCCGCCCGCCCGCCAGGCGGTGACCGCGGCGGCCTGAGGCGGTGCGTCTAGAACCCGCGGACGTAGCGGCGCTGCCACGGCGTCTCGACCGCCCGACGGTCGTAGCGCTCGCGGACCCAGGCGACGCCCTCGCGCGCGTCGACGCCGCCGAGCACGGCGATGCAGGCCAGCGCGGTGCCCGTGCGGCCGCGCCCGCCGCCGCACGCGACCTCGACGCGCTGGCCGGCGAGCGCGCGCCGGTGCGCCTCGGCGAACGCGTCGCGCGCGTCGGCGCGGTCGCTCGGCAGCCGGAAGTCCGGCCAGCGCAGCCAGCGCGCCTCCCACGGCAGCTCGGGCGGCGGCGAGCCCAGCAGGTACAGGCCCCACTCGGGCGCCTGCACGATCTCGGCGCGCAGCGCGCGCCCGCGCACGCGCGCGCCGTCAGGCAGCTCGATCACGCCCGGGCCGGGCGCCCACATCTACGCCGCCAGCCGCTCCGCGAGCCCGCGCGAGCGCAGGTCGTAGGCCCACGCCATGTCGACGGGCTCGATCTCCTTGCCCGAGCGCCCCGGGCCCTCGAAGATCACGGGCAGGCCCTCGAAGCGCGGCTCGCTGAGGAACGCGATCATGCCCTCGACGCCGATCTCGCCGTCGCCGAGGTTGGCGTGGCGGTCGCGGTTGGAACCGAGCGGCGTCATCGAGTCGTTGACGTGCAGGGCGCCGAGCCGCTCGCAGCCGACGACCTCGTCGAACTCGTCGATCACCTTCGCGAGCGACTCGCGGGTGCGGACGTCGTAGCCGCTGGCGAACAGGTGGCAGGAGTCGAGGCAGACGCCGAGCCGCTTGCCGCCGCCGCCGAGCTCGATCAGCTTCGCGAGCTCCTCGAAGGAGCGCCCGAGCGTCCCGCCCGCGCCGGCGGTGTCCTCGAGCAGCAGCGGGCACTCCTCGGACTCGGCGAGCGCCTCCTTGATCACGGCGCCGGCGCGCTCGAGCGCCTCGTCGACGTTGCTCTTGAGCGCGGAGCCGGGGTGCAGGACGACGCCCTTGGCCTTCAGCTGGGCGCCGGCGTGGAGCGCGACGATCAGCGAGGCGAGCGACTTCTCCCGGATCTCCGGGTCCTCGGACGCGCAGTTGAGCAGGTAGACCGCATGGATCACCAGCGCCTCGACGGTGGAGCCGTCCATGGCCTCGTGGTAGGCGGCGACCTCCTCGTCGGTGTAGACGCGGCCTTTCCACTGCCGGGGGTTCTGGTTGAAGATCTGGATCGACCGGCAGGCGCGTTCCTCGCCGCGCGCCACCGCCTTGGCGGGACCACCGGACGGCGAGACGTGGGCGCCGATCAACATAGGATGTTCTGAACCATGCGGTTGCGTTTTCCTCCATCTCCGACGGGCGCGTTGCACATCGGCAACGCGCGGACGGCACTGTACAACTGGCTTCTCGCCCGGGGCTCGGGCGGCCAGCTCGTGCTGCGGATCGAGGACACCGACCGCGAGCGGTCGACGCCGGAGAATGTCCAGCTGATCTTCGACAGCCTGGCGTGGCTGGAGATCGACTGGGACGGCGACCCGATCTACCAGTCCCAGAACGCCGAGCGCCACGCCGAGGTGGTGCAGCAGCTGCTGGACTCAGGCCAGGCCTACCGGTCGACCGCCGGGCCGGAGGAGGTCAAGGCGTTCAAGGAGGCCAACGGCAACCGCGGCTTCCGCGGCACGGACGAGGGCAAGGGCGCCGTGCGCCTGCGGATGCCCGACGAGGGCGCGACGGTCGTGCGCGACGTCATCCGCGGCGAGAGCGCGTTCGAGAACGCCCTCCAGGACGATCTGGTGATCGCGCGCGCCGACGGCACGCCCGTCTACCACCTGGCGGTCGTCGTCGACGACCACGACGCCGGCATCACGCACGTCGTGCGCGGCGCCGACCACTACTCCAACACGCCCAAGCACATCCGGATCTATGAGGCGATGGGGGCCGAGCCGCCCACCTACGCCCACCTGCCGTTGCTGCACGGGCCGGACGGCAAGAAGCTGTCCAAGCGCCACGGCGCCGCGTCGGTTCAGGATCTACGGAATTCTGGGTATCTGCGCGAGGCCGTGATCAACTACCTCGCACTGCTGGGCTGGGGCTACGACGAGACGACGACGTTCTTCACCGTCGAGGAGCTGCAGAAGCTGTTCACGCTCGAGCGCGTCTCCAAGAACCCGGCGGTCTTCGACGAGCAGAAGCTGCGCTGGATCAACGGCCGCTACCTGCGCGAGCTGTCGGTCGACGACCTGACGGCGCGCCTGGAGGAGTTCACGGGCCGCACTGGGCTGCGCGGCGCGGTCGAGATCACCCAGGAGAAGATCTCGACGCTGAGCGAGTTCTGGCCGCTGGCGCAGTCGTTCTTCGACGGTCCGGTGGACGACCCGAAGGCGCGCGCCAAGTTCCTCGATCCGCCGGAGGCCAAGGCGGCGCTGGCGGACGCCCGCGACGCGCTGGCGGAGCTTTCCGAGCCCTGGACGGCCGAGAGCGTCGAGGCCGCGCTGCGCTCTGTGGTGGATCGCACACAGCGCAAACCCAAGGCGATCTTCCAGCCTTTGAGGGTCGCTTTGACGGGAACGACCGTTTCACCCGGTATCTTCGAGACGGTCGCGCTGCTGGGGCGCGAGGAGACCCTGTTGAGGGTGGGGAATGCGCTTGACGCGTAGACGGCGGGATAGGAGGGCGAGATGGCGGGGGCCTCAACCATCGGTCCAGCGATGCCGATACAGGGTCAAGGTGGATATCCGATGACCCCTGGCCAGACTCCAGAACCGCTTCAGGCGGCCGATGACTCACTCATGAGCACCGCCACCGCACCGGCCGCTGTCCGGCCCCGCCCCCGCGGCGACGCGCCGTACGCCGTCGTCGGTCGGCCCCGCAACGAGGGCCATGGCAAGCGTCTGACCGCGGCCTTCGAGGCGCTGGAGGTGTTCCCCGCGCTGGCCGAGTCGCGCAACCGGCTGCTCGCCCTGATCGCCGAGGACAGCCCGTCCACGGGCGACGTGGTCCGCGCGATCGAGTCCGACGTCGCCCTGGTGATCTCGGTCATGCGGCTCGCCAACGGCCTGGACTCCCCGCGCCGCGGGCAGGTCGAGTCGGTCGTCAGCGCCGTCGAGGTGCTCTCGCCCGAGGCCGTCCAGCGGCTCGCGGCCAACGCCGAGACCTTCGAGTTCTTCGAGCGCGGCAAGACCTGGGACGCGGCGCCCGAGCGCTTCCGCCTGCACGCCGTGGCCGTCCAGCGCGCCGCGGACCGCCTGGCCTCCTCGGCCGGCTACCCGCACCGCGACCGCCTGCTCGTCACCGCCCTGCTGCACGATGTCGGCAAGCTCGTGCTCATGCACGCCTACCCGGGCTACCCGAAGCAGGTCCACGGTCCTGCTCGCACGCCCGAGGAGCGCCTGCACTACGAGCGCCGCGAGCTCGGCGTCGACCACGCCCTGGTCGGCGGCGTCCTCGCCCGCCGCTGGAACCTCCCGAACGCGGTCGCGTCCGCGATCGAGCGCCACCATTCCGACGACGCCCAGGGCGACGCCGCCTTCGTGCGCCTCGCGGACATGCTCGCGCACTACTCCCAGGGCTCCCCGGTCTCCTCGACCGAGCTCCTGCGCGCCGCCCGCACCGTCGGCTTCGGCCCCAGCGAGCTGCGCGCCGTCCTCTACGACCTGCCCTACCCGAGCAACGACCGCCCGCGCGCGGTCGAGCCCTGCCCGCTCTCCTCGCGCGAGCTGGACGTGCTCAAGCGCCTCGCCCAGGGCATGGTCTACAAGCAGATCGCGCTCGAGCTCTCGCTCTCCACCAGCACCGTCCGCACCCACCTGCACAACATCTACGGCAAGCTCGGCGCCGTCGACCGCGCCCAGGCCGTCCTCCACGCCACCGAGCGCGGCTGGCTCTAAGCCCGCCGCGCGCCCGGCCGCGCGCCCTCCGCGCCTCGCCGCGGGCGCCCATGTCAGGATTGACCCGTGCTCTCGATCACGACCAAGTCGCCGTACGCCATCCGCGCGCTGGCTGAGCTCGCCCGCTGCGGCGGCGCCGGCCCGGTCCCGATCGGCGAGCTCGCCCGCCGCCGCGACGTCCCGGTCCAGTTCCTCGAGCAGCTCTTCGCCGTCCTCCGCCGCGCCGGCATCCTCCGCTCCCAGCGCGGCGTCAAGGGCGGCTACGCCTTCGCCCGCGAACCCGGCGAGGTCACCGTCCTCGAGGTCGTCGAGCTCCTCGACGGCCGCCTCGGCGCCGAAGCCGAGGGCATCTTCGCCGAAGCCGCCGCCGCGGCCCGCGCCGTGCTCGCCAAGACGACCATCACGGACGTCGTCGAGCGCGAGAACCAGGCCGCCGGCGCGACTATGTACTACATCTAGGTAGATCGCCAGCCGGGGTCGGGTTTGGCTCTAGCGCGCCGTTTGCTTCCGGCCGAGTCCGGCTGAATCCGGCCCGATCAGGGGCGCTCTGTCCCGTGTGTGTCCCGCGGGGGACGCGCCATGGCGTTCGTCGAACCCGTTCGTCGACTGGTTCGGCGGGGCTCCCCGGCGCCGCCCGGAGTTCGGCTCTGGGCATGGGCCGGCGTGGGGGGTGGGCAATCAGACCACACGCACCCACCGTAGGAACGGCATTGGTGGTTGCGTGTGGTCTGATTCCCCACCCCAGAAGCGGCGGTGGCGGGCGGGCGGGCGGCGCCGGGGAGCAGGTGAGCCATCCCGGGTTCGACGGAGACCTTGAGGGCCGGGATGATGTCCTGGCCGGGAGGGATGCTCCACCTGAGATGGCGAGGCCCCGTAAATACCCAGAAGAGTTGTTGGATCGCGGCGTCCGGCTCGTGTTCGAGTCCGGGCGGCCGATCGCGCATGTGGCCAAGGATCTAGGCATC
>Ga0182742_1002543_pt1 | contig 19939 bp, 19 predicted proteins | sample eDN5th37CBELigMG_FD_128880 | JGI IMG/M metagenome (GOLD analysis project Ga0182742, IMG submission 128880) | Enriched Miracle-Growth compost microbial communities from Emeryville, California, USA - eDNA 5th pass 37_C BE-Lig MG (version 2)... ... | reverse complement strand
TCTGCTACGCGGTGGTCAAGCTGACCAACACGCACCGGGAAAAGAAGTGGCACAGGGCCTTTCGCGAGGGGCTCGCGCCTGTCGGCATCGGGTTGACGGTCGCGGGCAGCATCATGATCCTCCAGCTCTCCGGCGGCGGAATATGGGCAGCCGCCATTGCGGCGCTGTCGACCGCGATCATGCTTGCGTATCCAAACGTCTCGGTCCTGGGCCTCCTGATCATGGCCGGTCTGGTCAATACCGCCGCCCACATGTTGGGCTGAGCGGAGCCCGCTCTTAAAACAGCATTGTCCACGGGCCGACGGCTGTCGCGGCGCATTGTCGGCAGGCAAGGCCTGTCTTCGCCATCGCCTCGATGAAAAAAGCGAGGCAGTCGGAGAACTGCCTCGCCTGATTCCGGTCCGCTGCGCCGTCGCGGCAGATGGTTCGTCCGTTCCTCAGACGTCGAGATTCGCCACCGAGAGGGCGTTCTCCTGAATGAACTCGCGGCGGGGTTCCACCACGTCGCCCATGAGTTTCACGAACAGGTCGTCGGCATCGGTGGTGTCCTTCACCTTCACCTGCAGCAGCGAGCGCACGTCGCGGTCGAGAGTGGTTTCCCAGAGCTGCTGGGCGGTCATCTCGCCCAGACCCTTGTAGCGCTGGAGCTGCAGGCCCTTGCGGCCGGAGGCGATCACCGCGTTGAACAGGGAGAGCGGACCGTCGATCTGCATCTCGTCGTTCTTGCGCACGAGCTTCGCCGGCTTGGCATAGACATCCTGCAGGGACGTGGCGCGCTCGTCGAGCTTCTTGGCTTCCTGGCTGGCGATCAGGGCCTGATCGAGAACGGCCGTCTGCGTCACGCCGCGCACGGTGCGCGAGAAGACATAGCCGCCTTCGCTCACCTGGCCCGTCCAGCCGCGCTCGAGTTCCTCGGAGATCGCGTCGAGGCGGGTGGCGATATAGGCGGCGGCCGCAGGGCCGCGTTCGGGATCCTCCACCACGTCGGGGCGCAGCGCGCCGGCGATCGCCGCCTGCTCGACGGCCTTGCGGTTGTAGCGCGTGTGCAGGTTGTTCAGGACCTGACGCACGAGGCGGGCCTCGTCGATCAGGCCTTTGAGCTGGTCGCCCTGGAATTCAACGCCGGTTTCGAGCTTCAGCGCAGCGCTCTCGATACCCGCGTCGATGAGGAAGTCCTCCAGCGCGCGCTCGTCCTTGAGGTAGATCGCCTGCTTGCCGCGGGTCGCCTTGTAGAGCGGCGGCTGCGCGATGTAGAGATGCCCGCGCTCGATCAGCTCCGGCATCTGGCGGAAGAAGAACGTGAGCAGCAGCGTGCGGATGTGGGAGCCGTCCACGTCCGCGTCCGTCATGATGATGATGCGGTGATAGCGCAGCTTGTCGAGGTTGAACTCCTCGCGGCCGATGCCCGTGCCGAGCGCGGTGATCAGCGTGCCGATCTCCTGGGACGACAGCATCTTGTCGAAGCGCGCGCGCTCGACGTTGAGAATCTTGCCGCGCAGAGGCAGCACGGCCTGGAAGGCGCGGTCGCGGCCCTGCTTGGCGGAGCCGCCGGCCGAGTCGCCCTCCACGAGGATGAGCTCGCATTTCGACGGATCGCGCTCCTGGCAATCGGCGAGCTTGCCGGGCAGGGACGCGATGTCGAGCGCGCCCTTGCGGCGGGTGAGCTCGCGCGCCTTGCGGGCGGCCTCGCGGGCGGCGGCGGCTTCCACCACCTTGCCCACCAGGGTGCGGGCCTCCTGCGGGTGCTCTTCCAGCCAGTTGTTGAGCGCTTCGTTCACCACGTTCTCGACCGCGGGGCGCACCTCGGAGGAGACGAGCTTGTCCTTGGTCTGCGACGAGAATTTCGGATCCGGCACCTTCACGGACACGACGGCGGTCAGGCCCTCGCGGCAATCGTCGCCGGTCAGCGAGACCTTTTCCTTCTTCGTCATGCCGGAGGATTCCGCATAACCGTTCACCTGGCGGGTGAGGGCCGCGCGAAAGCCCGCGAGATGCGTGCCGCCATCCCGCTGCGGGATGTTGTTGGTGAAGCACAGCACGTTCTCGTGGTACGAGTCGTTCCACCAGAGGGCCACTTCCACGCCGATGCCGTCCCTCTCGGAGCGGATCATCACCGGCTGCTGGATCAGCGGCGTCTTGGCGCGGTCGAGATAGCGCACGAAGGCTTCCACGCCGCCCTCGTACATCAGTTCCTCGCGCTTATGCTCAGTATGGCGCTTGTCGGTGAGGATGATGCGCACGCCCGAGTTCAGGAACGCCAGCTCGCGCAGACGGTGCTCGAGTGTCGCGTAATCGAACTCGATCATGGTGAAGGTCTCAGGGCTCGGCAGGAAGGTCACTTCCGTGCCGCGCTTGCCCGGCGCGTCGCCGACTACCGCGAGCGGAGCCACGGCGTCGCCGTGGCGGAACTCCATGAAGTGCTCCTTTTCGTTGCGGTAGATGCGCAGGCGCAGCCAGGTCGAGAGCGCGTTCACCACCGAGACGCCCACGCCGTGCAGGCCACCCGAGACCTTGTAGGAGTTCTGGTCGAACTTACCGCCCGCGTGCAGCTGGGTCATGATGACCTCGGCCGCCGAGACGCCTTCGCCCTGGTGGATGTCGGTGGGGATGCCGCGGCCGTTGTCGGTGACGGTCACCGAGCCGTCGGCGTTGAGCGTGACCGTGACTTCCGTTGCGTGACCGGCGAGAGCCTCGTCGATGGCGTTGTCCACCACCTCGTAGACCATGTGGTGGAGGCCCGAGCCGTCATCGGTATCGCCGATATACATGCCCGGCCGCTTGCGCACCGCATCAAGGCCCTTGAGCACCTTGATCGATTCGGCGCCGTAGGCGTCGGCATTCACGTTGATAGCAGGTTCGGCCATTTGGGATCCTTCAAGGCGCGGCAGGAACTTGAGGCGCGCGCCCGGTGATTGATTCGTCAGATCAGATATTTAGTGACGATCGGTTGAAATTTCACCCCCGCGCGCCTACGCGCGCGTGAAAAGGGGGCGAAAAATCCACGAAAAAGTGCCGAATCAGGACCCAGGTGAGGTGGTCCTTCGCCTCAGGAAGCCCCAGATGCTCCTCACGGCGAGCAGCCCGAAGGCCAGCGCGAGCGTTCCCCAGATCAGGCCTGCCTGTTCGACCATGACGCCTGCATCGGGATCATAGCAGCGGCCCAGCTCGTTGAAGCAGTCGCGCCAGCGCCAGTAGCGCTCGTAAAAGCCAAATGCGCAAATGGCTGTCAGCCCAAGCCACAGCAGAAGGCCCAAGATCTTCAGCCCTGCCTCAGCGGGCTGCCACGGCCGCCGCTGCGCCCGCCATGACGGTGCCCGTGAAGCGGTTGAGGACGCGGATGGCGCGGGGGCTCGTGAAGAGCCGTCGCGCCCGGGCGGCGAGCACGATATAGCCGCCGAACACCACGGCCAGCACGGAAAGGGTCGCCAGGGCGAGTTCCGCATAGCCCAGCACCGTGATCCGGGTGAGATCCAGGAAAGTGGGCAGCAGGGCCAGGTAGAACACGATAGTCTTGGGATTACCTAAGGTAAGCGCAAGGCCGCCCAGCAGGAGCCTCGCCGGACGCTCCGCCTTCTCCTCGGCGGCGACGTCACGGGCCGCGGCGGGGGCCGTCCAGAGCCGGTAGGCGAGGTAGAGCAGATAGGCGGCGCCTGCGTATTTCACCACCAGGAACACTCCGTGGAAGGCCTGCGCCAGGGCGGCGAGGCCCAGCACCGCGAAGGTGAGCCACACCACGTCGCCGAGCGCGATGCCGATGCTGAAGGGAACGGCCCCTCTCGGGCCGCGTCCCAGCACCCGCGCCACGATGGCGGCGATCCCCGGCCCCGGCGATGCGGCGGCGATGAAGAGGGCTGACGAGAACAGGATCAGGCCCGCGGGTTCCATGGTCGTCACCGGCAAGAGAAAGAGTGTTGCAGGTCCTACATACTCCCGAACCGGCTGTCGCGCCATCAAGGATTGTTGATGGGTTCGATCACGCCGGGGGAGACCTGGAGCACGTCCGCCCGGCCTTCCAGCTCGGCGAAGAGGCTCGGGTCCGCCCCCGTCATCCAGACCTGCCCGCCGAGGGATTCCAGCGCCGTGAACAGGCCCGCCCGGCGGCGCGGGTCGAGATGGGCGGCGACCTCGTCGAGGAGCACGAAGGGGGCGATGCCGCTCATGCTGGCGACGAGCCGCGCATGGGCGAGCACGAGACCGATCAGCAACGCCTTCTGCTCGCCGGTGGAGGCGGTGTTGGCCGGGATGTCCTTCGGCCCGTGGCGCACCAGGAGATCGGAGGCCTGCGGGCCGACGAGGGTGCGTCCGGCGGCGCGGTCGCGGGCGCGGGAATCGCGCAGGGTCGCGCGGTAGCGGTCCTCAGCGTCGACGGCGGGCAGGGTGGCGACCAGGGTGTCGATCTCGCCTTCCAGACCCATCGTGGCGAAGGGGAAGGGGGATTCCTCCTCGCGGGTTTCGAGGATGAGGCTTGCCAGCCGCTCCACGGTCTCGCGCCGGGCCGCCGCCACCGCGATGGCGAGCTCCGCCACCTCGCGCTCCAGGGCGTCGAGCCAGAGGCGGTCGTCCGGGTTCTCCTCGAGCACCCGGTTGCGGGAGCGCAGGGCCCGCTCCAGGGCATTCACCCGCGTGCCGTGCTCCGCATCGACCGCGAGCACCAGGCGGTCGAGGAAACGGCGGCGGTCGCCGGCGGGGCCGCGGAACAGGGCGTCGAGATCGGGGGTCAGCCAGACGACGCGCAGGAATTCCGCGAAGGCCGTGGGCGAGGAGGCCGCCATGCCGTCGATCCGGCAGATGCGCGCGGCGCGGGCCCCTTCGCCCTGCGGCTCGAGCCCCGTGCCGAGGCGATGCTCGCCGTAAGGGGCGTCGAGGGTCAGGGACACGGCGAACGAGCCGGGACCGCCCTGGCGCGCCATGTCGCCCAGTTCCGCGCGGCGCAGGCCGCGTCCGGGCATGAAGAGGGAGATCGCCTCCAGCACATTGGTCTTGCCCGCCCCGTTCTCGCCCACGAGCGCCACGAGCTGGCGCGACACGGGGAGATCCAGGCTCGCATAGGTGCGGAAATCCTGGAGGATCAGGCGGACGATTCGGGAAGCGGCGATGGGGGCGGAGGACATGCGCTCCCTTCTTTCAGGAGCGGGCGCGAAAGATCAAGCGTCGCGGCAACAAGAAGCGTCATCCCGGGGCTGCGGAGCAGAACCCGGGATCGCAAGACGGGAGGAGCGCCATATCTGGCGACGATCCCGGATCGGCTATGCCGTCCGGGATGACGGTTGAGCGCTTACACGCGCATCGGCATCAGGACATAGAGCGCCGCCGCGCCCTCGCGGTCCTGGACGACGGTGGGCGAGCCGGGATCGGCGAGCTTGAACAGGGCGGTGTCGCCGTCGAGCTGGGCCGTGATGTCGAGGAGGTAGCGGGCATTGAAGCCGATATCGATCGGGGCGGAATCGTAATCGACCTCGATCTCTTCCGTCGCGCTGCCCGAATCCGGGTTGTTGACGGTGAGCGTCAGGCGCCCGTCGGCCAGCGCCAGCTTCACCGCGCGGCCACGCTCCGAGGAGATGGTGGAGACGCGGTCCACGGCCTTGGCGAAATCGCCGCGCTCGACGACGAGGATCTTGTCGTTGCCGGCCGGAATGACGCGCTGATAATCAGGGAAGGTGCCGTCGATGAGCTTGGAGGTCAGCACGACGCCATCGAAGGTCAGGCGCACCTTGGCCGAGGACAGCTCGATGGTCACGCTCTCGGAGCCGTCCTCGACGAGCTTCACGATCTCGGCCACCGCTTTGCGCGGAACGATGACGCCGGGCATGCCTTCCGAGCCGGTCGGGGCCGGAATCTCCACCCGGGCGAGCCGATGCCCATCGGTGGCGACGGCGCGCATCATGAGCGAGCCGCCCACATCCAGAGTGTGGAGATAGATGCCGTTGAGATAGTAGCGCGTCTCTTCCGTCGAGATCGCGAATTGGGTCTTCTCGATCAGGCGCTTGAGATCGGCGGCCGCCAGGGTGAAGCGGTGCGGAAGCTCGCCCGCGGCGAGGTCCGGGAAATCGCTCTCCGGAAGCGCCTGCAGCATGAAGCGCGAGCGGCCGGAGCGGATCTGCATCTGGCCCATGTCGGCGGTCATCTCCAGCGACACCTGTGCGCCGTCGGGCAGCTTTCGCACGATGTCGTAGATCATGTAGGCGGGCACCGTGGTGGAGCCGGCCTCCGTGATCTCGGCGGGAATCGTCTCCGTCACCTCGATGTCGAGGTCGGTCGCGCGCAGGCGCAAGGCACCCTCTTCGGCCCGCAGCAGCACGTTCGACAGGATCGGAATGGTGTTGCGGCGCTCGACGACGCGATGCACGTGCCCCAACGCCTTCAGAAGAGCGGCGCGCTCAACAGTAACTCTCATAACCGGCACCTATTGTCGGCAAATTTCTTGGCCGGCCCCGTCGGGGCAAGCGAGACGGCAAGATTGGCTGTTGTTGCCCGAGAAAGCAAGCCATGCCTGGCTTGCCTCGGATGGGCGCGCCAACCGCCTGGGATAAGGGATTATTCCTGTAGCATACGCTTGAGGAGCTCGACTTCATCGGAAAGCGCATGATCCTCGCCCAGGGCCTTCTCGATCTTGCGCACCGCATGAAGCACGGTGGTGTGATCGCGTCCGCCGAAGCGGCGGCCGATCTCCGGCAGGGACCGGAGGGTGAGCACCTTGGACAGGTACATGGCGATCTGGCGCGGGCGCACCACGGCGGCGGTGCGGCGCTCCGAAAGGATATCCGAGCGGGAGACGTTGTAGCGCGAGGCCACGAGCTTCTGGATGTCCTCGATCTTCACGCGCTTCGGCTCTCGGTTGCGCACGAGGTCGCGGATCGCGGTCTCGGCGGTCTCGAGGGTGATGGCCGAGCCGGTGAGCGTGGCGTGCGCCAGGAGACGGTTCACCGCGCCTTCGAGATCGCGGCCGTTCGCCGTGATGGAGCGCGCCACATAGGCGATGACGTTGGGGCCCACCTCGAAGGTGGGGTGGATGCTTTTCAGCGCCTCGATGCGGGTGGAGAGGATCGAGGTGCGAAGGGCTTCGTCCAGCGCCGTGACTTCGACCACGAGGCCGCCGGCGAGGCGCGAGCGCACGCGCTCGTCCAGATTTTCCAGATCCGCCGGCGGTCGGTCGGCGGCGATCACGATCTGGCGGCCCGCATCGATGAGGGCGTTGAGGGTATGGCCGAATTCCTGCTGGATCTGCTTGCCCTGGATGAACTGCACGTCGTCGATGATGAGCAGGTCGATGCCGCGCAGGCGCTCCTTGAAGGCGAGCGACGTCTGCGCCTTCAGAGAGGCGACGAAGCCATACATGAAGCGGTCGGCCGTGAGATAGATGACCCGGCGGCCCTGCCCGCGCATCTCATGGCCGATGGCGTGGAGCAGATGGGTCTTGCCGAGGCCCACGCCCGCATGGAGATAGAGCGGGTTGTAGATCACCTGGCCGTTCGGGGCATGGGCCACCCGGTCGGCGGCCGCGTGCGCCAGCGCATTGGAGCGGCCGACGATGAAGCTCTCGAAGGTCAGGCGCGGATCGAGCGGCGCTCCCCCGAGATCGGAATTCTCTGTCCGCTCCTCCTGCGGGATCGTCAGCGACGGGGTCTTGGGCTCGCTGGTCTGGGCGGCCATCGGCATGGGGGGCGGCGTGTTCGGACGGGAGGTCTCGTTGGGGCGGCGCTGAGGAGCGGCCTCGCGGCCGAGGGAGTTGCGGACGCCGATCACGACGCGCTCCACATCCTTGGTCTCCGAGCGATAGACCGACAGCACGCGATCGGCGTAATGGGATTCGATCCAGCTTTTCAGGAACCGTGTGGGCACCGTCAGATAGGCGCAGTCGTCCACCACCGAATCCAGTTCCAGGCGACCGAACCAGCTGGCGAAGATGTCCTCACCCAGCTCGGCACGCAGACGGCGCTTCACCCGCGCCCAGACATCCGCTGCCGTTTGCTCGCCGGAAGGCTCCATGCCGCTCTCGTTGGCAGCGGCAAAGGTGCGATGATCCTCGCTGCGATACATCAAATTTCCTCCACGAGGTTCAGCCTAACTTGGCTAAAACCCCCACGCATGACCCGTTCTGAACAGAAAAGCAGCCCTGATTCACAGGTTGTTCAGAACGTGGCGCCCCCAATTGTACTAAAGATTATCAAACCGCTTTTAAGTCGAGGCGATCTGAAAATGCCGCCTCTTGCGCATCTCACTAAGCTCAGCCAAGTCTACCCCTAGGTAAGGGATGTGCCTTCGCATGCTTCTTGTTGGACTGAAACAAAGCCCTGACCCCTTGGTTGTGTTCTATAGCTCGGGACTTGAGTGGATGACTTAACGGCAAGCCGTTGAAGCAGGATGACCATATACAGGCTGGGGGAGGGTCCGCAACATGGACGAGTCAACAGGCATCCGGCCATGATCCCCCAAACAGCTCCACAGGCCCGTCCACAGGTTTTGGGGTGCGGCGATAAAGTCCTGACTCTTCAACTGATTCACAGTGTCGCCCCGCCCCGCCCGGGGCTCTGGAAAAAAGCTTGTCCTGCAACCTTGATTCAGCGCCGATTCGGGGTGATGCGCAGTGTGATTCAGATGCTTCGCGAACCTTTGCCTGCTAAACCATTGAGATAAAATGCTATTTCTTGTGCAATTTGAATCCCTGTCGCATGCTCCCTCACCCCGGTTTTTGGTCCTAAAGTCAAGTTCCTATGTGGACAAGATGAGGACAAAAAACCGCCTCTGAAAAGCGGTTCGCGGCCCTCTGAAAGCCCTGCCGGGGGAGTCCGGTTTCAGCTGATCCGACCGGAACCGTCCAGCGAGCGAAGCCGAGCGGTGGGGCCTTTTCAGGAGAGGCCCGTGAGGCTCGCGCCGGGCGTCCTGGGGCGCCTTCAGGAGCGAGGGCGGGACTGGCCCAGGGCAACAAAAAACCCGGCCGTTGGGCCGGGTTCGACGATCGCCGATGGAGCGAGGCGTTGCTTAGGCGCTCAGAGCCTTGATGCGGCTCGTCAGGCGCGACACCTTCCGGGAGGCGGTGTTCTTGTGCACGATGCCCTTCTGGGCGGCGCGCATCATCTCCGGCTCGGCGGCGCGCAGCGCGGCGACGGCTTCAGTCTGGTTGCCGGAGGCGATGGCCTCCTCGACCTTGCGCACGAAGGTCCGCATGCGGCTGCGGCGCGACTTGTTGATCGCGGTGCGCTTCGCAATCTTGCGGGTCATCTTCTTGGCGGACACGGTGTTGGCCATGGCCAATCCTCGTTTGTTAAAAGCCCGACGCGACAAGCCCGGCTGGGGGCCTCGTCAGCGACCGGTTGATGAATGGAAACCGAAGAGCCCGCGGGACGCGCGGGCTCGTATGGGGCGGCTTATAGACGCGATCCTTCGGAACGTCAATGTCCGCGGGCCTTTGCGCGTCAAAAAAGCGCCGGGAGGCTCCTGATGGTCCCTTCCGACAGTATCTGGCGCCAGGGATTGGCCGGATCGAGAAGCAGTCTCAGGGCCATCGCGGCCGAAACCAGAACCAGCAGCGGACGGATGAGCCGCGCTCCCAGCCGCATGGCGAGCCGCGAGCCCACCTGCGCCCCGAGGAAGGAGGCTCCGGCCATGACGAGCCCGACCGGCCAGACCACGGCTCCGGTGGCCGCATAGAGAAGAAGGCTGCCCAGGTTGCTGGCCAGATTCAGGAGTTTGGTATGGGCGGTGGCCCGAACCACCCCATAGCCGAGGAGCGTCACGAAGGCGAGCATATAGAAGGAGCCCGCGCCCGGCCCGAAGATGCCGTCGTAGAATCCCACGGCCGCCGGGGCGGTGGCCCCGAAGGCGAGCGCCGTCATCCGGGCATGGGCGTCCTCGTCCTTCACCTTGCGCGACAGGGCGAAATAGAGGGCGATGGCGATCAGCAGCACCGGGATCAGCGTCTGAAGCACGGATTGTGGCAGGAAGCGCACGCAGAGCGCGCCCACGACCCCGCTGACGAAAGCCACGGCCGTGAAGGCCCAGGCCTTGCGCCACTCGATCATGCCCCGGCGCCCGAAGGTGTAGGTGGCGGACGCGGCCGCAAAGGCGCCCTGCACCTTGTTGGTGGCGATGGCGCCCGCCGGGCTCATGCCCGCGAGCAGAAGAGCCGGCACCGTGAGGAGCCCGCCGCCGCCCGCGATGGAATCCACGAAGCCCGCAAAAAAAGAGATCGCGGCGAGCGCCGCGATCATGTCGAAGCCGATGTCTGGCACGGCTACCGGTCTTTGAACTCGGCCGCGCGCTTTTCCACGAAGGCCGCCATGCCCTCCTTCTGGTCGGCGGTGGCGAACATGGCATGGAACACGCGCCGCTCGAAGCGGATGCCCTCGGAGAGGGAGACCTCGTCGGCGCGGTTGATGGTTTCCTTCGTCATCATGGCGATGGGCAGCGACATGGACGCGATGGTCTGAGCCGTCTTCATGGTCTCGGCCATGAGGTCCGCCAAAGGCACCACGCGGGCGACGAGGCCTGAGCGCTCGGCCTCCTCGGCCCCCATCATGCGGCCTGTCAGGCACATCTCCATGGCCTTGGCCCGGCCGATGAGCCGGGTGAGGCGCTGCGTGCCGCCCATGCCGGGCATGACGCCCAGCTTGATCTCGGGCTGGCCGAACTTGGCGTTGTCCGCGGCGATGATGAAATCGCACATCATGGCGAACTCGCAGCCGCCCCCGAGGGCGAAGCCCGCGACGGCCGCGATCATCGGCTTGCGGCGGCCCGCCACCTTCTCCCAGCCCGAGAACTGGTTGTCGAGGTAGATCTGCGGATAGGCGAGCGACGCCATCTCCTTGATGTCGGCCCCGGCCGCGAAGGCCTTTTCCGATCCGGTGACCACGATGCAGCCGACCTGCGGATCGGCCTCGAAGGCGTCGAGCGCGTCGTTCACTTCGTTCAAGAGGGCCGAGTTGAGGGCATTGAGAGCCTGGGGCCGGTTGAGGGTGATGAGACCCACCTTGCCGCGCGTCTCAACGAGAATCGTTTCATAGGCCATGACCGCCACCTCCACTGTCCGCCCCTGGGTTACGGGAGGCGGCGGAACTCGGCAAGTCCCTATCGTCATCCCCGGAGGCGCTCCGGGGATGAGGGTGGGATGGAGGTGCGGATCGGGCTATCCGATGACCTTCCGGTACAGGTGCCAGGTGGCATGGCCCAGGATCGGAAGCACGACGGCCAGCCCGATGAAGAGCGGGATGAAACCGATGATGAGCGCCAAGGCCACGATGAGCGCCCAGACGAGCATGGGGCCAGGATTGGCCGCCACGGCCCTGAACGAGGTGAGGATCGCAGGGATCGCCCCCACGTCGCGGTCGACCAGGAGCGGGAAGGAGATCACGCTCAGGCAGAAGACGACGGCGCTGAACGCGAATCCCAGCAGGTTGCCCACGATGACGAGGGTCCAGCCGTTCCGGGTGGTGAAGACCCCCTCCAGGAAGGCGCTCATGGAATCGGGCGCATGCCAGCCGAAGAGGGACTGATAAAGTGCCTGCGCCGTCATGAGCCAACCGATGAAGATCACCATCAGCAGCACTCCGAGTGCCGCGATGGAACCGATCGAATGCGAGCGGAAAACATTGGAGACGCTGCTCACGGAGACCTCCTGGCCGCGCTCGCGCTCGCGGCTGATCTCGTAGAGGCCCACGGCCGCGAGCGGCCCCACCAGGGCGAAGCCCGACATGAGCGGGAAAAGAAGCGGCAGCATGTTGTTGCCGAAGGCCAGCCCCGCGAAGAACACGCCCAGGACGGGATACAGCAGACAGATGAAGAAGATGTGCGTCGGAGCGGCCCAGAAATCCGCGGCGCCTCGCCTCAGGGCATCCGTGAGGTCGGAGACGCCGATCCTGCGGATCGTGAGCCCCTCCGCAACCCGGTCTCTTTGAATGTGGGAAACAACGTCGAGTTTGGCCATGGCCGTCCCTCCTGAACCTTCCGGTCAAGCGGTCGCGAGCCTGTCATGCAGAAGCTGCCGACGGTAAAGGTCGCAACCTGCAACCATGAAACTCTACGCCTTTTCGGGCTTTTTCGGGGAGGACCCGGCCCCGCGCGATCACATTATCGCGTTCGGGGCCTCTTCTGGCAGACCGGGCAGTAGAAGGTGGAGCGGCCCGATTGCACGAGCCGCGACACCGTGCCGGTGCATTCGGGCGTCACGCAGGGCTGTCCTTCCCGGTCGTAGACGCGGAAGGAATGCTGGAAATAACCCAGCGAGCCGTCGACCTGGGCGTGGTCCCTCAATGTCGACCCGCCCGCCTCGACGGCCTCCGAGAGAACGTCGCGGATCACCTCGGCGAGCCGGTGCGCCGCCTCCGTCGGCCGCCCGGCCCTGGTGATCAGCGATCCCGCCGGGGCCTCCGGGTGGAGGCCGGTGCGGAACAGGGCCTCGCAGACATAGATGTTGCCGAGACCCGCGATGAGGCGCTGATCGAGAAGGGCGGCTTTGAGCGGGGTGCGCCGGCCCGCGAAGAGGCGGGCGATGGTCTCGCCCGAGAGTTCATTGCCCAGGGGCTCGATGCCCATGCCGGCGAAATGCCGGCATGTTTCGATCTCGGGCCGGGGCACCAGGTCCATGAAGCCGAAGCGGCGGGCATCGTTGTAGGTGACGCTCGCCCCGTTGGAGAGCCCGAACACCACGTGGTCGTGGGCGCCGAGGCCTCCATGCTCGTGGTGAAACTCTCCCGGCACCCGGGCCGCTCCGCCCTGCGTGACCAGGAAGCGGCCGGACATGCCCAGATGCATGATCAGCACCTCTCCGGAGGAGAGATCGGCCAGCAGATACTTGGCCCGGCGGCTCAGAGCCCTCACCTCCTGCCCCTCCAGGCGCTCCGCGAAATGTTCGGGGAACGGAAAGCGCAGGTCCGGGCGGCGCTGCACCACCTTCGTGAAGCGCGCCCCCACCATGGCGGGTTCCAGGCCTCGGCGCACGGTTTCGACCTCGGGTAGTTCGGGCATCAGCCATCTCTTCGGTTTTTGGGCATCGGACCCAGAAGCGGGCGCGCTCCTGTGGTCGATCCGATGCTCTATTCTAAGAGCGGATCGTTCGAGCGGAAAACCGGACCCACTTTTCCGCACGATCCCTAAGCCCTTACATAGCCATCGGGCCGCGCTTCCGCTATGGATCGCGTTCAGGAAGCGAGAGAAGGTTATCGAGGATCATGACCGACGAGAACACCCATTTCGGGTTTCAGTCCGTGCCCCTGGGCGAGAAGCAGGACCGCGTGAACGAGGTCTTCCGCTCGGTGGCGAGCCGCTACGACCTCATGAACGACCTCATGTCCGCCGGGCTCCACCGGCTCTGGAAGGACAGCCTCATCTCGACCCTCCGCCCGCCGCGCGACCGGGCATTCCGGCATCTGGACGTGGCCGGGGGCACGGGGGACGTGGCCTTCCGCATCCTCGACGCCGGCGGGCCGCAGACCCATGTGACCGTGCTCGACATCAATGGCGAGATGCTCAAAGTCGGCGCCGAGCGCGCCGGCCGCCGTTATGACGGCCGCATCGACTTCGTCGAGGCCAATGCGGAGGAGCTGCCGCTCGAATCCGGGGCGTATGACGGCTACACCATCGCCTTCGGCATCCGGAACGTCCCGCGCATCGACGCGGCCCTGCGCGAGGCGCACCGGGTGCTGAAACCCGGCGGGCGCTTCCTCTGCCTGGAATTCTCGAAGGTCGACGTGCCGCTCCTCGACAAGATCTACGATGCCTATTCCTTCAACGTCATCCCGCGCATGGGCCGGATGGTGACAGGGGATGCGGAATCCTATCAATACCTCGTCGAATCCATCCGCCGCTTCCCGCCGCCCGCGGCCTTCGCGCGTATGATCGAGGAGGCGGGCTTCAGGCGTGTCACCCATCGCCCGCTCACGGCGGGAGTGGTGGCCATTCACTCGGGCTGGAAGATCTGACCCGTGATCGGCAGCATCGTTCATCTCGCGCGAAACCTGCGCGCCGGCTTCATCCTCGCCCGTGAAGGCGCTCTCGGCCTGTTCGATCCGAACGTCCTGCCGCCATCGGCGCGCGTGGCCCTGCGTTTGGCGCGCCTGATCGAGCGGCGACAGACAGGGGACGGCGCCGCGCGTCTCTCCAAGGCGCTGACAAGGCTCGGTCCGTCCTATGTGAAGTTCGGCCAGTTTCTCGCGACGCGCCCCGATATCGTGGGTGTGGCGGCGGCCCGCGATCTGGAGCGCCTGCAGGACCGGATGGCTCCATTCCCGCGCGATCAGGCCATCGCCGTGATCGAGGCGGCGCTGGGGCGCCCCATCGGCGATCTGTTCCTCGAATTCAGCGAACCCCTGGCGGCTGCTTCCATCGCGCAGGTGCACAAGGCCCGCATCCGCACCCCGGAGGGCGAAGAGACGGTCGCCGTGAAGGTGGTGCGCCCCGGCGTGCGGGAAGGGTTCGCCCGCGACCTTCAGGCGATGCGCGCGGCCGCGCGCCTCTTCGAGCGGATCGTGCCCGATGCGCGCCGCCTGAAGCCGATGGAGGTGGTGGAGACGCTCGCCCGCTCCGTTTCCGTTGAGATGGATCTGCGCCTCGAGGCGGCCGCGGTTTCGGAACTCGCCGAGAACACCAAGGACGATCCCGATTTCCGGGTGCCCAAGCCTGAATGGGATCTCACGGCCCGCGATGTGCTCACCACCACCTGGATCGACGGCCTGCGCCTCAACGACGTCGAAGGCATCGAGCGCGCGGGCTTCGACCGCGAGGCGCTTGCGCGCACGGTAATCCAGTCCTTCCTGCGCCATGCCATCCGCGACGGCTATTTTCATGCCGACATGCATCCCGGCAACCTGTTCGTGGATGCGCAGGGCCGCCTCGTCGCCGTCGATTTCGGCATCATGGGCCGTCTCGGCATGAAGGAGCGGCGGTTCCTCGCCGAAATCCTCCTGGGCTTCATCCGCCGGGATTACCTGCGCGTGGCGCAGGTGCATTTCGAGGCGGGCTACGTGCCGCCGCATCATTCGGTGGAGGATTTCGCACAGGCCATCCGGGCCATCGGCGAGCCGATCCATGACCGGCGGGCCGACGAGATCTCGATGGCGAAGCTGCTCACGCTGCTCTTCGAGATCACGGCGCTGTTCGACATGGCGACGCGCACGGAACTCGTGATGCTGCAGAAAACCATGGTCGTGGTGGAAGGCGTCGCGCGCAATCTCGATCCGAAACTCGACATGTGGACCACCTCGGAGCCGGTGGTGCGCGACTGGATCGAGCGCAATCTCGGCCCCCTGGGCCGCGTCGAGCAGGCGGGCCGCGGCCTGTGGACGCTCGCCGGGGTCATCGGCGACCTTCCGGAGCTGGCCCTTCGGGCCGAACGCGTCCTCAACCAGGTGGAGGAGGTGACCGCCCGGGGCGTTTCCCTCAACCAGGAGAGCGTCGCGGCGATCGGGCGCGCGGAGGCGCGGGGCAACCGCTGGGGCGTGGCGGCCTTGTGGATCATCGCCGTCTCGCTGATGATCATGCTGTTCAGAGGTTTCGCATGACGGCGCTTTCGGGCAAACGCATTCTCCTGATCATCGGCGGCGGGATCGCGGCCTACAAGTCCCTCGATCTGATCCGCCGCCTGCGCGAACGCGGCGCATCGGTGCGCTGCATCCTCACCCATGGGGCGCAGCAATTCATCACCCCGCTGGCGGCGTCCGCCCTCACGGGGCAGCGCACGCATACGGATCTCTTCGACCGCGAGGACGAGGCCGATATCGGCCATATCAGGCTGGCGCGCGATGCGGATCTCGTGGTCGTCGCCCCCGCCACCGCCAACCTCATGGCGAAGATGGCGGGCGGTCATGCGGACGACCTCGCCTCCACCGTGCTGCTCGCCACCACGCTTCCCATCCTCATGGCGCCTGCCATGAACGTGCGCATGTGGCTGCATCCGGCGACCCAGCGCAACCTGATGGTTCTGAAAGCCGACGGCGTCCACATGGTCGGGCCCAACGAGGGCGCGATGGCCGAGGCCGAGTTCGGCCCGGGCCGCATGGCCGAGCCGCTCGAGATCGCGGCGGCCGTCGAGCGTCTCCTGGCTCCCTCGGGGCCGCTGGCCGGCCGGCATGTGATCGTGACCTCGGGCCCCACGCACGAGCCCATCGATCCGGTGCGCTACATCGCCAACCGGTCTTCGGGCAAGCAGGGCCATGCCATCGCGAGAGCCGCGGCTGAAGCAGGCGCACGCGTCACGCTCGTCTCCGGTCCCGTCCATCTGCCCGATCCCGCAGGCGTCACGACCATTCATGTGGAGAGCGCGCGCGAGATGCTGCGGGCCGTGGAGAAGGCGCTGCCCGCCGATATCGGCATCTTCGCGGCCGCCGTCGCCGATTGGCGCGTGGCCAATGCGGGCGACCAAAAGATCAAGAAGAAGGGCGGCGCGCTGCCGGACCTGTCTCTCGCCGAGAACCCCGACATTCTCGCCACGATCTCGCATCTGGCGCAGAACCGTCCCGAGCTCATGGTGGGCTTCGCGGCAGAGACGGAAAACGTGATCGAGCATGCGCAGCAGAAGCTTGCCAAGAAAGGCTGCGACCTCATCCTGGCCAACGACGTCTCGCCCGCTGCCGGTGTGATGGGCGGGGAGACCAATACGGTTCACCTCGTGACGGCGTCCGGCGTCGAGACCTGGCCGACGCTCTCGAAGGCCGAGGTCGCCGAACGGCTCATCGCTCATCTGGGCGCTCGGATCGGAGGCACGAAACCATGACGCATGTGCTGCGCGTCCGGCGTCTGCCCCACGGTGCGGACCTGCCGCTGCCGCGCTATGAGACGGCGGGCGCGGCGGGCATGGATCTGATCGCCGCCAATCCGGAGGATGCGCCGGTGGTGCTGGCCCCCATGGAGCGCACGCTCGTTCCCACGGGCCTGATCATCCAGCTGGAGCAGGGCTACGAGGCGCAGGTGCGTCCGCGTTCGGGGTTGGCCTTCAAGCACGGTGTGACGGTTCTCAATGCTCCCGGCACCATCGATGCGGATTATCGCGGCGAGGTGCAGGTGCTGCTCGTCAATCTCGGTATGGAGCCGTTCACCATCACGCGCGGCATGCGCATCGCGCAGATGGTCGTCGCGCCTGTCATCCAGGTGGAGACGGTGGAGGTCGCTGCCGTCGATCACACGGCACGGGCCGCGGGCGGGTTCGGGTCGACGGGATTGAACTGAAAGACACGCGATGAACTTCCTGTCACGACGCTCCCTGCTGGCGATCGCCGCCGTCACCGATATCGCGCTCCACGCGCGCCCGATGCCGGTTTCGGCGAAGGCGCTCGCGGCCCGGCACAACCTGCCGCCGCGCTACCTGGAGCCGGTGCTCCAGGCCCTGGTGCGGCAGGGAATCCTGAAAGGGGTGCGCGGCCCGCGCGGCGGCTACGAACTCGCCCGCGAGCGGCGGCGCATCACGGCGGGAGACATCGTGCGCATCGCCATGGCGGCGCAGGACGACGAAAGCAACGCGCCGCGTCCGGAATCGCGCCTTGCCGAGGCGGTGGTGGCCCCGCTCGTCACGAAAGGGACCGACGCCTTTCTGGCCGAGCTCGACACGGTGACGGTGGAGGATCTGTGCAACCGGGCTCAGGCCGAAGCCGTGGTCGAAACGGTCACGCCCGTGGATTTTACCATATAGTTTGTGAATTCCCCCAATTATCGACACCCGTCGCGGAAAACGATAGGATCCTTTCCTTCTCATGGAGGATCTTATGGCAGACACCCGCAACGCGACGGACGCGGAGACCAGGCCCGGCCGCGGCCGCATCTACGGCTCCATCACGGACACCATCGGCAACACCCCCCTCGTGCGCCTCAACCGGCTGCCGAAGGAGCACGGGGTCGATGCGGAGATCCTCCTCAAGCTCGAGTTCTTCAATCCCATCTCCAGCGTGAAGGACCGTATCGGCGTCAGCATGATCGACGCCCTGGAAGCCTCCGGCCAGATCAGGCCCGGCGCGACGCTGATCGAGCCGACCTCCGGCAATACCGGCATCGCGCTCGCCTTCGTGGCGGCCGCGCGCGGCTATCGCCTGATTCTCGTGATGCCCGAGACCATGTCCATCGAGCGCCGCAAGATGCTGGCCTATCTCGGGGCCGAACTCGAGCTCACGCCAGGGCCGCAGGGCATGAAGGGGGCGATCGCCCGCGCCGAGGAGCTGCTCAAGGAGATCCCGGGCTCCGTCATTCCGCAGCAGTTCAAGAATCCCGCCAATCCGGAAATCCACCGCAAGACCACCGCGGAGGAGATCTGGAACGACACCCATGGCCAGCTCGATGCCTTCGTGGCGGGCGTCGGCACCGGCGGCACCATCACCGGCGTGGGCCAGGTCATCAAGCCGCGACTGCCATCCATGAAGGTGTTCGCCGTGGAGCCGGAGGATTCCCCGGTGCTCTCCGGCGGCCAGCCCGGCCCGCACAAGATCCAGGGCCTCGGTGCGGGCTTCGTGCCGGACGTGCTCGACCGCTCGGTGATCGACGGCGTGATCACCATCGGCAACCAGACGGCATTCGACGTGGCGCGCCAGCTCGGCAAGCTCGAGGGCATCCCGGGCGGCATCTCCACCGGGGCCAATGTGGCGGCCGCCTTGGAACTGGCGGCTCGCCCCGAGTTCAAGGGCAAGCGCATCGTCACGGTCGCGCCGTCCTTCGCGGAGCGCTATCTCTCCACGGCCCTGTTCGAAGGGCTGTGAGCTTCGCCGCGGGCTCCTGTAACGGACGCTTTCGAGGGCGGCTTTCGAGCCGCCCTTTTCGTTTTTGGCCTCCCGCAAGCTTGGCAAGAACTTCCCTCACCCCGTCGGGTTCTCCTGAAAGCTCATGAATCCAAGCATGTTTCCCAGCAAATTCGACGGAGTTCACCATGGCAGAACGCAAGGCGCCCCATTCCTTGAAAGACCAGGACGCGGACCAGATCCGCAACGAGCAGCGCGGCGGCATCGACAGCCCCGTCGATCCGAACCGGGAGGGCGGACCGGAAGGAAACGCCACCATGCGCCGCGTGTGGAGCGAGCCGGGCGGTGAGGCCTACAATTACCGTCAGGGCCAGACGGGCCAGACGAGCCAGGCCGGGATGGACGGTCACGACGAGATCACCGCCGCCGAAACGCCCGAGACCACCAAGCACCTCAGCGATGCGACGCTCTCGCCGGAGGACAAGGACGCGACCGCCGAAGCCATCGAGCGTGCGACCGCCGCCAACGGCAAGGATCGGGACTGACAGGAGAGTGCCATGGGCAATGCAGGCTACGGCAACCATACCGAAGACACGAAGAAGCACGCCGATCCCGAACGTCCGGATCCGAATGCCGGTCGTCAGGACTCGCCCGAGAACAGGCCCGGCGGCGCTCCGCCGGCGGCGGGGCCCCACGGCAAGCCGTCGCTGACCAACCCGGATTCGACCCCGGGCACCGGGGTCCTGCCGGAGGCCGGCGACCGCGACGCAACCGATTCCACCAGCTCGTGACAGGACCGGACCTCCTGCAAGCAAAGGACGAACGATGATGGCTCAATCCGACGACAAGCCGAACCAGGCGACCGAAAAGGACATCAGCGCCCCGCGCCTGACGCCGCAGGGCCGCGAAAACCCGGAAGCGTCCGGTGAGGATTCCACCGATCCCATGGGGGAGGGCGCGAAGAAGGGACAGAGCGACAAGGCCGAGGGGTAGCGGCTGCGCCTCCCGGAGGAGGCGAGGAAAGACCCGGACCCTTTCCAGGCTCGAGCCCTGCGCCGCAGCTCCGGATGACCGCCCACATGAAAAAGGCCGCCCTGCGGGGCGGCCTTCTGCTTGTTCCCGAGAGGGGATTTAGAGCATCGTGCGGAAAAGTGGATCCGGTTTTCCGCACGATGCTCTTATCCAAAGGGAAAGCATCGGATGGATCCCAAAAGTGCAACTCCACTTTTGGGTCCGATGCTTTAGGCGCTCAGCGCTTCCTTCTGCTTTTCGGCGCGCTTGCGGTCGTTCGG
>Ga0182742_1002542_pt1 | contig 19942 bp, 19 predicted proteins | sample eDN5th37CBELigMG_FD_128880 | JGI IMG/M metagenome (GOLD analysis project Ga0182742, IMG submission 128880) | Enriched Miracle-Growth compost microbial communities from Emeryville, California, USA - eDNA 5th pass 37_C BE-Lig MG (version 2)... ... | reverse complement strand
GTGAGTTCGGCCAGGAGCAGCAGGCAGGCGTGCTTCAGGGTGCCCGACCCCGGGAACGCCTCGTCGGTGAGTACACCGGCCGGGTCGTACGCGAGCGCGCCCTCGGCACGCACCTCGAGGACGAGACCGAAGTCGTCCTCCAGCATGCGGGCGAGCTCGTGCCGGTCGCGGGCGAGGATCGTCGCCGACTCGTCGTCCAGTGCGTCGCGCGCGACGAACGGATCCTCGACGAGCCTGCGATACAGGCGGCGGGCGGCGGGTTCGTGTTCGTGACGGGCGAGTGCCGCTGCGGGACCGGGCATCCCGTGCAGCGGAATGTCGAGCAGATGGGGAAGCAGGTCGCGGTGGACGTCGAGATGCGGCCCGTCGCCGGTCGCCTCGTCGACGTGACCGGACTCGGTGATCACGCCCCATTCCTCGAGGACGCGCAGGGCCGCAGCGAAGTTCCGCTCCTCGGACACCGGGTCGCCGAACACGATCCCGATCTCGCGCGCATCGGCGCGGACCTGCTCGAGCAGGTCGTCGACGGACACCCTCGCACCGGTTCCGGGCTCGATCAGTGCCGCGCACACCAGCGCGAGACACGCGTAGGTGGTCGCGCCGAACTCGGTACCGTCGGCGTGCCGGAGCGCGCGGTGCGGTGACGTGGACCCGAGCGGTGCCTTGGTCAGACGGGCGAAGGTCGGTTCGATGACGAGCCGGTATCCGAGGCGATCGGCGAACATGGACTTCAGGGCCGGGGCATGGCGCCGAACGAGGTCGAAGGTCTCCCGATCGCTCGCCGCGGTGACGATCGGTTGCTGCAGCAGTGCCCGCGCGGCGTCCCGCCGACCGGAGACGTCCCCCGACACCGCGCTCGCGTACGAGGTGCTCACGGGGCCACCGCGCTGTGATCGAGCGGTGCCGTGGCCGACGTGCGCAGCGAGAAACCGTGCACGGTGAGATCACCGGCGGGGGAGTGCACCACGGTGTCGGCGCCCGGCTCCGCCGTCAGCGACAACCCGAGATCGGGATCGTCCATGTGCACCGGCCCGTCGGTGGTGCGGTGACCCGCGAGCGCAGCGGCGAGGACGTCGAGCAGGATGTCGAGCGCCTCCGGCGACAGATCGGCTCCGTGCAGGTCGCCGGCGGCACCCAGCTCGGCGACGGCGTCGGAGCGTCGGCGCGACTCGCGCCGGGCGAGTTCATCGGCCCGGACCCGGCCGGGCAGCGAATCGGGGAGGCGGCCGACGGCCCCGCGGGACGTGTGGTCGCCGCGTTCGCGCAACGACACGGGCACGACGACGGGATCGGCCCGCCACCACGACGTGCCCGCACCCACCCGCGGGTCGGTCTCGTCGGGGCCGAGCAGCAGGTGCCGGCTGGGGAAGGCGCCGAAGGTCGCGGCGAACAACCGGTGGGCCTGGTCGTCGGACGACTCGGTGAACCACCGGGCCAGGCGCAGGAGGTCCGCGCGGTGTGAGAATCCCGGTGCGGTCGTCGTGATCCGTCGCGTGCGCACGAGCAGCCGGTTCAGGGCCGACGCTGCTGCCTCGCGCATGCGTCGCGGGCCGGCGTCCTCGGCGTACCACTGCGCCAGTTCGTCCCAGTCGGTGCGACGGCGACCGGGGGACCGGTCCGGGACGGTGTTCGGCAGGCCGGACTCGAGCAACGCGGCGAGCAGGAGGTCCAGACGCGGCCCCATCCGGTCGAGCCTGCTGGCGACGAGAGGCGCGAGACGCTCGACGTCCGAACCGACGACATCGACGTAGTCGAGGAGCAGGTTCTTGGTCTCGGCGTAGTCGTCGACCACGTCCGCGCGTTCGCGATCGGGGAAGTGTTCCAGACGACCCAGGATCTCGGCGAGGTGCGAGTAGAAATCGGCGACGCTGTCGGCGAACAACCGGTGGTGCGCGAACAGGGCGGTGACATGGGCGGCCAGTTCGTCCCGGTCGGGCACGCTCCCGTCGTCCACCAGCAGCTCGTCGATGCGGGAGAGTTCGTCGGCGACGCAGCGGAGCGACTCGCGTGCCACGCCGCGCACATCGTCGGAGGTGGTGAGGAGCCTGCCGGCCTCGCGGTGTACCCGCAGCCCGGCCGGGGTCGGCCGGTACCGGGCGCGGACGTCGGTCGATGCGGTCTCGGGGGTACTGCGCCGGTGCGAACCACCGCCGTCGGTCCCGCCGCTCGTGAGTGCGAGATTGCCCCACCGGACCAGGCTGCGGCACCGGGCGTCGACGACCGCGATGTCGAGTGCCACGCCACGCCGCGCACACGAGGCTGCGATGTCGTCGGCGGACAGATCGGCGAGCAGGAGGTCGGTGAAGCAGTCCATCACCGCGAGGTACTCGTCCGCTTCGTCGGCGACGAGATGGCGGAACAGGTCGCGACCGGTGTGTTCGCCCATCCGACCTCTTTTCCCGAGTGCTGACGCCGTACGGACAGACAGGCTAGCCCGGTGAACGCCGGGTGGGGCGGGCGAGTTCACCGGGTGTGCCCACGGGCTGTGAAGAGACAGACCGGAAATCGGCAGGACACCGCGCGGATTCGTGCCCTGCCTCACTCGCGTTTATAGTTGCCCTGTGCAACACAATCGGCAGGCCCGGCGGCCGTCCGCGGACGGCGTTGCCCGCGTATACGAGGAGTTCGTGCTTCTCGTGCGCTTCCTGACGTCCGGAGCACGAACGCAGGACAGCGGACTCTCGCTGGTCCAGCATTCGCTTCTCGGCTTCATCTCCCGAAATCCGGGCTGCCGCGCCACCGACATATCCGAGGTCTTCGGTGTCCACCGCTCGACCGTGTCGCGCCAACTGCGTCACGCCGTCGATGCGGGCTGGGTCGAGGCGGGGACGGGTCCGGCACGTGCCGGACATCCGCTCCGGCTCACCGACCACGGAGCGACAGTTCTCGAAGGTGCGGTCGTGCGTCGTCTCGACGACGTCCGCGCCGGCCTCGAGGGCTGGGACGAGAACGAACTCGAACGCTTCGTGGATCTCCTGCAGCGCTTCCGTGCAGGAATCGATTCCGACGACCGGACTCCCGACCAGAACGATGGAGATTGCAGTGCGTGAGTACTCGACCCCGGCCCCGTTCACCATCGGTGACGACGAATCGGTCGTCCACACGGTGTTCACCCATGCGGAGAAGACTCCGCACCGCGTGATGTACTCCCGGCCGCAGGGTGACGACTGGGTCGCGGTCACCGCGCAGCAGTTCGCCGACCAGGTGAAGGCCGTCGCCAAGGGCCTGATCGCCAACGGCGTGCAGCCCGGCGATCGTGTCGCGCTGCTCTCGGCCACCCGCTACGAGTGGTCGCTGCTCGACTACGCCATCTGGACGGCCGGCGCGGTGTCGGTACCGATCTACGACTCCTCGTCCACGGAGCAGATCCGCTGGATCCTCCAGGACTCCGAGGCCGTCCTCGCCGTCGTCGAGACCGCGCGGCACGAGAAGCTCTTCGTCGACATGCCCGACACCCTCCGTCGCATCCTGCAGATCGAGGACGGCGCGGTGAACACGCTCGCGGCCGACGGCGCCGACGTAGACGACGCCGAGATCACCACGCGTCTGGCCGGAATCCGTTCCGGCGGCCTGGCCTCCCTCGTCTACACCTCGGGAACCACCGGGCGTCCCAAGGGCTGCATGCTCACCCACCGCAACTTCCTCGCCGAGGTCCGGTCGATCCTCACCTCGGACGTCGGTATCGTCGCCAAGCCCGGCAACCGCGGCCTGACCTTCCTGCCCCTCGCACACGTGCTGGCACGCGCGGTGTCGCTCGCGCTCTTCGAATCCGGCACGGCGCAGGCGCACTGGGCGGACTTCTCGACCGTCTCCGCGCAGTTCGCCCGGTACTCGCCGAACATCATCCTCGGTGTGCCGCGCGTCTTCGAGAAGGTGCGCGACGCGGCAGCGGGCAAGGCGGCGGCCGGCGGACCGGTCAAGGCGGCGATCTTCGGTTTCGCGGAGCGCACCGCCATCGCCTACAGCGAGTCGCTCGATCACGGCGGCCCCACCTTCACGTTGAAGGCCAAGCGCGCCCTCGCCGACAAGCTGGTCTACTCCAAGCTGCGTGAGGCCATGGGCAACGAGTGCTGGTACGCGATCTCCGGCGGCGGTGCTCTGAGCCCCCGCCTCGGCCACTTCTTCCGCGGCGTCGGCGTGCCGATCTACGAAGGCTACGGCCTCACCGAGACCACGGCCGCACACAGCGTGAACACCCCCGGCGCGCAGAAGATCGGCACCGTCGGACGCCCCATGGGCGGGAACTCGGCGCGCATCGCGGAGGACGGCGAGATCGAGCTGCGCGGCATGGTCGTCTTCGACGGCTACTGGCGCAACGACGAGGCCACCGCGGGTGCCTTCCACGACGGCTGGTTCCGCACCGGCGACCTCGGCGCGCTCGACGAGGACGGCTACCTGTCCATCACCGGACGCAAGAAGGACCTCATCATCACCGCCGGCGGCAAGAACGTCTCGCCCGGGCCGATCGAGGACCGCATGCGGTCGCACACCCTCGTCTCCCAGGCCGTCGTCGTCGGGGACGGTCGTAGCTTCGTCACCGCTCTGGTGACCGTCGATCCGGAGGTCTTCGAGAACTGGAAGACCGAGAACGGCAAGCCGACCGGTGCGACGATCGCGGACCTGCGCCACGATCCCGCGCTGCGCGACGCGGTGCAGACCATCGTCGACGATGCCAACACCCTCGTCTCGCACAGCGAGGCGATCAAGAAGTTCGTCATCCTCGACCGGGATCTCACCGAGGAGTCGGGTGAGCTCACGCCGACACTGAAGATCAAGCGCAACGTCGTCACCGAGCGTTTCGCCCACGAGATCGACGCCCTGTACGCGAAGTGACGCCCTGAGGCGTGTTACTCGAGCAGCGACCGCCGATCCGGGATCCGGATCGGCGGTCGCAGTGTTCGTGACGCGTCACTCCACCGGTGAGGTGTCTCCGGAGACCGCACGGGCCAATCTCGCGAATCCGTCGTGGTCGACGAGATCCTCGACGAGGACGACCTTGCCGCGGGCATCGGCGAGCGGGACCCGCCAGTTCGGGTACTCGTCGACCGTGCCCGGCTGGTTCTGGCTGCGGCGCTCACCGGTCACATCGGCCAGCGAGATGCCCAGCAGCGCAGACGGACTCGCTGCGATCAGCCGGTGCAACGCCTCGACCTGCCGATCGACGTCGGCTTCGCCCTCGTCGAGCAGTCCCCGCTCCACCGCGAGCGCCAGAACCGAGTCGCGTTCGGCGGCCGCATCGGTGAGCTCGGTGTCGAGATCGCCCTCGAGCAGACCGAGTTCCGACCGCAGCCGGATGTGGTCACCCGCCAGATATCCCGCCGTGGGCGCGAGGTCGTGCGTGGTCACCGACGTCAGGCACAGGGAGCGGTAGGTCTCCGGCCCGCGCGGGGAGTCCTCGTCGCGCTCGAACCACAGGATCGACGTCCCGGCGATGCCGCGCTCGGCGAGATACTCCTGCACCCACTCCTCGAAGACCCCGAGGTCCTCACCCACGACCACGGCACCGGCGCGGTGCGCCTCGAGCGCCAGGATGCCGACGAGTGCCTCGTGGTCGCTGCGGACGTACGCGCCGTCGGCCGGTGACATCCCCTCCGGCACCCACCAGGTGCGGAACAGTCCCAGGATGTGATCGGCCCGGACACCACCCGCGTGCCGCAACGCCGAGCGCACCACATCGCGGAAGGGGATGTATCCCAGCTCCGCGAGGCGATCCGGCCGCCACGGCGGCTGATTCCAGTTCTGGCCGTTGCGGTTGAAGTCGTCGGCGGGGGCACCCACCGTGACGCCCGACGCCAGCGCGTCGCCCAGCGTCCAGGCGTCGGCGCCGTGCGGACCGACGCCCACGGCGAGGTCGTGCACGATGCCGATATCGGAACCTGCTGCGAGCGAAGCGGTTTGGGCGTTGGCGAGCTGTTCGTCGCACAACCACTGCAGCCACCGGTGGAAGTCGATCCGCGAGGCGAGCCGCTCGCGCAACCGGGCGACCTTGGGGTCGTCGGGACTCGGGGCGCGCGACGCCCACCGGTCGGCGCGGTCGCCGAACTTCTCGTACAGCGCGCACCACAGCGCGAAGTCGTCGAGCGCCTGCCCGCCCTCGGCGCAGAACGCCTCGTACCGTGCCCGTCGGGCGGGGCCGAGCGGCACCCGGTACACGCGCTCGAGGACGTCGAGCTTCGCGCGGAAGGTCGCATCCCGGTCGAGACGCCGCGCCTTCCGATTCGCCTTCGCCGCGCGCTGTGCGTGATCGTCGAGTTCCTTGCGGTGCTTGGCGGGCAGATAGGCCGTCTCGGGGATGTCCTCGATCCGCAGATACAGCGGGTCGACGAAGCGCCGCGACGACGGCAGATAGGGCGACGGTTCGTGCGGGGGCACGGGTTCGGCCGCGTGCACGGGGTTGATGAGGACGAAGTCGCCGCCGTAACCGGCCGTGATCGCCGCCAGATCGGCCAGGTCGGCGAAGTCGCCGATGCCCCACGACCGGCGGCTGCGCACCGAATAGATCTGGGCCGCAAGGCCCCAGCGCTTCTTCTCGAGCAGCCGGTCGGCGGTGGACAACCGGCGCGGGGTCACCACGAGGACCGCGGTGGCCTCGATGTCGTTGCTGCGGGCGTGCACGACGTGCCAACCGAGGGGCAGGCGCGGAACGGCGAAGGTCGCGCGGCCCACGAGCCGGCCGTCGACGGTCCGCGGGTCCACCCACACGTCGCGCTGCTCGACGTCGACCTCCTCGCCGTCCTCGGTGACGACCCACACCGCGACCGGGTCGCCGTGCGGCACGTGCACCGGGAACGTCCGGTTCTCGCCCTCGACGACCACGAGCGCGGGCGGAAGCATGCTGCGCCACGGACGGTCGTCGACGTCGGCGAGCGATTCCACGACCTCGTCGTCCGTCCGGGCAGGGACGTCGAGCGCGGCGAGTACACGCCGCAACGTCTCGTCGGAGACATCGTGGTCGCGTCCACCCCACCCCGTGTAGGTGGTGGTGATGCCGTGCTTTCCGGCCAGTTCGCGCAGCTTCGCCGAGGACGTCACGGTCCTGAATCATGCCAGCAAAACGACTCGGGGGCAGCGCGCGGACCATATGGTCGACAGGGTGACCGCTCTCGACATCGCGCACGGCGACATCACCACCATCGCGGTGGATGCGATCGTCAACGCCGCGAACTCCTCCCTGCTCGGAGGCGGGGGAGTGGACGGTGCGATCCACCGGGCCGGCGGCCCGGAGATCCTCGCCGCATGCCGCGAACTCCGCGCGACCTCGCTACCCGACGGACTCGAACCGGGCCGTGCGGTGGCGACGCCCGCCGGTCGCCTCCCGGCGCGGCGGGTGATCCATACCGTGGGCCCGGTGTGGTCGGCGCACGAGGACCGCTCCGGAATTCTGCGCTCGGCCTACCGCAACAGTCTGCTCGTCGCGCAGGACCTCGGCGCCCGGACGGTGTCGTTCCCGCTCGTCTCGGCCGGTATCTACGGCTGGCCCCTCGACGACGCCGCCCTGCAGGCCGTCACGACGATCCGGGAGACGCAGACGGACGTGGAGACCGTCGTACTCGTCGGGTTCGGCGACGCCGCCGTCGACGCTCTCCGGCGCGCCGTCTCCCGGACGTGATCGGTTCAGGAATAGTCGCCGTAGCCGTCGAAGAGGGTCGGTTCGTCGGGGTTGTCGAACAGCGCGGGCTGCTCGGGCGACGCCTCCCGGCCGGCGCTCGAGCGCGACGCGCGTGATCCGGCCGAATCGGTCCCCTCGCCCTGTTCGAGGAACTGGAGGGCCTCCGCGAGCGAACGGCTCGTCGCCTCCCATTCCAGTGCCCGCGCCCGTGCCTCGCGAGCACCGTCGGTGTTGAGCGCCGCCTCGCGGGTCTGCGACTCACCGTCCCACCACACCTGCAGCTCGGTGCTGATGGTGAGGAACCGTCGCAACTGCTCGGGATTGCGATCGCCGATCGCCGCGACGGTGCTGGCGGCGACGTCGGCGGCACCGTCGAGATGGAAGTCGCGCACCGCGAGCAGGGCCACCGGAAGATCGTCCTCGGCGTCGGGCAACTGCGAGACGTCGCCCCAGGGAGGATCGGCCGCCCCGCCCGTCGCACCGTCGAATCCCTGATCGCGCAGCAGCGAGCCACCGATATGGGTGGCGAACGAGCTGTCGACGGTGTCGAGGAACTGGGTGATGGTCTCGAGCGATCCGAGCAGGTGCGCCGGAGCGAACGGCGCGGCCGGAACATGATCGACGATCGCGAGGCGGTCGTCGACCAGCACGAACTTCAGGTGCGGCCACCGGCGGTTGAGATCGACGCAGATCTCGGCGGCCCGCGTACGTCCGGTGATGGAATGGACGATCGGTGCGAACAGGTCGACGGTGCCACCACCGGGGCCGACACCGACGAACACCAGCACCCCGGCGATCCGCAGGACGAGATCGCCGTCCTCGTCCCAGGCGGGAAGATCGTCGATCTGCTCGTGCAGGGTGGATTCGATCAGTTCGCGCACATGGTCGTCGCCGGTGGGGACGACCGCGAGCGGGACCTCCGGGGCCTGGGTGCGGTCCGCCTGGGGTGTCTCGGGCACGAGGAACGAGGTGAGCTCGGCGACCGAGCGCTCCGTTCCGAACGTCTCGGCCCGCAGGAAGAGGGGGTGGGGAACACCCCACACCGAACGAAGTGCACGCACGGCGATGACGGCGAGCTGATCGGCCCAGCTGCCAGGACGATCGATCCAGAACGCCGGGGATCCGCCGTCCTCCGGATCGTCCGGTCCGCGGGAGGGCGCCTGCAGCCCGAGTTCGAGGAGCATCTGCTCGTCGACCGGGGTGAGGTGCCGGTCGGGGGCGAGGTGTGCGTTGGACGGGACCTCGCAGCGGACGAGCCGGTCTCCCCACGCGTAGAACTGCACGCACGGCCCGGCAGGGCCACCGGCCTCGTCGGTGAAGGGTTCGAGGACCAGGCCGTCGCCGTCGCACATGGCCGCGACATGGTCGGCCAGGCGCGTGCGGAACTCGCGCCAGGCCGCGTCGACGTCCTGGTCGAACCGGGTCTGCGCGTCGGCCATGATCGGACCCCCTTCTCTGTGCGGTCGAGCCGAGAGAAAGACTAGTCGCCGGCACCGACAGGCATTCCTCCGCTGGGTCGCACGAGCGACGGCTTGCCCAAGCGCACGGTTCTCGGCCTGCGACGGCCCGCCGAGGTGTTCCGATCCCGGTGAACGAAACCGTGTCGATCCGTCCGGAGGTGCCCGACCATCGACGCATGATCGACGCCATCATCCGTCTCGTCCGGACCCTGCCGGCCCGCATCCCCGCAGGACGGTCGGCCGATCCGTCCGTGTGGCCCGTCGTCGTACCGGCCGGAACACCCGAATGCACCACGGATGCCGTGGCGGACTATGCGATCCGGGTCTCGATATGACCGTGCTCGCCGGGGCGGGCTCGAGGGCAATGGCGTCGGGAGGCGGGTCTCACCGCAGTTCACGCACGAAGCGGCCGATTTCGGCGAGCGCGCGGCCGCTCTCCGGGACGATCCCCGCCGCGGCCTGGAAGACGTGCACCTGTTTCTCCCACACCTGGAGTTCGGTGGAGACGCCGGCGAGTTGCAGCCGCCGGGCCATCAGCTCGGCGTCGACGTAGGTCATCTCCTCGGATCCGGTCTGGATGAGTGCGGGAGGCATCTCGGACAGGTCGAGATCGACGGGGGAGGCGACCGGCTCGGCGCCTTCGCCACCGAGGCGCTCGGCGCGATCGACGAGGGTCGACAGGACGCCGACGGCGCGTCGTGGGAAGACGGCGCACCGGTGCGAATTGGGATGGTCGAGCTTGCCCCGCGGGTCGAGATCGGTGAGGGGCGACAGGGCGACGGTGCCGGCCGGACGGCCGATGCCGAGGCGTACGGCTTCGTGGGCGACGGCGAAGGTGAGGAAGCCACCCGCGGAGTCCCCGGCGATCACGACACGCTCGACCGGGTAGCCGTGTGCCACGAGCCAGCGCAATCCGTCGAGCCCGTCCTCGACCGCGCGCCGGATCGGATGGCGGGGCAGCATGCGGTAACCGACCGCCAGAACCGGCGCGCCGGTTGCGGCGGAGATGCGGGAGACCAGATGGCGGTGCGTGGTGAGCCCGCAGCACAGGAATGCGCCACCGTGCAGGTACAGGACGGCGGTGCTGTCGATATTGGCCCGGACGGCGGTGCCGTCCGTACCGACCTGTGCGGCCGGGGGTGCGGCACCCGGAGCCCACAGCAGTTCCGCCGGGCACGTCGGGAGATCGACCCGCCGGCGGTGTGTGCCGGGTACCGGCACGAGTGGGAACGCGAGGCGGTCGATCACCGACGCCGGCCAGGGGAGGGTCGGCGCGTACGACCACGCCTCGATGAACGGCCGCACGGTACGACGCACGGAGAAGGACAGGGCACGGGACTGAGTGCTCACCCCCGCGAACTCGCGCGTCGTGGCGCGGTGCGCGGGCAGAGGGAGCAACTCGGCGTGGGCGACGCTCACGACCGGCACCTCCTCGGTCTGCCCGGAGTCGTGGTCGGACCCGGTCGGGGTGGCTGCACGGACTTCGGATTTACGAGGATACGCCCGTTCATCCAGGTCGCGAGGGTTCGCGGAGCAATCGTTGTGGTCCTGGTCTCAGGGTGATGATTCCGGGTGAAGGTGGGTTCTCGGCGATGTACCTTCTGTCAGGTACCGGCAGTGCAAAAAGTTTTCCGGACCTTCTACACATTCCGTACTTTTCGGGCCACACTGACTGTATGTTTCGACTGCGGCGCGCGGCCCGGCGTCGCTCCTGGGGGACGAACGAAGGCGAGATGTTGCGTAAATTCGACGTTGCAAGCATGAGTGCCGACGAGATCACCGCGGAGAACCTGCCCCGGATGGTGGCGGACGCCGCGGCATGCGAGCCCGACCGGATCGCCGTGGCGCACGGCGTGGACACCACCACCTACGCCCGGCTGCACGACGAGGTCGTCAAGCTCGATGCGGCCATGGGGATCCTGCTCGGAAAGGCCTCGCTCGTGCCCATCGCGCTCGCGACCGTCTTCCCGGCGCTCGCCGACTCGGCGCGCGGCGACCTGCGCGACGTACTCGACGCACTCGTGATCGATCTCGTCGACTGTGTGGCCCCCGAACCTCTCTCCGCAGCCGGCTGACAACCGACCCGGCATCCACCATCATCGAATCGGTAGGTCGACGAACGAAGTGAACGGTACTGCACGGCGGTACCGACCGGGGTGGGAGGCCACGTGGAGGACGACACGCTCACCGTCGCCTGCAAATACGGCGAGGTCCGCGGATATCGCGACGGCGGGGTCTACGTCTGGAAGGGCATCCCGTACGCGGCCCCGACCGGTTCCCGGCGGTTCCGGTCGCCGTTACCACCGGAACCGTGGGACGGCGTCCTCGACGGCGCACGATTCGGACCGATCGCTCCGCAGAGTCGGCAGAGTCCGATCGGGATCGAACCCGAGATGACGTTGAGCGAGGACTGTCTCTCGCTCAACATCTGGGCGCCGCCGCCCGACGGCCGCCGCCGCCCCGTCATGGTCTGGATCCACGGGGGCGCCTACATCATCGGATACTCGGGTCAGAAGATCTACGACGGCCGAATCCTGTGCGAGAGCGGCGATGTCGTGGTCGTCACGATCAACTACCGGCTCGGTGCGCTCGGTTTCCTCGATCTGTCGTCGTTCTCCACACCCGATGCCACCTTCGAATCCAACGTCGGTCTCCGGGACCAGATCGCCGCCCTCGAGTGGGTGCGCGACTGCATCGCCGACTTCGGGGGCGATCCGGACTGCGTCACGCTCTTCGGGGAATCGTCCGGTGCGGGGTCGGTCACCACACTCATGACGGTCCCGAAGGCCGAAGGCTTCTTCCATCGCGCGATCGCCCAGTCGCCGCCCGCCACCTCGGTGTACGGCAGCGAACGTGCCGCGACGGTCGCGCAGCGCTTCCTCGAGATCCTCGACCTACCGCCGTCCCGAGCCGCCGAACTGCTCACGATGTCGACCGACACACTGGTCGAGGCGTCGGAAGTGCTCGTCGCCGAGACCCCCACGAAGGTGCCGGGAACGCTCGCCATGACCCCGGTCGTCGATCGCGACCTGGTGCCGAAGTATCCGGTCGCTGCCTTCCAGAAGGGGCTGTCGCACCGGATCCCGCTGATCATCGGCTCGAACAAGGACGAGCCGTCGATCTTCCGCTTCATGAAGTCGCCGTTGATGCCCGTGAACGATACGGCCGTGCAAGCGATGTTCAAGGCGCTGGCCGACGACCGGACGGATCTGCCTCCCGAGCGTCTCGCCGAGATCGTCGCGGCGTATCCCGACCTGCCCAAACCCGCCGGAGCGATGGCACTCTCGCGCGATGCCGGTTTCCGGATGCCGGTGCTGTGGGTCGCCGAAGCGCACAGCGCGCATTCGCCGACCTGGGTGTACCGCTTCGACCACGCCACCCCGATGCTCAAGGCTGCGCGGATCGGTGCCGGGCACGCAACCGAATTACCTTACGTATTCGGTAATTTCGGCACCCTCGGTCGGGATCCGACCTTCTGGCTCGGCGGCCGCAGGTCCGCCGGGGAGGTCTCCGGGCGTGTGCAGCGGCGCTGGCTCGCGTTCGCGCACCACGGCGTGCCGGCGGCGCTGGACGGCTCGAAGCACTGGCCGCAGTACGAGGTGGAGGAACGTTCGACCCTGCTCATCGACTCCACGGACAGGGTCGAGTCGGATCCGGACGGCGAGATGCGCCGGGTCTGGGGCAGTCAGGTCATGGCCTTCACCTGAGCGCACCCCGAAGCGCCGAGCACATCTGCAAGTACCGGCGGTACACCCTTCGATGACACATTCCGTGCGTTGATCCGGTTGAACACGTGTGCAACGCTTGAAACGTGCGTTCAACCGTCGCCGGTGAAGACCTCACCACCCGTGCACGGATCCGCGACGCCGCGATCCGGTGCATCGCCGCGTACGGCGTCGGCGTGCCACTACGCACCATCGCCGCAGAGTGCGGCGTCAGCGCTTCGCTGATCGTGCATCACTTCGGATCCCGCGCCGGATTGAAGGAACACTGCGACCGGTACGTGCTCGACGGGATCCGGCAGGCGAAGAGTGCCGTCCTCGACCCGCAGGCCGGGCCGGCCGCGCTGAACGACCAGATGGAGCACATCGAGAACTACGCGACCATGGTCGCCTATCTCTTCCGCACCCTCCGGGCCGGCGGTGCACCCGCCGCCGACTTCCTCGACCGACTCGTCGCCGACACCGAGGCATATCTCGAAGAGGCGGTGGCTGCCGGAACCGTGCGGCCCAGCCGGTTCCCCTCCGAACGAGCACGCGCCCTCATCTCGTTCAGCGTCGGCGCCGTGCTCATGGACCTTCCGGGTCCGGACGAGTATCTCGATCTCGAGACGTTTCCTGCCAGGCTGCGTTCCTACACCGAGCGCCTCATGCTGCCGATGCTCGAGCTCTACACCGAGCCGTTGCTGACGGACTCGACGCTCCTCGAGGCATTTCTGGCAGCACGGAAGGCACCCCCCGACTCCTGACGGAGGAAAGATGGACACCCAGATCATCGAAATCCGCGACGTCGTCAAGACATTCGGAACCACGAGAGCCCTCGACGGCTTCTCGATGACCGTCGAACGCGGTACCGTCGCCGGATTCCTCGGACCGAACGGCGCCGGCAAGTCCACAGCGATCCGCGTGCTGCTCGGAATGCTGCGTGCCGATTCCGGCACCGTCCGCGTCCTCGGACTCGACCCGTGGACCGACGCCGTCGCGATCCACCGCCGGCTCGCGTACGTGCCCGGCGACACGAACCTGTGGCCCACCCTCACCGGTGGCGAGATCATCGACGTCCTCACCCGCATCCGCGGGGGCGAGGTCCGCACGCGTCGTCGCGCCGAACTCCTCGAGCGGTTCGAACTCGATCCGACGAAGAAGGCCCGCACCTATTCGAAGGGCAACCGGCAGAAGGTCGCACTCGTCGCCGCACTCGCATCGGACGCCGAGCTCTACCTGCTCGACGAACCCACCTCGGGTCTCGACCCGCTCATGGAGGCGGTGTTCACCGACGAGGTGCGAGGGCTCCGCGACCGCGGCGCGACCGTCCTGTTGTCCAGCCACATCCTCGCCGAGGTCGAGAAGCTCTGCGACACGGTGACGATCATCCGGGCCGGGCGCGACGTCGAGACCGGCACCCTCGCGCAGTTGCGGCACCTGACGCGCTCGTCCGTGCGGGCCACCACGAGTGCCCCTGCCGAGCGACTGGGCGGGCTCTCCGGGGTCCACGACCTCTACGCCGACGACGGCCGGCTCGCGTTCGACGTCGACAACACCGCCCTCGCCCCGGTCCTGCAGGAACTCGCCGGACTCGGCGTCGAGAACCTCACCATCACGCCCCCGTCGCTCGAAGAGCTGTTCATGCGGCACTACGGCGACACCTTCGACACCGGTGACGGGAACGGCGCCGGTGCGGTGGAGGAGGTGTCCTCACGATGACCACGACGACACCGACAGCTGTACCGACCCCGAGCGGTACCTCCGCGACGTCCGCGGCACCGTTCACCGGGCTCGGCACCCTGCTGCGGCTCTACCTGCGGCTGGACCGCGTGCGCATCACCGTCTGGACCCTCGCGCTCGCCTTCACGGTGTGGTCGACCGTCCTCAGCCTGGCCGCGGTCTATCCCGACGAGGCCTCCCGTCAGGCCCGTGCTGCCCTGCTGGAGAATCCGGCTGCCGTACTCATGACGGGCCCGGCCTACGGGATCGACAACTACACGCTCGGGGCGATGACCGCGAACGAACTGAGCCTGACCGTCTTCGTCGCGACCGCGATCATGAGCATCCTGCTCGTCGTGCGGCACACCCGGGCGCAGGAGGAATCCGGCCGGCTCGAACTTCTGCGGGCGCTGCCCGTCGGGGCCTATGCTCCGCCGGCGGCCGCCCTGATGCTGGTCTCGGTCGCGAACCTCATCGTGGGCACCGGTATCACCGTCGCGCTCATCGCAGGCGGGCTCGATGTCGTCGGCTCGGTCGCCTTCGGTGTGGCCTCCGCCGTCACCGGGGTGCTCTTCGGTGCGGTCGCGGCAGTGACCGCCCAGTTCGGCGAACACTCCCGCTCGGCCACGGGTACCGCGCTCGCAGTGCTCGCTGCGGCCTTCTTCGTCCGCGGCGCCGGCGACATCATCGAGTCGACCGGCTCGTGGCTGTCGTGGCTCTCGCCGATCGCCTGGGCCCAGCAGACCCGGCTCTACGTCGACGAGCGGTGGTGGCCGCTGTTGTTGTCCGTCGCCACGACGGTCGTGCTGCTCACCGTCGCCGTCGCACTGTCGCGGCGCCGCGACCTCGGAGCCGGACTGCGGGCACCGAAACCCGGACCCGCCGAGGCAAATTCCGCGTTGCTCGGTCCGGTCGGTCTGATCCGCCGCCTGCTGCGCGGAGCCTTCGTGGGCTGGCTGACGGGACTGGTCCTGTTCGGCGTCGCGATGGGCGCTCTCGCCAGCTCCGTCGAGGACCTCATCGACGAGATGCCGCAGGTGCTGGACATGGTCGGCGTGGACCCCGACGCCCTCACCGCCTCATTCTCCGGGATGATGCTGATGTTCCTCGCTCTCGGCGCCACCGCCTTCGGTGTGTCCGGCGTGATGCGGATGCGCAGCGAGGAGGACGGTGGACGTTCCGGTCTCGTGATCGTCACCGGAACGGCGCGCAGCGCATGGCTGTTCGCGGCACTCGGCGTGATCGTCGTCCAGTTGGTCGTGGCGCTGCTCGTCTCCGGTGCTGCGACCGGACTGGGGGTCGCGCTCGCGGTGGGCGACTGGGGGTGGATGCCGCGGATGATCGCGGCGTCCCTGGCCTACGCGCCGGCTGCGATCCTCGTGGTCGCCGTGGCGTTCGCGCTGCTGGGCTGCGTGCCGCGTGCCACCGGGCTCGTGTGGGTGCTCGTGGTGTGGATGGTGTTCGTCGCGTGGCTCGGCGAGATGCTGAACCTCCCCGACGAACTCGTCGCACTGTCGCCGTTCTCGCATGTCCCGCTGGTGCCCGCAGAGGGGGTGACGGTGATGCCGCTGATCGTCCCGGCGGTTGCGGCGGTGCTGCTCGTCGCAGCGGCGATCGTCGGTTTCCGCCGCCGCGACGTGCAGGTGTGACGGATCAGTTGCGGTATTCGGGATGTTCGGAGACGAACTTCTCGACGTACGAGCAGGACGTACCGATCTTCAGTCCCTGCTTCCTGGTCTCGTCGAGGGCGTGCTTCACCACGATCCCGGCGAGGCCCTTGCCGCGGAACTGCGGGTCGGTGACGGTGTGGTCGAAGTCCCGCAGGTCGCCGTGCTGCGTGTAGTCGGCGTAGGCCGCGAGGTCGTCGCCGAGATAGAGCGCGAAACGGGCCTTGTCGGCGTCGTGCTCGATCCGGGGTTCGGTGCCGTCGATGTTCTGCGTCATGATCTCACCGTACTCGGGGCGTGACCGGGAGGAGTGTCGACGACGATCGCGTCGTCGTCGGTCAACGCCACGTGTTCGACGTCGTGCTCGCGCAGGTAGCGCAGGGTCTGCCGTATCCCGTCGTCGGCCAGCATCGAGTCACCGGCGTGCGGCACGATCGCGTGTTCGACCCAGCCGAGTCCGTCCCACACCACCGGGACACCGCAGGTCGCGGCGACCTCGTCGGGGTCGTCGGAGAACTCGATGCCGCGCAGCGACGGTGTGGCGACACAGGCCCCGGCGCTGTAGCCCCCGTACACGAGACGGTTGTCGCTCACCAGATCCGTGAGCACGGTATCGCCTCCGCTGCGGGCCAATTGCGCTCGCAGGACGAAAGTGTTGCCGCCGCGCACCCACACGGACGTGAAGTCCGACAGGCGCCGCCGGAGCGAGTCGGGATCGTCGAGGTGATCACGTAGATCCACCTCCTCCGGTTCGAAGCCGAGCGACCGCAGCGGGCCCATCTCGCTCGTGACCGCCGCCGTGCGGGCCGAGGCGGGCCACGCGTCGGCGGCGTTCGCGATCACCGCGATCCGGCCCGGCGTCGTCAACCGGACGAAGGCGTCCGGATCGGTGCCGAACCGGTAGGAGGACAGGAACAGCCGCACGACGTCAGATCGTGAACGCGAGGTTGTCGACGATGCGGCGTCCGACCTCGGTGTCGCCGCCGAGGGAGATCTCCTCGATCCGGTCCTCGGCGCGCACGCGTCCACCGGCGAGCCGAACGAACAACCCGGAGTCCATCGCGATCGTGGTCGTGACCGGTTCGGACAGGGCCGGCACCTCGGTGGCCCGTCCGTGCACCTCGATGTGGATGGTGCGCGCGAGGGGACCGGTGAGTTCGAGCGTGATGCGCGCTCCCTCGGGGGCCTTGCCGCGCTTGCCGACGATGAACGGAACCGCACCGAAGACCTCCGCGGATCCGAGTTCGGCACGAGGGCCGCCCTCGCTGCCCGTCCTGCCGAGCGCGTCGCAGATGTCGAGTTCGTGGAGCCAGCAGTCGAACACGCGGATCCGCATGAAGCGCCCGTACGGTGCCGGCCCGACGGGAGTGTTCGACTGTTTCCCGAAGTCCTCCTGGGTCATCGCGCCGAGTTGCTCCGTGCGCAGGGCGACGATCTCGCGGTACCGCTCGAGCACGTCCGCGCCGGGGACGGGACGCAACGACTCCACCCACAACTCGTTGAAGGCCGCGATGTCGTTGCGCACGTGGTCGAACGAGCGCACGTCGCGTTCGACGCGCGGAGCCTCGATGCCCGCGAGCATCGACTCGGTGCCGATGAGATGCGCAGTGATGCCCTTGACGGTCCATCCCGGCAGGCAGGTGGCGGTCGTCCACTCGTCCTCGGTCAGTCCCGCCAGCAGGTCGTCGAGCACGGCGAACTGCTCGAGCAGCAGCGGCCGGATCGTGTCGATCGGGAACTCGGCAGCGGAGGTGTCGGGGGTGGTGTCGGGCTGTGATGTCACTGGTGCTCCTCGGCGGTGAGACGTTCGAGACCGGCGCGGATGATCGCCGCGGTGGTCTCGGGGTCGTGGGGGCGACGGCGGACCAGACCGATACCCATCCGGACACGATCGCCGTTCCAGCGGGGCAGGAGGTGCAGATGGGTGTGGAAGACGGTCTGGAAGGCTGCTCGTCCGTCGTTCAGGACGAGATTGGTTCCGTCGGTGGCGAGTTCGGAACGGGCCATCGCCCGGGCGATCCGTTGTCCGGCACGGAAGACTGCCGCACCCGACGCCGGATCGAGCTCCTCGAGGCGTGCGGTGTGCACGCGGGGGATCACGAGGGTGTGCCCGCGCGCGATCGGTCGGATGTCGAGGAAGGCCACGACCTCGTCGTCCTCGTACACCCGTGTCGCCGGACCGCTGCCGTCGGCTATGGCGCAGAACACACAGGAACTCACCGGGTCACCTTAACGCGGTGTGTCGGCCCCGATCTCCAGTGTGTCGACGAGGGCGGGGAGACCGACGGCAGCAGTGGTGCGCCAGGCATGGTCGACCTGATCGCTCAGATCGGTCTCGCGTGGATCGATCTGCACCACCGGTACGCCGTGACTGCGTGCGAGCGACGGCAGGCCGGCCGCCGGGTAGACGACACCCGAGGTGCCGACGACGAGCAGCAGGTCGGCATCACGCAGGGACTCGGTCGCGGTCTCCCACGGTTCCTGCGGCAACATCTCGCCGAACCACACGACGCCCGGCCGCCCGTCGCCTCCGCATGCGGGGCACGACGGCGGATCGAGACGAGCGACGGGATCCTCCGGCGGATCGGGAAGGTCGACGGCGCGCTCGCACCTGCTGCAGCGTGGGGCGAACAGGCTTCCGTGCAGATGGGTGACCTCGGAGCTTCCGGCCCGCTCGTGGAGGTCGTCGACGTTCTGCGTCACGATCTGCACGTGGGCCGCCCGTGCCCAGTCGGCGAGCGCCAGGTGTCCGGCATTGGGCTGCACCCGGCGGACGAGCGCGACCCGCCACTGGTACCAGGCCCAGACCGTAGCCGGATCGTCCGCCCACGCCTCCGGTGTGGCGAGCGCGGTGGCGTCGAAGTTCTCCCACAACCCGGTCTGCGCGTCGCGGAAGGTGGGGACACCGCTCTCGGCGGACATCCCGGCACCGGTGAGGACGGCGACGCGGCGGGCCGAGCGGGCGAGGTCGAGGACGGGGGCCGGCACGTTCATGTGGCCAGGTTAGGTGCTCGGGTCAGGAGGGATCCGGGATCGGGTGCTCCCTGCCGCATCGCGGGCACGGCTCCTCCTCGGAGGTGAGCATCGCTCCGCAGTCGGGGCAGAGGAGATGGAGCCAGCAGACCGGGTCGCCGCCGAGGTCGTCGTCGTGGTCCTTCTCGCGGTCGTGACTCATGAGAGCCCCTTACGCCGCCTGCCGGACGAGCGCAAAGATGTCGTTCGGCGACGCGGTATCTGAATCGATTCCGAAGTGTTCTGAATCGGTACACACCGTCGATCGGTACACGCGGAACGAATCTGTTTGCACACCGCCTGCTTTCGCTTCGGAGGCCGTTTCCCGGCCCGTTCCCGGGACCGTTTCCGATCGTCCTCCACGCTCTTGCTCACCGGAGGAAAATGGCATTTGTGAGGTGAGCTGCCTCACAAACTTGCGCCATCTTGCTGTTCGGACTCGATTCAGATGATTTCACCAGGTTGCGAGGTCACGGGAGGGCACGGTAGGTCTGCTTAAGCCTTTCAGTGCATGACGGGCCGTCACATGGCCTTCGATAACGCATCTTTCGCCGCCGATCGCGGCACGACGCGCACTTTCATCGACGCAGGAGTCAAGAATTGAGTACCGAAGGATCGAACACGGGGAGCGGAGCGCACCGCCGTCCGACCGTCGGCGTGGTTCGTGAGACGAACGACGGGGAACGGCGGGTCGCGCTCGTACCGAAGATCGTGCCCTCCTTGATCGGCAAGGGGCTCGACGTCGTCGTCGAGTCCGGTGCCGGCCAGGGC
>Ga0182742_1002541_pt1 | contig 19944 bp, 19 predicted proteins | sample eDN5th37CBELigMG_FD_128880 | JGI IMG/M metagenome (GOLD analysis project Ga0182742, IMG submission 128880) | Enriched Miracle-Growth compost microbial communities from Emeryville, California, USA - eDNA 5th pass 37_C BE-Lig MG (version 2)... ... | reverse complement strand
TAATTCCTCTTCTACTTTTAACAGATATGAATCATCCATGCACCCTCTACCCCTTTATTAATTTAATACTTACTACGATTTAAAATAGGGATAGGTTTCAAATGATTACCTATACATCCGGTCAAGCTTTTTTACCTTCCCCTTTGTATAAACAAATACAAAAAGATACACGAACACTAGACCAACAACAAATAATAAGATTGTTATCGAGAATTCAACTGTAAGTAAAAGGATTATTGTAAATAAGACACATTGAACTACTAGCAGCTGAAATAGAAGCTGTAAATAAGAGGATAATTTCGATTCTTCACTTACCGGATATAATCGAACCCATATTTTAAAACTATGGTGTCTCCATAATGTCATAAGCTGATAGCCTGTTAAATATAAAAATAATATCATCACAAACGCTTTACCATATTGAAATGGGACGAAATAAATAATCAATCCGCCAATGATGGTTAGCCTCGCATACAAACCGAAGTAGTCGCTTGTCCGCAAAAAGGTACGCGTATATAAATAGCGAAATGTATTTTTCTTAGAGTATGAAATTAGACCGGTAACCCAGTTAAGCCAAGGTCGTTTTTTCACCTGCTCCTTTAGTTTAGGAACATCTGTGAATAAATTAGCAATTCGATAAAAAGTAAGCATTCTCTTTGACTCTAACTCGATTAATGTATTCCATTTTAGACCTTTACCCTCGACTGCTTTATGAAAATAAAGAAGTAGCCCAAGCATGAGTATCACGACACAACCGATAAAAATGATCGATGCATCAGAAAATAATAAATACATTAGCACGATATTTAAAATAAGCCGAATTACGTTGTCAGTATAATAAGTTGAGTTTTCTTGGTCATGCTGAGTTAACCATGTCATGAGCAAGTTCCACGCCTTGCTCAAAAGAACAATTACAAAAATAGCTACTAAGGATGAAAATGTTTTATCTGTGACAGCAAGATATAAAGGTGCTGCAATTGCAAACACAATTAATAATAAGTAAATTTGAGAAAACAAGCTATACCAAAATGCCTTTTGAAAATAAGGGGTTAACTTCGTTTCAATTGGCAATAAGAAGACAAGGTCTGGCTCTTTCACTAAGGTTTGAACTCGACTTCTAGTCAGTATAGCTCCTAAAGCAAGTGCAATAATAATCGCGTAAGGAAATTCCTTAGGAACATCCTGTAGCCAATAATTATAGTAGTATGCCCCTCCGCCACCTAAAAAGAGGAGAGCGATTAACAAATGGTCATTTAACATATACCGCAAATAACGGCTAATTTCTTTAAAATGTTGGACCTGGCGTTTTTTCCATAGTTCTTTGATATCAATCATTTTCTTCTTCCTTTGTCAGGCTGATATAAATATCATCGAGTGATGCGTTCTCCATTTTGAATTGCCTGCGGAGATCTTCTAAGGCTCCTGAAGCCTTTACTTTTCCGTTATGTAAAATAATAAAGGAATCACAATACTTTTCTGCAGTCGCTAAAATATGGGTAGACATTAAAATGCCCGCACCTTGATTTTTCTTTTTATTCATTAGCTCTAACAAGGATTGAATACCAAGTGGATCTAAACCTACAAAAGGTTCATCTATGATATACACATCTGGATCAACTAAAAAGGCACACATAATCATGACTTTTTGCTTCATTCCTTTTGAGAAATGAGCTGGGAAAAACTTTACCTTTTTTTCCATTCGAAATTCTCTTAATAAAGGTTCAATTCTTTCTTCAAATACTTTCTTATCAAGTCCATAAGCCATTGCGGTTAATTCAAGATGTTCATAAAGGGTTAACTCATCATAAAGAATTGGTGTTTCTGGAATAAAACTAAACTTGGATCGATAGGCTTCCATGTCCTCTTGAATCGTTTTCCCCTGAATATGAATAGACCCTTTCTTTGGCTCCATTAAACCAATTATATGTTTAATTGTCGTGCTTTTCCCCGCACCGTTTAATCCGATTAATCCTACAATTTCGTTTTGATTAACTTTGAAGGAAACATCCTTAAGAACAGGATTTTTTGTGTAACCACCGGTTAGATTTTTTATCTCTAGTAGTGCCATGTAAAGCTCCCTTCTTATCATACAAGTTTTTTCGTTTTCTGATGTCTAGCTCCAAGCGCCATCGGCTCCAGGGCCTAAGCCATCGCTTCCTTCTTTTTGCTCAACTTAAGCTTGTTGCCTATCGCTGAGCGCCTTGCGCTTTTCTTTTTATCATATCAAAAATTGCCATTTTTACATAGTTAAAAAAATTGAATAGAACATTTTAAAACGGCCATACTAATTTTTGAAGAGGGCAAGAAAAAAAGCCTTTGATGTTAATCATCTACCTGGAATGAGGTGTTTGTTAAAGACAATATCCTTGTTTTAGACGACAGCTTTTTATATCTGTTATAAGGGGATGGTTACTTTGGGAAATGTGAGAATAAAGTAAGTTCGAAACAAATTACCACTAACAAAATAACAATATTTTGTAAATGAGGTGTTTGTTAAAGGCTACCTAGTCGCTTTATAAGTTGTATTAACTTATAAACATTAGACAAGGGGATGGTCCGCTTGAACTACGGAATTGACTCACTCCATTAGATAAAGACTTTCATTCCTAAAAAAAATGAGGTGTTTATCAAAGATACCGTTAACCTATAACAAGAAAGCCTTCTTCAGAAACAGGATGCATCCTTTGCGATTGCATCCTGTTTTCTTTTTTAAAAATTGGTTACAACATGAAAATTTTAACATCGTATGAACATGTGATAAAATACTAGTTATTAACTGAATTATTGAAAGGAATGGACGTAAATGAGTGATTGTATTTTTTGTAAAATCATCAATGGAGAAATTCCAAGTGCAAAGGTTTTTGAAAATGAACACGTGTATGCCTTCCTAGACATCAGCCAAGTATCGAAAGGACATACTCTTGTTAACCCAAAAGTACATAAAGAAAATGTATTTGAATTAACGCCAGAAATTGCCCAAAATATCTTTGAAGTTGTACCATCTATTGCAAACGCAATAAAAAAAGAATTCAATCCAATCGGTATGAACCTTTTGCAAAATAACGGTGAGCAAGCTGGACAATCTGTATTCCACTTTCATTTACACCTTATCCCTCGTTATGGAAAAGGCGATGGATTTGGCATCGTATGGAAGTCTCATGAAAGTCAATATTCATCGGATGATTTAAAAAATATTGCCTCAAGCATTTCAAAAACAATTGAACAGAATTAACCTCTAAAAAGGCAAGACTTAGGTCTTGTCTTTCTTTATGTCGTGAAAGCGCTATTCTGTGTTTTTTCTAAAAATTTCACTTTTTTTTTCATAAAAACATGATAAGATAACTTTATTCAACTAAAGCAACAAAATAGGAGGATTCAATTATGCAACGAGCTTACAATTTTAATGCCGGTCCCTCTGCTCTTCCAATTGAAGTATTAAATCGAGCCCAAGCAGAACTTAATAATTTCAAAGGAACTGGCATGTCTGTAATGGAATTAAGCCATCGAAGTAAGGAATATGATCAAGTACATCAACAAGCTATTTCTGATTTACGTAGTCTCATGCGAATTCCTGATGACTACCAAGTATTATTTTTACAAGGTGGCGCAAGTTTACAATTCTCAATGATTCCCATGAACTTTCTCACTCCAGGTAAAATAGGTGACTACATATTAACTGGTTCTTGGTCACAAAAGGCACTTGATGAGGCAAATAAACTTGGTGAAACCAATATAGTCGCTTCCAGTAAAGAAGATAAATACAATTACATCCCTGAAATAGGTGCAAACGCTCATTCAGAGAACTCAGCTTATGTTCATATCACATCAAACAACACCATATATGGTACACAATGGGAAAAGTACCCTACCTATACAAACGTGCCATTAATTGCAGATATGTCCAGTGATATTTTATGTAGAGAAATTAATGTAGAACAATTTGGGATGATCTATGCTGGTGCTCAAAAAAATCTTGGTCCATCTGGGGTCACCGTTGCTATTATTAAAGATTCCTTATTAAAAGAAGGCAATAGCAATCTACCTACCATGTTGGATTACAAAACACACGTAAAATCTAATTCACTTTATAATACACCACCTACTTTTTCAATTTACATGCTTTCGCTTGTGCTTGAATGGGTCAAGGAGCAAGGTGGCGTTCCTGCAATTGAAGCGATGAATAATGAAAAAGCAGCTCTTTTATACCAGACAATTGATGAATCTGATGGTTTCTATAAAGCTCATGCTAAAAAAGGCAGTCGTTCCACGATGAATGTATCATACACACTTCCAAGCGAAGAGCTTACTAAAAAGTTTTTAATACAAGCTAAGGAAAAAGGTTTCGTAGGGTTAAATGGACATCGCTCTATCGGTGGGTGCCGTGCTTCCATATACAATGCGGTACCTTATGAGTCTGTTGAAGCCCTCGCTTTATTTATGAAGGCATTTAAATCAGATAATTAGAACTGTAAATTGGTCTAATAGTCTGATATACTGATAGATAAGATTCTTGCAATAGGCAATGAGTGCACTATTGGAGAATCCAAAAATATAGCTTAGAAAAGCTGAGGAGAGATGAGAAATGAATACAAAAGTTTTAGTATTTTTAGCATTATTAGTTGGAATGGGTGCTGTACTGCACACAGTTATGCCGGGAATTTACCTAGGTATGAAGCCTGACTTATTGTTAATCTTCATGTTTTTAGGAATTATGTTATTCCCTGAAAAGAAATACGTATTGCTTGTAGCAATTGTCGGCGGTGTGATTTCAGCATTGACAACAACCTTCCCAGGTGGTCAAATTGCGAACCCTGTCGATAAATTAGTATCAGCATTCGTATTCTATGGCATGTTTACAGTTGCAAGAAAGCAGACACAATCACTAGTAATGGTATGTGCTATTACTGCAGTAGGAATTTTAGTTTCTGGATTTGTTTTCTTAAACACTGCACTTATAATTGCTGGTCTACCTGGAACATTCATCGGATTGTTCATTGGTGTAGTCATCCCAGCAACTGTAATGGGTACAATTGCAATGGCGATTATTTATCCAGTTGCACAACAAATTATAAGACGTACAAACTTTACAGTTAGTGCATAATCATGAATCTCCGGTGTCCGACTTATTGGCGGGCACCCTTTTTCTGTCCAATTTTGTAAATTAGTTAAAATCGATAGAACTGAAGTAAAACTGATAGAATGAAAATATATAATTCATAGAAAAGAAATAATGTCGATAGAATCAAGTGATCCATCGTTCCTACTCCTCATCTCCATCAAAAATCTATGAAATTAAGTGATATCTAGTCATTTCTCATCATATAGTAGAAGTAAAAAGTGGGACAAGGAGTGGAATCTATGTTAACAGTACCTTGGTTTGTATATGTAGCGTTATTTGGAGTTCTTTTTAGTGCATATATGGTGATTAGGACATCTAGAGAGGAAAAGAAGATTGAAGACTCCTATATTGAACAAGAAGGTAATGTATATATCGAACGTATGAATAGCGAAAAAGAAAAACGTTCTAAGCAAATGAATAAACCAGAGGCCATGTAGAAGTCGAAAAGCGCAAGTCCTTGAAAGAGGAACATCGACTAACTACTACTGCCACGTCCTGTGGCAAACGTCGATGTCAGCACTTCCTGTGAAAGTCCGACAAGCATAACAAAAGCCGGCTGAAAGGATCTCTTTTATCCATCTTGCCGGCTTGGCTTGAACAGAGAGGGGCTAGGCGCTGAAGCTAGACAATATAAAAAGGACCGTTTAAAAACGGTCCTTTCTCATTATTCTGCAGCAGGCGCTTCAAATAAATCTTTAAAATCTTTATCTTTAATTTTTACATCTGCATTATCAATTGCTTTGTCTAAAGCAGTTTGAAGAGCAGCTTGGTCTGCTTGAAGTAAAGCCTTGCGAATCTCGTCCTTTTTCTCTTGTTCCATCTTATCAAAACCTTCAGTTGTTCCAGTTACTTTAATGATGTGATAACCGAATTGTGACTCAACAATATCACTTGTTTCGCCTTCTTTAAGAGTAAAGGCAACTTCTTCAAATTCAGGAACCATACGTCCTTTTCCAAACCAACCAAGGTCCCCGCCATTTTGAGCAGAACCATCTTCAGAATATTCCTTTGCTACATCTTCGAATTTTTCACCTTTGTCAAGCTTAGCCTTCGCTTCTTCAATTTTCTTTTTAGCGTCTGCTTTTTGCTCTTCTGTTGCATCCTGTGGAACTTGAGCTAAAATATGGCTTGCTTTAACCACTTCGCCTTCTTTTACTTCAACTTCTTCCAATGCAGCTTTTTCTTTTAACATGTCTGATTTAAGAAGTTCGCGTACGAATTCCTCACCATTTTGCTCAACAATGGCATCAAACTGGGCACCTAGAGCAGCTTGCATTTCTTCATATTTTGCATCTATTTCTTTATCTGTTACTTCATATTTCTCTGATAATACTTTAGTATAAACTAAATCTTTAAGGATCACTGCGCCTGCTTGATCCTTCATGGCATTATATAATTCGTCTTTTGTAACATTTCCAGCTTTTGTTTCTACAAGTACTGCTGAATCGTCGGCATTGTTACATGCACTTAGACCAAGAATACCTACAGCAGCAGTTAAAGCAATTATTGATTTTTTCATTACACACACTCCTACTATGTACAATTTTTATATACGGTTTGTCCAAGGGTACAAAAATTACTATAACATACTTTTAAAAAAGAAAGAAAACATTTTCGCAAGATTATTCAAAAATCTGGGACATTCGCACAGTCATATAGGCTTTATGCGAATAGGATATAGTGAACTGAATAAAAGGCTTTTGCCTTTCAAGTTCAAAAGTTTAGTTGATTGTGAAAAAGAATTCCTAAAGGCGTGACAATCGCCTATTCGTTCACAAATGATTTCGCATAAAATACCGTACTAAGATATAGGAGGTGTAACTATGAGTCACGGATACGCTGGTGGATTCGCGCTAATTGTCGTGTTATTCATCCTTCTAATCATCGTTGGTGCTGCTTGGTTCTAAGAAAAGCTTAGCTTATTGATTGTCCACGTTAGCCACGTCCTGTTGCTAACGTGGACGTCAGCACTTCCTCGAAAATGCTTTGCATTTTCTTCGTGCGATGTATATGCTGCCGAAGTCTTTCCTGTCCTGTGCAGGTCCGACAAGCAAAAGAAAAGCTAGCTAGAAGGATGCCTTTTATCCTTATTGACAGGTTGACTTGACCAGAGAGGGGCCTGGCCCTTTAGCTAGACAAAATAAAATCATTCTCAAATAAGAAAAAGGATGGCCGAAAAATCGGTCATCCTTTTTCCATTTACGTAAACAAGACCTCTACATAGGAGGAAATAAGTAAAATGGTAATCAAAATATTAATTGTTCGATAAACTTTTGGCTGGCGGTCATCAGGAATTTCTTTTTGCTCACATAGCCGGTAAGTCATTTGATTAATGTAAAACAAAATAAAAGCAGCAAATGGAATATAAAATAAGAGCACTCCTCATCCCCCCATCTAAAATCAAATATGCCGTAGCATTTTTCCCCTAGATTTGTTCAATCATGAAAATCTAAGACTCCCAGAAGGCTCAACTTTATTCATTACTCCAAAATTTCATATGAATAAAGTTTATTTATGAATTAAAATATCATAGCCATCCTCTACTTCTTCAACAGTACAAGATCTTGGTGCCTTAATAAACTGACCTAAATAGATAAAATCAGGAACACATAACCCAAAATTGATCGCTGCAATAATGGAAAAATAATGAATATAGACCGGAAATGCAACACACGCACCAAGCATAAGTGTAGTAATCAATAAAAATGGTGTACTCATTACTAAAATGATAAACGGCTTAGAAAGTGCATCTTTTGAACGAGTAGAAACAACTGGAATAATTCCATACAACCATTTAAATGTTACTTTTATTTTTTTACCAGTTACCCAAAAGGGTAAAACATGCAAGGTTGCATGTAATGGATAAATCAACAATAAAGCTAATAAAAAATAAATTGATCCATCTTCATTTAGTTTAATTGAAGAATACAGAAGATTCATTGGCAAATAAAAAAGAATAAATGCAATGAACATTGATATCAAGGATACCAATACAATTCGATGGAATCCATAATCCTTTGAAAGATTAATGGTTTTCCAACATGTCATACAAAATCACCATCCACAATCATAAGAAGTAAATAATTGGAAGTCGCATCCAAATCGAAGTAAAATTTTTTTAAATTTAGTTACTCTAAACTTACTAAACTACTTTACTTTGTTTCTAACAAAAATGCAATAGGTATCCAAAAGAACGATAAAATACATGTTTTTTCGACTTTTTTCGCTATTTTTGGGCATATTATTTAAAAATAAACGTAGAGTATTCATTCAACTAAAGTATTTGGGGTGTAAACTATGGAGTCAATTGAAGATCGTTTGGAGCGACTTGAATATTATCAGTCGCTCATCTTACCGTTGTTAGAGGATAAGTTATCACCGTTTCATCAATTAATAATGGAAGCAAAATTAACAAAAAAAGACGTCGAAGACTTATTGGAACTATGTGAAGAAATGAGCATTACATATAAAAAACAAAAAGCGGAGGGACTTATATGTTTCACGCCGCTTTTAACTCAATTTGTAGGGATGCTTCATCCCCACTTAGATCCAAAAACAACAATCGACGTATTAGCTAAAGAAAGAAAATATACCCCTTTAATGAACGAGTTTAAAGGGATACTCAACGAAATAAACTAATTCCAGATTACAACTCTATTTTTTCTTCTACTCGTTTGTAAAGCTTTCCATCTACTTCAATAAAATCATCTTCAATATTTCGGAATGATTTCTCGAATATTTCCATATAATCGTCTCCATATATGTTACGGACAATGCTCATAACCTCAACGATTTCTGGGAACTTTCCGTAAAGCTTCTTAAGTGGAATTGCTCCTTCCAAAACTCCATTTTTACTCGGATTATAGCTTTCCACAATTTTCAAAAAGATTTCTTCCCCTTTTGGTGTCAACTCGATATACGTGTTACGCTTATCATTTTCCTTTTTTGAAAATTGTAAAAGTCCACGTTCCTCTAACTTTTTAGAAAAGTTAAATGCAGTTGAAACATGCATAACTCCAAACTTAGCAATCTCTGAAATTGAAGCACCTTTCAAATGATACGCTATCCAAATAATATGATGTTCATTAATATTTAAATCATAAGGCTTGATCCATTGTTGCCAGTCCTTTTCAATAGATTTCCATAATGCCTTACTTAGCTGTGCGATTCTCTGACTAAAAAGGAGCGCTTCTTTGATGGAGGCCATTTTTTCTTCATGTTTCATAGATTCACCCACTTTTCTATTTTCTCTTATTACTATTATGCCAATAAAATAAAAATTAATAAAGATGTAAATTTACGAAATTTTTAAATTAGGTGAAAAAAATTTGATTCTATGGGGTTGTAACCGCTTTTTCTAGTTTTTCTAAAGCGCTTTCTATTTCTGAAAGCTCTTTTTGAATATTTTTTTGATTACCTTCAATCTCTTGTTTCCAATGATTTAGTAAATAACTAATATCACCAGAAACCTCAGATATTGTATTCACCGCCTGTTTCGTTGACCTAGAAACCTGTTCTGTTAAGGATTTCCCATCGGAAACAACCTGAGACAGGGAATTAGAGATTTGTTTTTGATTATTTTTTAACGCCTTTCTTAATTCCTTGCCTGAAGTAGGTGAACTTAAAAGGACGGATACACCACCAATTACACTTCCAATTAATACACCAATTAATAGAGACTTTGTTGATGTCATTTTAATCACTCCAAATCAGAACTATTATTTACAGAATTCTACAAAAACTAAAGAAATCCTTTTCAAACTTCATATTTTTTACAAAATTACAGTTGCTGTAATAAGTCATTTTGTTGGATATACCAACGGTCAACAATACTATTCCGAACCAGTACAAAAACGATTCGTTTTCGTTCCTTCCCTTGATTTTCCCTGTATATTTCGACTTCAACTGGTATTTCCATACTTAATAGTCCTTTTAAATCGCTTAATGGTAAATAGGACATGTTTGTTATTGAAAAAATTGTAATTTGATTTAAGGTTTTGTAAAGCATCTTATTTTTTGAATTCGGCATAAAGGTTTGTTTGATTATTTTTCGATCCGATTGATTAATACCGGCTACAAATATTTCAATTAGGTGATAAGGGTCCGCATTATTAATGTAATCGTCTAACCTGCCTCCCGCCTTTAATAACATGAGTTTATGAGCAAAATCTGGTTCTTTTGAACTGTGGGTGGTACTCCCTAAGAAATGCACACAAAAATGACCAGGAAAGCCGTTTTTTAAAGCACCTGCACCATGTGGCATACCGTGCATTGAGGCGGCAATCATTTGATCTCCATATTTTACAATAATCGCCCTTCGCTTCCAGCTCCATTTCCCGCTATAAATTCTTTTCATAATTTTTGTGTCTTCAATTGTGAGTGGTTGAACATCGGCATGTCTGCTTCCAGCCCTTCTTTGCACACGAAATTGAAGGCCCGTTTCAACGTCAATAATAGTAAAGAAGGATTTTCTAGGAAGAATCTCATTTACAATGTCCCAAGGAACCATTTCAACTTTAAAGCTTATTGGGCTATCTCTCTCATCATATTCATTTGTAACCGCAATGGCTGTATTATGAAATGCAAATAAAAAAAGAAAAAATAGAAGTATTACTTTTGTCATTCTTCAGGACCTCTTTTTTTTTACATAGCTTTCCATAAATGATGAAAATCTATTTATAAAAAAACTCGACTCATAAAAAAAGTGAGTCGAGTCTTGATTGATTACTTATGAAAGGTTGGTTTATAGAAACTTCGATTATCCAATGCAAAGACTCGGTCTGAGAATTCGCCTGGTTTTACACGTTCTAATGCACGATCTAACATATTCATTTTGGCATCAAGATTATCTATATAATGTAGAACTTCCGCTTCCTTAATCATTGGTGGCTTAGGGCTTCCCCATTCTGCCTTTCCATGATGGCTTAAGATAATATGCTGCAATACCGTAACTTCTTCACCTTCAATACCTAGCTCCTTTGCTGCTTGTCCGATTTCATTTACCATAATTGAAATATGGCCTAATAAATTTCCTTCTACTGTATATGTTGTTGAAATAGGGCCTGACAGCTCCGTAACCTTGCCTAAGTCATGTAAAATGATGCCTGCGTATAATAAGTCCGTATCAAGTGATGGATATAGATGAGCAATTGCTTTAGCTAAGTCAAGCATTGAGACAACATGATAGGCTAAGCCAGACACGAATTCATGGTGGTTCTTGGTTGCTGCTGGATATTCAAAAAAGGCAGCTTGATGCTTTTTCAGTAAATGCCTCGTAATCCTCTGGATATTTGAATTGTTCATTTCAAAAATATATTGTGTGATTTTTGAAGCCATCTCATCCTGCGGTACTGGTGCAACTTCAAGAAAATCGGAAATAGTAACCCCATCTAAATCAGTTATAGGTCGGATATTTCTGATTTTCAACTGATTTCGTCCTCGGTAACTATTAATCTCGCCAGCAAGTCTTACGATTTGTTGAGCAGCATAGTTAGTCTCATCTTCAGGTGTTGCATCCCAAAGTTTTGCTTCAATTTCTCCACTTTTATCCTGAAATACTAAAGTTAAGAATGGTTTTCCATTACTTGCAATGCTTTTTGTTGATGATTTAATAAATAAATATACATCAACCTGCTGTCCCACTTCATAATGAACAATACCCTTCACCATATTTTCTCCCCCTGCTTATCTATTTACTCTCACTTCTAAAAAATGAGGACTATGAAAATAACAAATTTCTTACAAAAATTATAGCATACTTTTTTGGTATTCTATGATACCCTCATTACTTAGTATTATAGGTTTTGCTTCACCAAATCCTTCCAAAACGTGTTGATGACAAGTAAATAGGAGGACTTGATTTTCTTTTGACAGTTCTTTAATTAAAGAGATGACATTTGATAAACGACCTGAATCAAAATTAACAAAGCTATCATCAATAATAAATGGAAATGATTGACTGGGATGCATCGTATTAGCAAGCGAAAATCTGAGCGAAATATACAATTGCTCTGAAGTTGCCTGGCTAAGTTCAGACGGCTCATAGCGTACACCCTTATTATTCTCGACTAGAAAACCATCGACTTCATTGTCAAGGTAAATTCTTTTGTACTTCTTATCTGTAAGAATAGAAAAATAATGCTCAGCCCTTTTTATTACCTTAGGTAAGCGGAGCGTTCGATAGTGGTCTACTGTTTTAGTTAGAATATCTTTTGCAACTGATAGTGTTGCCCAGTTTTTAGCATAGTTTTTTACTAAAGAATTACTTGCCTCGTAAGAATGAAGTAAATCTGCGTAGGTTCCACCTTCTTCTAGTTCTTGTATCCGATGGTTTATAGCTGACAGTTGACCTTGCCTTTCTTTTTCAATTGCATGAAGTCTAGTGGTTTCAGCTGACATCTCCTCAATTAGAACTTCATAATCAGTTTCTATATTACAAATCTTAACTAACTTACCAAAGCGTTCTAGTTGCGCCATTAGGAGATTCATTCGCTCTTTCAGTTCTCTTGCGGTATCATTTGCTTGTCCCTTTGCCCGATACTCTTCTTCATTCGAAACTTTCGCAATATCCCAGAGAACTTGAATTTCCTTTTGAAGATGCTCGATTTCCAAACTAAGCTTTAAGATTTGTTCTTCTGAATCCTTTATTTTCGCATCAATCTGTAATAACTGTTCATATTTCTTTTTTTCTACTTGTAATTGGATCGCTATCTGGTCAACTTTTATCGAACTTCGGTCTTCTATGTTTAACTGTTTTGCAACTGTATAAATTTTAGATTGGAAGTTAGAAATCTCATTTTGAAGATCTACTTTTGCTTTAGAAAGCTTTTGTTTATTTAAAGCTTTCTCCTTAATCGCTTCAAGAATTTGAAAAACATCCAATAATCGTTCATTTGAAATTTGCAGTGGAAGTCCATATGTTTTCTTGATGTTTGTTGCTTTTTCCTCTAAGGAATACTCTGTTTTCTCCCATTCCTCAAAGTCTTTAAATACCTTATCTAATGCACGTTCATTTTGTCGATGCGTGGCTTTTTCAATTTCAATCTGTTGTATTAGGTGCTTATCACGAATAAGTATTGCTGATAGCTCTTCATGATCTGAATAGTTGCTATGTGTTAGTTGCTCATTTATAGCCTCCAGCTTTTTCATTAATCTTTCTCTATCATCCTGGAGTTCATGAATGAATGAGGATGTCATCTGAGAAGTTACTGTTTTCCCAACTGGCCACATAAGAGCACCTAGGATAGTTAATATCCCACCAATTATCCAATCTTTTGTAACATAGAAATAAACCGAGATAATCAATAAGGTAAAACCAATTCCATAAAACAATCGAGTATACTTTTGTTTGTTTTCAGATTCTTTTGCTGTCATTCTTTGCATTTTTTGATCAATTCTTTTTATCTCATCCTCAATTAACAGCTTTTCACTTTCTAGGTTCTCCTTCGAAGTATATTGGCTTTTCTTTTTTTCATAGCGTTTTCGTTGTTCCTCTGGGAGCACCTGTTGCTTTAAGTCTCTTAACTTTTGTTCGCTATTATCTAGAGCTTCTTTTACTTGTGTAAAACTGTTATCTAAGAAATGCTTCTGTTGCCTATGTCGTGCTGTCTCAGAAACAACTTCAGAGAACATATCTTTTGCAGTAATGCTTAGATTTAATTTCAAAACATCTTTCTCTGGTAATGTAAAATTTATTCGATCTATTAGTTGATTTAATTCATCTTCTATCTCTTGAAGTTCTATCGTAACTTGCTGAAATCTGTTTTCTTTTTCATAAAATAGGTTTTTATTTTCAACCAATTCCAATATCCGTTGTTCGTTAACAATGTATTGTTTGGCAAAATTGATTTCACTTTTTTCCTTGTTCCATTCTAGAATTTGGCCATTTATAGCAGCTAATTGTGCCTGATACGGTTTTATTTGCGCCTGCAGTTGTTCTAAGCGATTCAGCCCATCCTCGGGATAAGGTTCAAACACTGGTAAACTTTGCAATCGATTTTGTAATGTTTGATATTCTTCTACGATTGGTTGAATGGATCGGAGTTTTTCTGATTCTTGAATTTTTTGCTTTAAAGAACTTATCTTGGAATCATAGGATACAAGTTCGTTTTCGAGTTGCTGTTGTTCGTTCAGGAGAGATTCATATTCATTATTTTTCTCCTGCCACTTCGTAACTTTTGCATGTTCCTCCTTTAGTCGGATAAGTTCCATATTAAGTGGTGGATTCTTTCCTTTTGGTTTATATAATCCATCCATTTCCTTCACCAATTTAGTTTGTAATTCAAGTAAGGCGTCTGTTCCAATTGTCCCCGCAGAAAATAAAAACCTTCCTACGTCCTCTCTCTTTAAATTATGTACACCCTGTAGTCCATGAATATTAAAGGAATAAACATTCTTAAACAGGTTTTTATCCATTCCTTGGAAGAGCTCTGATATAAACTCTTCTCCGTAAACTGAACCATCTGGCATAAATACTGATACTTCTCCTGTGGCTTTACCTGGTAATCTTTCAATCAAAATTGTTCCATACTCGTCAGTTTGGAGAATGAGCTTTCCACCATATTTGGCTCCTGCTTTAGGGATATAACGTTGCTCATTTTGTTGTTTCGTTGGAAATCCAAATAAAATACTATGTATAAACGACATAAGTGTTGATTTTCCAGCTTCATTTTGACCAAAAAAGACCTGAAGATGTGGAGAAAGCTCTCCGAGTTCCAAGTTTTCAAGTTTTCCATACCCATAGACCTGAATTCCAATGATTTTCATATCGTCACCTCCTATTTGAAGAATAGAGTTCTCGTAGAATTAAGTTCTCCGCATCATGAAGTATTTCCTGTAGTTCTTCATTTGTAAAAGTATCAATATGCCTCCGGAAGCTTTGATTATTCCGTAAAGGGAGTAGTGCATGATCAAAGTCCTGATAGGTTTCCATGTTTTCCAATAAATCACCAAAAAAATGTGAATCCTGCTTTAACTTTTGACGATTGATCTGTATTTGAAAATTTTGTTTAAGTCCCACCACATAGACAAAATTCTTTTCTGAGATATCATCGTTTAAAAGAGATAAGAGATCTTCTTTTATTGGATTCTCTTGAAGTTGTGTTAGCAGTGGTCCGGTTCCTATATATTCAATCGTTACAAATAAGCCTTGGGTTTCTTTACGGAGAGATTCAAGATGAGAAAGTGATTTGTCAACAAGTTGGTCAAAACTAGTAAGCTCAGAAATATCGATGGTCGTATTTTCCCAAACTAAGTCGGATGTTGGAAAAAATGTATATTCTGTTTTAGCTTTTGAAAGTTTTACGAGATAACCACCCTTTTCACCTGTTTCCTTTTTATGCCTACCTTGAATATTGCCAGGATAAATAATAGGAGGGTCTTCAGCTAAAATCTCCCTTGTATGAATATGTCCAAGAGCCCAATAGTCAAATCCTTTTTTCTGTAGGTCAGAAAGCAAAAACGGAGCATACCGACTATGTGAACTCTCCCCTTCTTTACTTCCATGTAAGATGCCTATATGATATGTGGCACCGTCTTTCTTTTCATAAAATTTGGTTTTGTTTTCAAGCACAGCTTTTTTGGCATAGCTAAACCCATAAATATTCGCAACGGTTTCTCCATTTTTTAAATATGGAATGACCTCGACATTTTCATTTTGAAACACATGGACATTACTCGGCCATTCAAAATGTGGCCAATTTCCACTAAGATGGTCATGATTACCGTGCGTGACAAATGCCTCAATACCATGTTCTCTAAGTCGTTCCATTTCTTTACGAAATCGTGATTGTGCACGGAGGCTTCGGTCTTCTCCATCGAATAAATCACCGGCAATGATGATAAAATCAACCTTTTGCTCAATCGCAATATTGATTAATCTAGACAAGGAGGTAAACGTACTCTCTTGTACACGCTTAAAAACTTTCGTTGGCAGATTGGTTAACCCTGAAAACGGGCTGTCCAAATGTAAATCCGCAATATGTAAAAAGGTAAGTGCATCCATTAATTAGCTCCTTTAGACTCTTTTACCTATATTCTATCACCTACTCAATACGAATGCACGTTCTTATTAATATGAGATTATCAGGGTGTATATTGGTTTTAGATCATATAAAAACCGAGGGAAATTACCCTCGGTTTAATTCTTGTAGCTTATTTATCATTCTTTGTAATTTGTAAAGCCTTTTTGATGTCTTTGAAGGAGGATGATTTACCGTACATTAGTACTCCTCCGCGGTAGACTCTAGCTCCAAATATCGCTAGTAAAGTTATTGTTATAACTAGTAATCCAATTGATAATGCAATTTCCCAGGTTGGAAGTGTTAGCATACCAACTCGAAGAAACATGATCATTGGTGCGAAAAATGGAATATAAGAAGTAATTGTAATCGCGGATGATTCCGGTTTTGTTAGCCCAAACATTGCAATCATAAATGCGGCTACGATTAACAAGGTCATCGGTGTGATCATTTGTTGAACATCTTCAATTCGACTTACTAAAGACCCTAAGAAGGCTGCAAGTGTTGCATATAAGAAGTATCCCAAAATGAAGAAAACACCAGCGTAAACAAAGGTTGATACGGGCAAATCGCCAAAACCAAATACTTCAAAAAATCCGCCCTCCATACCACCCATGCTTTGCTTTAAGGAGCCATATCCGACCAATAAAATCACAGCAAATTGAGTTAGGCTCAATAATGCAATACCAAGTATCTTACCGAACATTTGCTTAATAGGAGAAACACTCGAAATCAATATTTCCATAACACGAGATGATTTTTCAGTAGCAACTTCCATCGCAATCATATTTGCATACATGATGACTGCAAAATAGATAACAAATAAAAGGACGTATACTAAACCACGCGCTTGATTAAGTTCTTCTTCCGATTTTGCGTTTTCTTCAAGGGCCACTTTATCAAATTGGACGGGTGCATACAATTGATTAATCTGATCAGGGGTTAATCCCGCTTTTGTGGTTGCGATTGTCACCTTCAACTGTTGAAGAGCCTGTTCTAGTTGCCCAGTGATTTCTGAATCTGTTATCGACGGTGCCTTATAAACTCCCTCTGGTAGACCCTCTGAACTTTCAGTTAGGATAAGATAACCGGTTAATTCTTCGTTAGTAACCCGTTCTTGGGCATTCTCTTCTGCCCCTTCCATTTTCTCAATGACGATATCACTAGACATAGCTGATAAAGTCTGTTCATACGCTTGATAAAGCTCATCTGACTCGCTAAGAACTGCTACATGGGTTGTCTCATCTTCATCAAATTTGTCAATGATGGTTTGAATATTTGCTAGACCAAAGATAATGAGTGCCGTTATCAATGTCGTAATAATAAATGATTTTGTTTTTAATTTACTCACATAGGTGTGAAAAAGGATAATCCAAAACTTATTCATAAGAAGCACCTACCTTTTCGATAAAAATATCATTTAAGGAAGGTTCCTCTAATACAAACTTTCGAACAAAGCCTTTTCCTACTATAGAATCTAGTATTTTTTGTGATATTTGTTCACTTTCAACCTGTAAATTGAGTCCCTCCGCAGTTTCCTTCACCCTTGTTACACCTGCTAATGTTTTTAAATGACTGATATCAAAATCGGCATGTACGATGACATTTTTCTTTCCAAAAGAACGCTTAATTTCTTTTAGAGAACCATGGACAACAGGTTTACCGTGATGCATAATGCATAAATGTTCACATAATTCCTCAACATGTTCCATCCGGTGACTTGAAAATACAATTGAGGTCCCTTCATTTTTCAAATCCACAACGGCTTCTTTTAGAAGCTCTACATTCACAGGGTCAAGCCCGCTGAATGGTTCATCAAGAATTAGTAACTTCGGCTTATGAATAACAGATGCAATAAACTGTATTTTTTGCTGGTTCCCTTTTGATAATTCCTCAACTTTTTTTGTCGCATATTCAGGAACCTTAAATCGTTCTAACCAGTAATCAATTTGTTTTAAAATATCCTGTTTTTGCATACCGCGTAGTCTCGCAAGGTACACAAGTTGATCACGCACCTTCATTTTTGGGTAAAGTCCTCTTTCTTCTGGTAAGTACCCAATCATATGGCTTGTATCGTAATTAATCTTTTTTCCATCCCAACTAATTCGGCCATCACTGGCATCTAATAATCCAAGTATCATTCGAAATGTTGTTGTCTTTCCTGCCCCATTGGCGCCTAGAAATCCAAACATTTCACGCTCAGGAATTTCGATTGATAGGTTATCTACTGCTGTGAAGCTACCGAATCGTTTTGTCACATTTTCTAGCTGTAATGCCATTTCGACTCCTCCTTTTCCTGTTGTTTTTTACGAATGAGTTAGGAAAAAGTTTCAAAAATTATCATAACACATTTATTTATTGTATATATTGCGCTGGAACTTGCAATCAACTACACTTTAAGTATCTGAATTTTAACTTTATTTATGGGGGACTCTGATATGAACTATGTGTTAACAGTGTTTGATAAAACGGGAGAAAAATTACTCGAAGAAACATTTGAAGCTGCTACTGAAAAAGAGGCAAAGGAAACTGGCGAAAGAATACTGATAGAAAAAAACTATTTAGAAACAACACATCGTTGCACAAGCACAGCAGGAAAATTAGTGTTATTTCATCGTTAGGCAGGCACCCAATTTGGGGTACCTGTTTTTATTTATTAAAAAATCCCGCTGTGCTTTCAACGGGATTTTTTCATTATTCACCTTTAAAAACTGGTTTTCTTTTTTCTAAAAAGGCTTGAATACCCTCACGGTGATCCTTCGTACTTCTCATTGCATACTGTCCGTGTTTTTCTAATTCCAATATTTTTTCAAGCTCTGGTAAGTGCATTTGATTGTAGATAGACTTAGTTTGAATCATGGCAAGTACAGGTTTCTTCTTCCACTTTTTCACCTTATGAATGACTGCTGTTTGCAGTTCTTCCTCTGCAACCTCATCAATTAATCCGAGGTGCAAGGCTTCACCAGGAGACAATTGCTTTCCTTCCCAAATTAAATGTTTTGCTCTTGCTTCGCCAAGTCTTTTTTCAAGAAAGAAATGTGCACCACCATCAGGAATTAGGCCGATTCCGATAAAGTTCATAGCTAATCTGGATTGTCGATCAGCTATGATGTAATCAGCACCTAACGCAAAGCTTAACCCAAGGCCAGCAGCGGGTCCATGGATTGCGCTGATTACTAGCTTCGGTAACAAGTATAGCGTTTTCATTATTTCTGAAATAAGTTCCATCACAGGTGCAAAAGCACTTTCGTCAGTTGAACTTAACATTGTTTTAATATCTCCACCAGCTGAAAAGCCTCGTCCACTACCAGCCAATACAAGGATATCCACTCCATCGTTGGCAGCTACTTCTTTTAAACTATGTAAAATTTGGTTAAGCATTTCAATATCCATCGAATTTAGTGCTTCTGGGCGATTTAGAGTAAGATAGGCTACTCGCTCATCAATATGAAGAAACACTTTTTCTACTTGTTCGATTGCCATTATTAAGCCCCCTTAGTGGTGTTTCTACTATTATATAATGATATTACCTTAAAAGAAACCGTTTTCAACAAATTGATAAGGTCATCCAAAGTTTTTGGATGACCCTTTTGCAAGTTAGTTATCTACTAAATTTACCCAGAATTTTTACCTCTATATTGGGTTTGCGAATTTCCGGGTTCGCTATCTCCTAGTTTTGCCCAATACCGAACCTCTTTTCCATCTTTGTGATAACGCCATCTCCTGGTTTTATCTAGTTCCGAACCTCTTCATACAGTTTCTTTCGAGGTGTCCTACATGTTTACTTAACTTGTGATAGATGGTCTT
>Ga0182742_1002537_pt1 | contig 19961 bp, 20 predicted proteins | sample eDN5th37CBELigMG_FD_128880 | JGI IMG/M metagenome (GOLD analysis project Ga0182742, IMG submission 128880) | Enriched Miracle-Growth compost microbial communities from Emeryville, California, USA - eDNA 5th pass 37_C BE-Lig MG (version 2)... ... | reverse complement strand
CGCATCAGCCGAGCGGTCCGACGGCGACCCACCGTTAGTCCCTCATCCTGCAACTCACGGGTCATACGCGGGCTGCCGTAGGTCTCATTGGAGAGAGTGCAGGCCGAGCGGATGTAGGCCAACAGCACCAGATCCTCCCGCTGGCGCGGGCTGGCGGGACGCGATCTCCAGGCAAAGTAGCCACTCTGGCTGACACCCAGGACCTGGCACAGACGGGTGACGGGGAAGCTCTCTTTCGCCATATCGATGAACCGGAACTTCATCGACTTCCCTCCTTGGCGAAAAAAGCGGTTGCCCGTTTGAGGATCTCCCGCTCCTGGCGCAGGATCTCGTTCTCGCGCCGCAGCCGCTTCAGCTCGGTCGCCATGTCTTCCTGCCGCTCCTCGGGCGGAGCGTCGATCTCGTGCTCACGGCGACGGTCGATCCAGCTGCGCAGGGTCGACAGGCCAACCTCGAGATCCGCGGCAACTTCGCGCCGGCTGCGGCCGCTGGTCAGAGCAAGCCGTACCGCCTCGTCCCGAAACTCTCTCGTAAAGCGTGTGTGGGGCATGGAGCACCTCCTGGATTATAAGAAGTGCTCTCCACTTTCCCGAAACAAGTCCAATCTCATGCTTCGCTCCGGAGAAGCTTGACACTAAAGACTTCTTTTACATACTAACCGATATGTATGTAAGTTGGGCCAATGACGTCACCCCTAAGGCAAAGGCGCTCGCAAGGAGATCGGAGGGCTGAGACCCAAACGGTCCTCATTCAATCTGCCATTGATCTGCTGACCACCGTGGGCTTTGCGGGTGCAACAACACAACTGATTGCGAAGCGGGCTGGAGTTACGACGGGTGCGCTTCACCATCACTTCCCGACCAAGGGCGAGTTGATGTTTGCCGTGCTGGATCATTCATCATCCCAAATACGGGAGCGCCTTGAAACTGAGGAAGGAGCCTCTCTGGTCGAACCCTCCCAGATTCGTGCGCTCGTCGACCATCTCTGGCAGGTCTATGGCCATCCTGAATATTGGGCTGTCTGGGAAATCATCATCGGTACGCGTGCTGATCCGGTGCTGCACGAACGTGTTGTGAAGCACCGTCTGGAGACGATGCAGACCGTCCTGCACCCATGGCTGAAGCGCCTGGAAGTGGCCGAGGATGCTCGGGACGAGGTCGTAGACACTTTCGAGTTCACCCTTATCGCAATTCGAGGCCTGGGCCTGGAACGCTTTCTCGACAAAAGCAGTGACTACTTCGACCGGCATCTTTCGATCCTCGCCGAATTTTTGGGCATGAGGCTAAAGGGACTTCGGCGCCGAGGTTCAGTTCGCGCTTAAAGAACAACGATTGATCGATCAAAACCATAACTGACAACAATATAGCTAAGGCAGAAGAAGGACTTTCGGCAATGAGCAAAAACTTCGTCGGGCAGCCAGACAGGCCCTTGGCGATTGCCCCGAGCAATGGCCGATGGAAAACGCTTTTCGGCGGATCCATCGGGCACTTTATTGAGTGGTACGAGTGGTCAATCTATGGACTGATGGCCGGCGTGTTCGCCGGGCAGATGTTCCCCTCCGACAGTGCGTCGGCGGCCTTAATCGCCAGCTTCTCAGCTTTCGCGATTGGTTTCATCGGTCGACCGATCGGTGCTTTCGTGCTCTCGCCTCTCGCAGACAAGTACGGTCGGCGCCGGCTGCTTTCGGCGACGATCATCATGGCTGGCATAGGCAGCCTGATCATCGGATTGTGCCCGACCTACGCGCAAATCGGAATTCTGGCACCCATTCTCATCGTGGCGGCGCGTCTTCTCCAGGGTTTCTCTGCAGGTGGCGAGTATCAGATCGCCGTCACGTTCCTGAACGAGCATGCATCTAAAGAGAACCGTGCCTTCAATGCATCGCCGCAGCAGATTTCAATCGGCATAGCAGTCTTAGTCGCGACGGCGGTTGCAAGTCTCGTGACACGTTTCATTCCTCCGGATGCGCTGACGTCGTGGGGCTGGCGCTTGCCGTTCCTGCTCGGTGCCATCCTCTCCGTCTACGGTCTGTACATGCGGCGCGGCCTCGATGAAACGCCCGCGTTCGAGAAGGCCCAGAAGCGCAAGACGATGACCGTTGGGTCCATCCTGGCGTCCCTGGCTCGATATCCCAAGGAAACCTTCATCGTTTTCATCGTTCAGATGAATGGGGTCCAATACTACCTCTGGCTCATCTTCCTTCCGACCTACGCCAATCTCGTTGGCGGACTCGACCGTTCCGCGGGTTTTGCCGGAAATATCGCAGCAAACGCCGCCTATTGCGTCGGCGTGCCAGCCTTCGCCTACCTGTCGGACCGGATAGGTCGTAAGCCGTTCCTAATCGCCGCGGCGGCACTCTTCCTGGTCTTCACGTATCCGCTTCTTTCGATGCTCGTGGGACAGGTGAGCTTTTCCACCTTCCTGTTCGTCGCGGTTGTCGGAGCCCTGTTCATATCATTGAACAATGCGGTTCTCGGTACGGTCTTCGCAGAGTTGTTCCCCACCGAAGTCCGAACCTCCGGCATTGGCATACCCTATGCCGTCTGCGCCGCCATATTCGGCGGGACCGCGCCATTAATCGCGACCTGGCTGCAAGGTCTCGGCGGGCCACTCTACATCTCACTCTATGTGATGGCCATCTGCTTGATCACCCTGGCAACTCATCTGCTGCTTACGCCCGAAACAAGAGGCCGTTCGCTCGAGTGAACAGCCAGTCCCGCTCCGCCACATCGGCACGTTCCCATATCAGAGGGATTCCAACATGATTGTCGTCCACCATCCAGATCAAGCGTTGCATGATCCTGAACGTGTGTTCCGGACAGGCCGGTTCATCGACCAGCCTGACCGCGCTGAGCGTTACAGGATCTTTCTCGATATCGTCCGCACCGACAAGCACGAGATCGTCGAGGCGCCTCTTGGCAGCCTCGATCCAATCCTGGAAATGCACGACGCGGATTACGTCGCATTCCTACAGTCGGCCTATCGCCGTTGGTCAGAAAACCCCGATTACGGCCCTGAGGTTATTCCCAACGTTCATCCAACGCACCGGATGCACCGCAAGCCGACAGAGCTCCTCGGCGAGCTGGGCTGGTACTCGAACTCGACCTCGTGTCCAATGACCGAAGGAACGTGGCCTGCGGTCTACGCTAGTGCGCAGGCCGCGATCCATGGGGCGGATCGCGTGGCTGCAGGGGAGGGCACTGTATATTCGCTCTGCCGTCCTCCCGGGCATCACTCGTATCCCGACCTGATGACGGGCGTTTGCTTCCTGAACAATGCAGCGATCGCCGCGCAGCGGCTTACAAAGTCCTTCGGAAAGGTCGCAGTCGTGGACATCGATGTCCACCATGGCAATGGTACGCAATTCATGTTCTACGAGCGGGCGGATGTGTTGTTCTGCTCGATCCATGTGGATCCTCGACTGTCGGCCCCATATTATGCGGGGTACGCGGACGAAACCGGAGACGGAGAGGGGCGGGGCCTCAACCTCAACCTGCCGCTGCCATGGGCTACGCAGGACGCGGAATGGCTGAACGCCATCGATACGTCCCTGGCACAGGTCCAGGAATTCGCGCCGGGTGCCGTGGTCGTGTCCCTTGGGTTCGATGCGTCGGAACACGACCCCGTCGCCACCTTCAAGATCACAAACGAGGGTTTTGCCGAGGCGGGGCGGAAGTTTGCCGCCTTGAAACGTCCTACCCTTCTGGTTCAGGAGGGCGGATACTTGAGCCCGCAGCTTGGCAGCTATCTGCGCAGCTTCCTAAACGCCGTCGACTCCAACCCCACCTGAACCACATTTCCATTGGATATGACCATGACGAAGGATCTTCCAGCATTCCGCACGGGGCAAGCCCGGATCGAACAGGGCCACGTGCAGCCGATTGAAGAGCTTAACATTCCATTTTCCATCGTTGAGGGGGCGCAGCCAGGCCCATGCTTGCTTGTGACCGCAGGCGTCCATGGGTCGGAGTATTGCTCCATCGAGACCGCCCTGCGCCTCATGAAGACCGATCCGGCGACACTCAAGGGGACCATTGTCGTCCTACCGATTCTCAACGTTCAGGGGTTTCATAAGCGCAGCATCTACGTCATGCCGGAGGATGGGCGAAACCTTAATCGCATGTTCCCTGGTAAGGCTGACGGGTCCGTAAGCGAGCGTTTGGCTCATTGGCTTGTATCGCAGGTCTATCCCAAGGTTGATGCCTATCTTGATCTTCACGGAGGCGACCTCGACGAGTCTCTCGCACCGTTTACGATTTACCCAGCGACCTGCGAGAGATCCCGGACATTGGCCGAGGTGTTCGGGATCCCGGTCGCCATTGCGGCAGGCGATGGAGGCTATACGGTCAATGCCTCCTTTAAGCTCGGTGTGCCCAGCATTCTGCCAGAGGTAAGCGGGAATGGCCTCTGGGGGGATGATACGGTGGGTGAGATGACGGCGGGAGTACGGCGCGTCATGCGTCACCTGGGGATGATCGACGAGCCTGTCGAACCCGCTCCGGACAAGAAGCCCCAGCACGTGACCATGTGGGTTCCGGCCGCAACCGCCGACGGATTGTGGTACCCGTCCAAGGACCTAACCGATCCCGTATCCGTCGGGGAAGTCCTCGGCGAAATCCGCGACGTTTTCGGGAAGGTCCTGGCGACGATCCGGTCGGAGAAGGAAGGGTTCATACTTTACCGCCTGACAAGCCTGTCGGTGAACACAGGCGAGGCGCTACTGGGTATTGGGACGCCAATCCGTACAAACTGAGCGTCAATTCTTTCCGTTCCGTGCGGGCCGACATAGGGTCCGCACGGATACATTGAGGAGCCCTCGACGGGCGACGCTGCTTAAGCCGGGGGTGGTCTATCAGCACTGGGTCTTGATTACATTCTCACGAACGAGAGCCGCCAAGTCTCTCGAAGAGACGGGCCCAGGCAATCAATCCTGTCCGGAAGCTCGAAAGCCGGAAGTGCTCGTTCGGCGCATGATAATCCTCGTCTGATGTCGAGAATGAAAAGAAGATCGTTCCAGTGCCGAGGTGTGTCTGAAAGACACTTCCGATTGGAATGGTCGCTCCCATCGCAACCCGCAAAGGAGTACGTCCCATAAGCTCCTCGAGAACTCCCTCGGCAACCTTGAGGGCGGGAAGATCGGGATCAAGGGAGAAGGCTCGGCTTCCCGGCCCATGCGAAGTCACAGAGAGCCGATACCCGCTGGGTTTGACCGCTTCCAGATGGGCCTTGATCGACGACACGACATGGCTAGGGTCTTGCCCCGCAATGAGACGACAGGTGATCTTTGCGCTGGCGACGGACGGAATAACGGTCTTCGTGCCCCGCCCCGCATAGCCGGAATGAATGCCATTGAACTCCAAAGTCGGGCGCAGCCATTGGCGATGCAACAGATCTTCACCCGTCGGGAGAGGATTCGGTCCACCCGCCCCAATACTATCGTAGTACTGGCGAGGATCGAACGCCGCTGCCCGGATCGCGTCAATGATCAATGGATCGTGGGGCGATACTCCGTCATGAAATCCCGGTACGGCAATGTCGCCATTATCCGTATGAAGCGTTGCGAGCATTCGCACCAGCGCCTGGATCGAATTGGGGGCCGACCCACCGTGGCGGCCGGAGTGAAGGTCCTTCCCAGATCCGACAAGCTCTACGTCAAGCGCGACGAGGCCACGGCTTGCGACGGTGACGGAAGGGAGATCCGCCCGCCACATCGCCCCATCGGCGGAGACGACGAGGTCTGCCGCAAGCCTGTCCTTCAAGCGGGCCACAGTTGGCTCGAAATGAGGGCTCCCAGACTCCTCCTCGCCCTCGATAATCATCTTGAGATTGATGGGCAGACGGCCCCGCTTCTTGGAAAACGCTTCTGAGACGAGAATCGGGATCATCAACGGACCTTTATCGTCCGACACGCCCCGAGCATATAATTTGCCGTCGCGGATTGCCGGCTCGAAAGGAGGTGATGCCCACTTGTCGAGTGGATCCGGAGGCTGAACGTCGTAGTGGCCGTAAACGAGGATCGTCGGGGCTCCTGGCGCCTCACACCATTCGGCAACGATGGCCGGATGGCCACCAGTCTCGACAACGTCGACGACTGGGAAACCGGCTTGTCTGAGGCGGGAAACGAGGAACTGAACCGCGCCCTCGATGCCAGACTTGAACGCCGGATCCGTGCTCACGCTGGGAAAGCGGCAAAACTCCTTCAAATTCTCGATAAACGTGTTTTCCTGCGAAGCTAGGTAATCTTCGATTTCATTCATTTTCCACCATCGACGCTCAGCACTTGCCCAGTCACCCAGCCGGCCTGCTCCGACGCAAAGAACATGACTGCGGATGCAATATCTTGCGGAGTGCCCAGCCGCTTGAGAGCGATATTGTTTAAAAGCTGCTTCTGCCCTTCTTCACCCATGGCGGCCCACTGGCGTTCGGTCGTCGGATTGGAGCGCACAAATCCGGGTGCGACATTGTTCACGGTAATGTCCCAAGGGCCGAGTTCATGAGCCAGCTGCCGTGTCAGCCCGATTTGTCCTGCCTTGGCGCTCGCATATGCCTGAATGCCTGTTAGGCTTATGCCAAGACCCGCGCCGCTGGAGATGTTAACGATTCGGCCAAAGCGCTTGCGCTTCATGCCTAGAGAGACGGCTTGGGTCATGAAGAAAGCGCCGGACAGATTGACGTCGAGGATTGCCTGCCAATCGGCCTCACTGATCTCCTCGAGCGGCCGTCCGACTTGGCCACGCACGCCGCCTGCGTTGTTGACCAGGATATCGATGGACAACCCTTTCTCCTCGATGGCCTTGACGGCCCGTTGAACGGCGGCACGGTCCGAAACATCGAGCAACAACGACTCACATCGCTCTCCCCCTAGCGCTACAGTTTGTTCGAGGTCGTCGGCATTGACGTCGCAAGCCATGACATGAGCACCGCGTTCGGCGAAGGCGAGGGCGATGGCACGCCCGAAGCCATGGGCGGCACCCGTGACCAGGACAACACGGTCTTCAAAGGTGATCTTCATATCAAGTTCTCGCGCTCGTTTCTGCAAGGACGAAAATGTTATCGGGAGAGAAGGCTCGCGTTCCTTCTTCAAGTTCATGAATGAAGGTAATCAGCCGTTCCGTCAGAGGCGTCGGTACACCCAGCTTTTGCCCCGCTTCGACAATGGGCCGCAATTGCGGCTCACACTCAGTGCGGCGCTTCCGGATAGCGAGGTCGCGCCAAATCCCCGAGTGGGTTTTTGCTGAGCGCCGGTTTTGCGCGACCATATCGGCGAAGGAACGGTCGATCGCCTCAGGTGTAGCGCCCGGCATGAACACCGCCGGATCGAATCCGTCGAAAGCCTCTGGCCGAATGCCTCCGGCGCTCGCAACTGCTGCAACCTCCTGGGCGAGGCTTGTCAGGATGTGGCGAAAGGTACGTGCCTCAAGAACATCCGCTATGCTCTCATTCGTCAAAGCTGTCGCGAAGAGGATTGCACCATAAGTGAGCTTACCCCAAAGAAAGCCCCAGATATTGTCAGTGACGCTGGCGTTCGGCTCGAAATCCTGGAGCAACTTATGAATTTCGGTCGAGCGTTCCGTAATCGTGTTGTCGATCTCTCCTAAGACAACGGACCCTCGCCCGCTATATTGCACGACACCAGGTTCGAGATAGTCGGCCCCGAAGTTGACGAAGCATCCAACGGTCCGTTTCGCGCCAAGAACGTCCGCTAGTATCGTTTCGTTCAGGCCGTTCTGAGCTGAAACGACATAACCGTCATCAGCGAGAAGCGGCTCCAATGCTTCGGCGGCCTGCCGGGTGTGAAGCGCTTTGACGCACAAAAAGGCTCGGCGAAATTTGCCTTCCACTGCGTCGGGTTCGTAGGCGGGCGCACGAACCACGTCCTCGAACAGCGGTCCGGTGATCCGAAGCCCGGATCTGTTGATTGCTGCCACGTGATCGGATGCGTTGTCGACGAAGACTACGTCATGCCCCTGCCGTGCCAAGGCGGCGCCAAGCGTTCCGCCGATGGCGCCTGCCCCCCAGATCAGGATTGGGCTACTCAAGACCATGGTCCTTCGATCATCGCCCGGGTCTCTGCAATGGCGACGTCCCAGATAGCTTGCATCTCGTCATCGGGCCTTTGATAATAGCCGCCAAAATTACCGTCGCCGAGATATTCCCGCGTCGCCTTCGGGTCCATCGCCCGCATGCGGGCGAGGTCAATCATGGGCTTCTGATGGGACGGTTGATCAACGCCCGGCAGCCGCGTCCAGGAAAAGTTCTCCATCCAAGACGCATGTGATGCCACGGGATCGATCGCCTGCACCTTTGCCAGGGTCTCCGGAGCGTTCCACCAATTGTGAAACTTGACAGCTGTTCCTGGGTGATCCGCCATCCACTCTGTCGCGATGCTGCCCGCGGGCTGATTGCCGCCATGACCGTTCACGATGAATATTTTCTTGAAGCCTTGGTAGAGAAGGGAGTCGAGAATATCCCGAACGAACCTGACATAGGTCTCGACGCGGATGCTTACCGAGCCTGGATAGGCGAGGAAGTAGGGCGTCACGCCATAGGGCAGCACTGGAAATACAGGGATGCCAAGAGGTTCGGCGGCGTCCAGTGCGACCTTCTCGGACAGGATAGAATCGACGGAGAGAGACAGTCCCCCATGCTGTTCGGTGCTGCCTAGGGGAAGAACGACACGATCATCCTTCTGTAGGTAAGTTTCGACGTCCTTCCAGTTCATATCCGAGATTTTCACAGCGCTTCCTTCGTTTCCAGAACGGGTGTGTCAGTGGCTCCCCGCACGAGCGGGATCACCACCTGTTCGATATCGGCAGGGTCTGGCATGTGCCTATATTCGATCGCGATGGTGCCTGGCCTCAAACTGCTGAGAACGGCTTCGGCGCCGGTAGCAAAAACGATGACATCCGGCTGCCGAAGGGTATCCCCGATTCCGGGTTCATCAATATTGGCGCTACGGATGCGGTGGACGTGAGGAGCAAAGCGCTGGACGCCAGCCTTCATGATTGGCAAAAATTCAGCGATGCGGGAAACGACGACAACCTCCGACATTGGATCGATAGAGGCCAGCGCCTGCCGCGTCTCAGCGGATGGAATGAACCTGATCGCAATCACCCTCGTATTCGGCAGCATGCTGGCAACTTCGTAGCGCCGGTTGACAAGCGTTATGACGAGGTCCGCCGAACTTGCCCTAGATCGGGCTGCGGGATCTCGTTGGATACCGTCAATCGTCATCGGTTCGACGGTAGCTCCCTCGCCTAAACGAGCTGAAATGAAATGTGCGTAACTTTCTGTGGCCTCCGCGTACAGGCCGAGCATCACCACGCTGAGGCGCCGCCCCAGGCTCATCCTCGAAACTACGCGAGCCTGAACCAGCGAGGCTAAGTCCGACGCGCGAACTCCCAACGCTATTCCCTCATCAATGAGCGAGTCGATGCGCCGATTCAAAGAATGCCTGCCTGATTTGGTGGCTAGCCGAGCTTGAGAGCTGTCGGCGACGCGGGTTCCGGAGCCGGGCAGCGTTTCAATCAGTCCTTGGTTCTTCAGATCCTGGTAAACTTGGCTCACGGTCATGGGCGCGACGCCGACTTTCAGCGCGAGATCCCGCACGGAGGGAAGCTTCTCGCCCGCGACCAGTTCGCCACAGGCAATGCCGTATTCGATCATGCCCTTAAGCTGTTGACGGATCGGAATATGCAGGTCCCGATCAATGGAGAAATCCATGAAACCCAGCGCAACTGTTATGCAAGCTCAATACGATTGCAAAAGCAGATCGGCATAACAAGCCTAAAATTTGAACATGACTGCCCAAAAGTACATACTTTCTGATGATTGACCTAAAGTCGTTCCCATGAAAGCGTTATAGAACATTGGACGGCTCGCCGCCAGAATAGGAACTCCTATGACAGTCTCTCATGACGATGGGCATTGCGAGATCTCGCATCCGCTACCCTACCCGAGCCAAAGCGCCGCCGGGGTCGAAATCGTCCGTCGCAGGCTCATGGAGATACTGTCGCTTCTGCACTGTGGCCACCTCACCGATGCGCAGATGCGGGAGGCGGAGGCGGCGCTGGCTCTTCAAGTCGGAAATTGCGAGACCGTTCATCAGTTCCCATTGAAGAATTCGCATGAGCCCGCATTCGCATTGGCGCTCAGCCGGGTCGATGCACGTGTCTGACGAAGACATCGCCTTTCTGTCCCTGCGTGAACTTGGCGCTCTGTTGCGTTCGGGCCATCTGTCTGCGGTCGAGCTTGCCCGTATGTATCTGACAAGGCTTGACGGTCTTGGACGGCAATTGAATCTGGTTGTTACCGTGACCGACGATGTCGCGTTTAGGGAGGCGGCTCTCGCTGATGCTGAGCTGAAAGCTGGCCTTGACCGTGGGCCGTTGCACGGCATCCCATATGGCCTCAAAGATATCGTCGCCGCCGTTGGCTCCCCAACGACCTGGGGTGCCGAACCGTTTAAGCAGCAGTCCTTCGCCTATGAAGCGACCGTCACCAAGAAGCTGCGGGACGCTGGTGCGATCCTAGCCGGAAAGCTCGCCACGATCGAAATAGCTGGTGGCATGGGCTACGACAATCCGGCGGCGTCACTCACAGGCGCGGCGGCAAACCCCTGGAACCCCAATTACTGGACAAGCGGGTCATCGAGCGGTCCCGCCGGAGCGGTCGCTGCCGGCTTGGTGCCGTTCGCCATCGGAAGCGACACGAGCGGGTCGATCCTGTTCCCGGCTGCGTTCACGGGAACCGCCGGGTTGCGGGCGACTTACGGAAGGGTCAGCCGGTTTGGGGCTATGACGTTGTGCTGGACGTTGGACCGGCTCGGCCCCATGTGTCGGACTGCCGACGATTGCGGGCTTGTGCTCGAGGCGATCGCCGGGCACGACCCTCAGGATCCATCCAGCCTTACACAGGAGTACCGGTATTCCGGCGACAGCCGCAGGACTCACGGATTTCGGATCGGCGTCATCGAGGGCGCCTGCGCCGGTGCCGAGCCAGAAGTCCAAGCCAATTTCGAGGACTCGATCAAACTTCTTGAAGATCTTGGAACCGTCGAAGAGGTCGCATTGCCGGAGTTGCCTTATGCCGAGGTCGCACAGATCATTTCTGCGGCGGAAGCCTACGCGGCATTCGACGACTTCATTGCGGCTGGACGGACGATCAAACTGACCGCCCGCAAGGCGCACGGCTATCGCCTGGCCGGCGCCGTCCTTCCCGCTCACGACTACATTCGGGCTCAGAGGATCCGCCGCATCATTGCAGACAGCTTCGCTGATTTAGCCGGACGTTACGATGCTCTCGTGGCTCCGTCCCTTGGCATGGTGGCCTGCAGGGCAGACGAAGATTTTGAATATGGCCTACCGCGCGCTTCGGGCCGCCCACTGAATCTCGCGGGCGTACTTTCGGGAACGCCGACGATTTCGATCTTGAACGGGTTCGGACAGGAAGGCCTCCCGACTGGCATACAATTCGCAGGCGCCGCCATGAGGGAGAACAGTATTCTTGATGCGTCGACAGCCTTGGAGGAAAGGATGGGCCTCTGGCGTCGGAGACCGAACCTCGACCGCCTTGAGCCCCAAGCCGGAGGTGCAGGCCATGTCCAACGTCAGCAAGAAAAAGGCATGAACTCGTGAGCAGTTACGTCCTAAGGCGCCTTATTTCGATAGTAGCGCTGGCTTTCGGTATCAGCGTGATATCTTTTCTGATCATCCGGCTCATTCCTGGCGACCCCGTTATTGCCCTGCTTGGAACGAACGCCGGCAACAAGGAACTCATAGAGCGACTTAGAGAGCAACTTGGCTTGAACCTGCCTATGCAGGTTCAGTACATTACCTGGATCACCAACGTCTTCCGCGGGGACTTTGGGTACTCGTATGGTAATCAGCAGGCAGTCAGCTCGCTCCTGGCCGCGAACTTCCCTGCCACGATCCAGCTAACGATCGCAGCCCTCAGCCTCTCACTGACTATTGGGATGATCTTGGGCGTTGTAGCAGCGATAAAGCGGAATCGCGCCCTCGATACGGCCACGATGAGTCTGGCGCTGACATTCATGTCGATCCCAAGCTTCTGGCTTGGCCTCCTTCTCATCCTCATGTTCGCCGTCACCCTCCCGTGGTTCGATGTCGTGGGCGGAACCTCGTTGAAGGGGCTGGTCCTGCCAGCCGTTACACTCGCGCTTGGGACGATCGGGTTCAACGCACGCTTCGTGCGCTCCAGCATCATTGCAGCTCAGGTTCAAAAGCATGTGATTACAGCGAGGGCGAAGGGCATTACGCGCGTGCAGGTGTTCATGCGGCACATCCTTCGCAACGCACTCCTGCCAATTCTCACCATCGTGGGCCTGCAGGTCGGCCAACTGCTCTCGGGGACGGTCATCGTCGAGACTGTGTTCTCACGACCGGGCATCGGGCGGCTCTTGGTCCAAGCTATCCTGGCTAAAGATTATCTCACCGTGCAGGCCGTCGTACTCATCATCGCGATCATCTATGCCATGACGAACTTTATCGTAGACCTTCTCTATCCCGTGTTCGATCCCCGCGTTGCAAACCGCTAGCGAGAGAACCGGCCATGCAAATCGAAACGAACCTCGACAATTCGGCAACTCCCGCCATCGGGGAGGTCTACGCCGACACCGTCACTCCCAAACTGTCCAAAAAGCAGGTCATCCTGCGGGCGCTGCGCCACCGTTCCCTTTCCGCCGGTTTGTTTATCTGCACGGTTCTTGCCTTGCTGGTGATCTGCGCGCCGCTCCTCACATCCATGGATCCGAACGCACAGGATCCGATGATCACGTTCGAGCCACCGTCCTTCAAGCATCCCATGGGGGCGGACGCCTTTGGACGGGACCTCTTCTCCCGTGTCCTCTACGGGGGGCAGGTCACCATGCTCGCAAGTCTTTGCGTCGTCGTGATCGGCGCGATTGTCGGCACCACCGTCGGCTTGATCGCTGGTTACTTCGGTGGCGCCGTCGGCTTTGTCATCATGCGCTTGGTCGACTTGCTGCTGGCGTTCCCAGGGATTTTGCTCGCGCTGACCGTTGCCGCCATTCTGGGTCCAGGCCTCTCAAATGGCGTGATCGCCATCGCGGCCATCCTAGTGCCGGTCTACGCGCGACTTGTGGAAGGCGCGACCTCAGAGGTCCGCAACCTCCCTTATGTCGATGCCGCCGTTACACTCGGGTCTGGTCCATGGCGTATCATTTTTCGGCATATTCTTCCGAACGTTATGTCGAGTGTTATCGTCCTCACGACGACGTGGCTCGGAATTGCAGCTCTTTGGATCACGGCTCTCGGCTTTATTGGCCTCGGCGTGCAGCCCCCAACACCGGAATGGGGCGCCATTCTCAACGACGGCCAGAACTACATCACGCTGGCTTGGTGGATCACGGTGTTTCCCGGGGTCTTCCTATCACTGTTCGTGATCGGCGTGAACCTGATCGGCGACGGCCTGAGAGACGAACTCGATCCTACACTTGCCCGAAGCTGACCTCGGCTTTGGCAGCGCTCATCAACAACGGAGTGGACACATGAGGCAGCGAGATTGGAGAGACGACGTGAAGACAACCCTTCTGACTCTGATGGCCATAGGGAGCCTGGCGGCTGGCGTACAGTCGGCCAATGCCCAATCAGCCGAGCCGAACAAACAAGCCAAACTGACTGTGGGGTGGGCGGAGCCCATCGATTCCTTGAACCCCGCAACGACAGGGGCCCGCAATGTCGGCCCCCTGGCGGCCAACATCTTCGATACGCTTGTTTGGCTGACGCCCGAATTCAAAGTCACGCCCCATCTCGCGACCAAGTGGACGGTCTCTGAGGATGGCAAGACCTACACGTTCACGCTGCGCGAGGACGTGACCTTCCATGATGGAACGCCCTTCGATGCGGAATCCGTTGTTGCCAACGTCAACTATATCACGAATAAGGAAACTCAATCCAAGATCGCGTTAGGCTTGCTGGGCCCCTGCGCCACGGCCGCCGCAACGGCTAAGTATACCGTTCAGTTCACATGCAAAACGCCTTACGCTCCTTTCCTGGCGCATATCGGCGAGCCCTATCTCGGGATTCAGTCACCGAAGGCGATCCAGCAATATGGAAAGGACCTTGGCCTCCATCCCACAGGCACCGGACCCTTCGCGTTCGTAAGCTACGAGCCGAACCAGAGCCTCGTTCTCAAGCGGCATGAGAGCTATAACTGGAGCCCGCCTGTCCTGAACCATAAAGGACCTCCGAACATAGCGCAGGTTACTTTTCAGATCGTTCCGAACGCTCAGGCCCGTGTGAGCCAGTTCCAGAGCGGTCAGTCCCAGATGATGCAGCAGACGCCGGGAGTGTATTGGAATGCTCTACAGAAGACCGACCGGTACACCGCGATCCCGGTCCCGATCAGTGGATTGGGAATTTTCGCTCCCATCAATGCCTCGCGGTTCCCGACCAACGACATCGCGGTCCGCAAGGCGATTCTCCACGCCGTCGATAAGAAGGGCGTAATCCAGCTCGCGGAAGCGGGAGTATTCCCGGTCAGCAATACACCGCTTCAGCCTGGAATGATTGGATACGACCCTTCGCTCGAAAATGTCTACCCGTACGATCCGGCAAAGGCCGAGGCGATTCTGAAGGACGGCGGCTGGACCAAGTCGGGCGAGTTCTGGGAGAAGGACGGAAAGCGCCTGACCCTGAAGATCACGGCCATTTCCACCGTTTCGCATTATCCCCTCATTGCTCAGGCGATTCAGGGATATCTGCGTAAAGTCGGTATGGATGCTGAGGTGCAGCAACTTGCTGTTCCGGCATGGAACGCCGCCAATATCAACGGCGACATGTCCTTGACGCCTCTGCAATATATCGGAGTCGATCCCGATGCACTTCACTTCTGGTTCCTGCCCGGCGAGTTTTTCAACTGGAGCCATTTCTCGGATCCGAAGCTCACGGAACTGATCAATCAGGGTCAGCAGGAGAGCGATACCGAGAAGCGGGTCAAGATCTACCACGAAGTACAGAAAATCATCATGGACCAAGCCGTCATGATGCCGATCCGCCAAAACATCGATCTCGTCATGACGACCAAGAAACTGACGGGCGTCACATATATGGGCGGTGGATTTGAGTACCTGGGTGTCGCGTCGCTCGCTGACTAGGCGCCGCATTCGCCTCGATTGAACTTGCAAAATGGAGTTTGCCAAGTGACTACGCTCATTCGAGCAGACAGATTGATCGATGGGACAGGTGCTGCCCCTCTGAAGGACGCCGTCCTCGTTATAGAGCGAGGAAAGGTCGTTGGAGCTTTCGAGGGACAGCCTCCGGAAGGCTTGGTCGCTGCAAACTCTAGAACCATAGATCTTCCCGGCTGTACGATCATGCCGGGAATGATCGATACCCATGTACATCTAAACCTCCCCGGTGACGGCACGTCGCTGGAGGAGGCGATGCGGGAGCCCGAGGGCGTGCTTGTCGCGACCTCGGCATTTGGGGCTTCAAAGGCCCTTGCCGCAGGCATTACGACGGTCCGTGACGTGGGCGCCCTCGGCAGCACCGCGATCAACGTGCGTCGAACCCTAGAACTGGGTTATGGGGAAGGCGCGCGGGTCTTGGCTTGCGGTCAGCCCATCACCATCACGGGCGGTCATACATGGTACTTCGGCGGTGAGGCCGATGGTGTCGATGCTCTTCGCCGCAAAGTTCGCCAAATGGTCAAGCTTGGTGCTGATTTCATCAAGGTGATGGCAAGCGGCGGCGGAACCGTGAACACCACTTCATGGCTTCCGTCCTACAGTCAGGAGGAGCTCACCGCTATTGCGGACGAAGCACACCGCATGGGCCGTAAAGTCACGGCGCACTGCCTGTGCGCCACATCCACGGACTATGTCATCAACGCGGGGTTCGACCAGATCGAACATGCTGGTTTCATCGTGGATTCGAAAGGCAACCAAAAGTACGACCCGGCCGTTGCCGATCGCTTGGCACGCTCTGGCATCCCCGTAACGAGCACGTTGGCGGTCGGCGGTGCTGTCGTCCAAACAATGCTATCACGGGAGAACCGTACGCCGGCTGAAGAGGCGCTTCTCACGCGGTGGACCAAGATGCGGGCTGAAAATCTCGCGCAGTTCGGAAAGCTACGTGAGGCCGGTGTTGCATTTGTGGCGGGAACTGACGCGGGATGGCGATTTACAACCATCACCGACATGCCGATGGAAATTGCTCTTATGGAGGAAGGCGGCATGTCGGCGTCGGAAGCTATCGTGGCGGGAACCGGATTTGCCGCAAAAGTCATTGGTATCGACGACCAAGTGGGAACCCTGACAGCCGGCCTCTCCGCCGATGTCATTGCCGTCGCCGGAAATCCGCTGGAGAATTTGGACGCGCTTCGGGATGTCCACCTGGTCATGCAGGAAGGGCAGCTCAAGGCCGGGCAGATGCTCAATCGTTTTGCCGGAGCGTGAGCACGTGTCCACCATGGATAATCAAAGGTGGGACGCCGGAGGTGTCCGCACTACCGGAGGGGTCAAGGGCACGACCTTGCCGGCGCGGATAATCCCGAGCCACACGGTCCCCGACTGGTCTTTGGGAGCCGGCATAAGGGCGCGGAAATGTTGAATGAGGCACAGGTGCGGATGCAGATGCCAGGCCCTTCCCCAGAAAAGATCCTGGAAGTCAGAGATCTGCGGACACACTTCAAGACATCGGGTGGCACGGTCAAGGCCGTGGATGGCGTCAGCTTCGACATCGCAGCTGGGGCGAGTCTCGGCATCGTCGGCGAGTCAGGCTCCGGCAAGAGCGTCACCTCGTTGTCGATCATGCGCCTCATCGAGCCGCCCGGATTCGTGGCCGGCGGGCACATCCTGTTCAAGTCGCGGGACATCGTAGATCTTTCTGAAAAGGAGATCCGCGCCATTCGCGGCAAGGATATCTGCCTAGTCTTCCAGGATCCGATGGCGGCATTGAACCCGGTTTATACGGTTGGCGCGCAGGTAGTCGAAGCGCTCCAGGCTCATCGAGATGTCAGTCGGAAGGATGCACTCGACCGCGCGGTCGAACTCTTCAAGCTTGTGGGGATCCCGGCGCCGGAGCGCAGGGTTCATGAGTATCCTCACAAGCTCAGTGGTGGGATGCGCCAGCGCGTCACGATTGCCATCGCTCTCGCTAACGAGCCAGACCTTCTCATCCTGGATGAGCCTACAACCGCTCTGGACGTGACGATCCAGGCCCAAATCCTTGATCTCGTGAAAGATCTCCGCAGCCGCATCAATACGGCGGTTCTCCTGATCACCCATGATATCGGGGTTGTCCGAGAGATGTGCGAGGAAGTCGTCGTCATGTATGGCGGACGCGTCATGGAACGGGGTACTGCCGCACAGGTGACGGAGGATCCTAAGCATCCCTATACCGTCGGGCTCCTTTCGTCCTTGCCGAGCCCGAAGCTGAAGGGCCAAAGGCTGAATGCCATCGGCGGCACCGTTCCGAACCCCTTGCATATGCCTCCCGGGTGCCCGTTCCAGCCGCGTTGTCCCAAGGCGATGCCCATCTGCTCGACAGCACCCGATCTCAGAGATTGCGGCGACGGCCGTGTCGCTGCCTGTTGGCTGTACTGAGGAAGTAAGACATTGACCACTCACGACGCAGGCACTGGGAGCATTGCTGCCACTCGAGTTCCTAACGAGGACACTCTTGTTGAGATCAAGAACCTCAAGACTTACTTCCCAAGCCGTACAGGCTTTCTGAGCCAAAAGGTCGAGTGGGTCAAAGCTGTCGATGACGTATCTTTCAGTATCCGACGTGGCGAAACATTCGGCCTTGTAGGAGAGTCGGGCTGCGGGAAAACATCTCTCGGCCGGTCCATCATACGGCTCGAACAGGCGCGATCTGGTCAGGTTCTGTTCGAGGGCCAAGATATCCTTGCGCTGCCGCCAGGAAAGCTGAAGGCGCTCCGACCGAATTTGCAATTCATTTTCCAGGATCCACATGGGAGTTTGGACCCACGGATGAATGTCCGTCAGATCGTGTCGGAAGGTCTAGCAATCCTAGGAACGGTCGATCGTGACGAGCGAGACGAGAGAGTTGAGCACTTAATTCAGGTTGTCGGACTTCGTAAGGAACATTTGGACCGCTACCCGCACGAATTTAGCGGAGGGCAGCGCCAGCGGATAGGAATTGCCAGAGCGCTTGCCCTTAGACCAAAGTTTATTATTGCAGACGAGCCAGTGTCTGCGCTTGATGTATCTGTCCAGTCTCAAGTCCTTAATCTCTTGTCCGATCTGCAAAAGGAGTTCGGGCTTACCTATCTTTTCATTGCGCACGATTTGTCAGTCGTTGAGTACTTCAGCGATCGCGTCGGCGTAATGTATCTCGGTAAGCTGGTCGAGTTAGCTCGAGCGGAAGATCTTTATGCCGATCCCCGTATGCCGTACACGAAGGCATTGCTCTCAGCTATTCCTGGTGCAAAGGAGAGTGGCAAACAAGAGCGGATTGTCTTGCGCGGTGATGTCCCAAGTCCACTCAATCCACCTTCGGGGTGCCCGTTTCGGACGCGGTGTTGGATGGCTCAGGATATTTGCGCCCAAGTCACGCCGCCACTAAGAGAAGTTCGTCCTGCGCACCTTGCTGCATGCCATTTTGCCGACTGAAAGGAATCCAGCGTGCCTATGTTGAAAAATGTTATCAGCTGGTCGGAAGAGGGCAGATTCAGAGCGACTGTGTCCATAGGAGATTCTGATTGACCCCAGAGATCAACCTCGGCTCAGCTTCCTGCGACGAGCTGACACCATTCTCCAAACTGCGACTCGGAATCGTCGTGGCACCAGCACGCTCTGCGCTTTTCGTCGTAAGCGATCCGAATACACAATCATATGCAGGTGTGCCCGTCGACCTTGGGACCGCACTTGCAGATCGTCTTGGCGTTTCCGTCGATATTCACGGTTTCCTGAATTCAGGCGCTTGTACGACTGCGCTTGAGAACAACTCTATCGATGTTACGTTCCTGCCAGTCGATGATGAGAGGCGCCGCAGAGTTTCATTCGGGCCAGCGTATTATCGTATCCAAAGCACGTATCTTGTTCCGGCAGTCTCCGACGTTCGCACCCTTTCTGATGTGGACCAAGAGGGAGTTCGCGTTGTCGGAATTGCTAACACAACGACAATTCGCAGCTCAGCCCGAACGCTCAGCCTGACATGTCCACAGCCAGTCGAGTCGATCGCCGAAGCTGTTGACCGGTTGAAACGAGGGGAGGCTGACGCTCTGGCACTTTCGCGCGAAGCCTTCAAGGCACTAATGCCTGAGTTGCCAGGAGCGCGCGTCCTTGACGGAGGTTTTCAATCGACAGGGATTGCTGTTGCAGTCCAGCAAGGGAAGCCTGCAGCTCTGGCTTACGTAAGCGCCTTTGTTGAAGACGCGATACGTTCCGGCCTTGTCCGTCGAGCCCTTGATGCTGCAGGGTTTCCCGATGAGCCGGTTGCCTGATGCCTGAAGAGATCCACAGTATTGATGTTTGGCTTTAGCACTACAGTTGCACCTGCAGCGCATGGGTTCATAATCTCCTGATCTGACACAGGAGGCTGCCATGACGGGTGTAGCCATCGAGCAGATGCTTGAGCTCTGGTGTGTGGAGTTGCGTCAGGTTAAAGCTCACCTCAAATCCTTGTTTGCTCATCCCAGCATTGCGGCCTCGGCGGCGGCCTTTCTCGATGGGGTGCTCGGTTCCGAACGGCGTAAGACGGGGTGGATGCGGGCGGAAGCCACGGGTGATCCGGGCCCTTGGCGCCAGCAGGCGGTGCTCGGCCGCAGCCGCTGGGACGCGGATGCCTTGCGGGATATGGTGCGCGACTATGCGCTCGAGACGCTGGGCTCGCCCGGGGCGGTGCTCGTCCTCGACGAGACTGGCTTTCTCAAGCAGGGCCAGAACTCGTGTGGCGTGGGCCGGCAATACACCGGATCGGCCGGCAAGATCACCAGCTGCCAGATCGGCGTTT
>Ga0182742_1002535_pt1 | contig 19967 bp, 14 predicted proteins | sample eDN5th37CBELigMG_FD_128880 | JGI IMG/M metagenome (GOLD analysis project Ga0182742, IMG submission 128880) | Enriched Miracle-Growth compost microbial communities from Emeryville, California, USA - eDNA 5th pass 37_C BE-Lig MG (version 2)... ... | reverse complement strand
TTGCCGCCGCGCTCGAGCATGGCCATGCCCACGCCCGATGCGATCCAGTGCGTCGAGGTGACGACGCCGAAGGTGCCGCGAATCTCCGGCCGAGTGGTGAACATCGCTTAACGCGTCAGGTGCGCGTTCTTGTTCTCGAACAGTGCCTGATCGGCAAAGCCCGCCGTCTCCGGCCGACCGCGACCGAGCATCACCTGCAGATACACCGGCTCGTCGGTCTCGTTCACATAGCCATGAATGACGCCGGGCGGGCAGGAGATCATTTCCCACTGCTGCAGCTCTTTGCTCACACGACGACCGTCTTCATCCTCGATGAACACGACGCAACGCCCCTGCAGCACGAAAAAGATCTCTTCCACTTCGTGCGTATGCGGCGCGTTGCCCTGGCCCGGCGGCACCAGCATGATGGACAGCGTGAAATTGCCTGCAGGCACGATGTTGCTGTCGTCGTGCTTGCCGGACGCGCCCGCACCGACGAAGCGATGCTGCGCACGTCGATAGCCTTCGATGTTCGCATCGGAGAACGCGTTCCAGTCCGGCACGCGATCGGCGAAGCGCGCGACGTAACGATCCATGATCTGCTCGAGCGAAGCGCCGACCAGCTCGGGCGGACGCGGATGACGGGCAACGGACATGCTCAAGACCTCACAAAGTAGCGTTCGCATCGCGCAGGCTGTCGATCAGACAGGCGCGCCGAATGAAAGCATCGTGCAATTCCGGATCGGCCGACTGGCGGCGGATGTTGTCCAGCTTCTTGGCGCGCTCGACCGGATCTTTCTCACCGAGCGTCTGCTTGTTCTGGATGCTCTGCGCCTGCACGTAATCGACCTGCGCCTTGCGACGCTGGCGGGTGTACCGATCGAGCAGCGGCTGCGCGTCGGCGCCTTCGAGCATGATCGCTTTCAACTTGTCGGCGAGGTTGATCGCGTCGTGGATGCCGCCGTTCATGCCCATGCCGCCGACCGGGTTGTTCACGTGCGCCGAATCGCCCGCGAGCAGCACGCGCCCACGATTGAACGTTGCGGCCACGCGCTGGTGCACTTTGTAGAGCGCAATGGTCGCGATCTCGTACCGGCCCGGCTTGGGGCAGAACTTCTGCAGACGCGCTTCGACGGCGTCCGGCGACAGCAACTCTTCATCTGTTTGCTCCGGAAGCGTCGGACTCACGGCGCGCCACATTCCTTCTCCCTCGGCGCCGCGTGCTTTGAAGAGGTTCAACCACTCGTCCGGGTCGGAGAAATAATTGCGATTGCTGAGCTCTGGACGCAGCCCGAAGAAATCGAAGCGCGTGTCGATCTTCAGGAAACGTTCCGGCCAGGTGAAGCCCTCGAACTCGATCTCGGCCAGCTTGCGAATGGTGCTGCGGCCACCGTCGCAACCGACCAGGTAACGACCGGAGAGGATTTCAGTGCTGCCATCGGGCAACGTCACCGTGACATCGACCTTGTCCGCACTTTGATCGATCGCAATGACGCGAGTCGACATGCGAATCTCTGCGCCAGGGTCGTCGGCGAGACGCTTCGAGATCGTGCCGACGATCTTGTATTGCTCCCACTGCAGCACGTAAGGATGAGCGGGACGATCGCGCATCGCTTCGATATCGAACCGCCCGACCAGTTCGCCAGTGACCCGATCGAGATAATTGAATACCGGGGAAACGAGGCCCTGCTCGAGGCCGTCTTCCAACAGCCCGAGCTCATCGAGCATCGCGACCGTGGGGGGATGGCAGGAAGCCGCGCGACAATCGATCTCTGGCGCAGCCAGCGCCTCGATCAACAGAACGGGGATGTCACGCTGACGCAGCGCGTACGCCAGAACGGCGCCAATCGGCCCCGCGCCGGTAATGATGACCCGATCCCGCTCTTTGACCATGAATCAAGCTTCCGCTGAGGATGGTCTCGAGTGTACCGGGCGTCACTTTGTATGACAAACATAGAATCGGACAAAGCAGCCCATCCGCCCGCCCGATATTCAACGGGCTGCGCCGTGCGGTGAGGAGCGCAGGGCGCTCCAGCCGGCGTCCGGTGCCGGGAGGAGACACCCCGGCCCTGGCTCTGCGAGCCACCGACGCCTCTCCTCTCGCCGGATGCTCCCGCATAGCCGCCGCTGCCGCGGCCCCTCTGAACTCAGCCCGACCGACGACCAGCGGTAGCCCGCTCGGGCGCAGCAGCAGCGGCCTGCTCCTCCTCGAGCTTGAGCTTGGCCACGATCGCCTTGCGCGCATTCGACAGATGCGCACCCATCGCCTTCGCCGCAGCTTCCGGATTCCGCTGGTTGATGGCTTCCATCAACGTGTCCCACTCATGCATGCCGTCTTCGAGACGATGCGGTTCGGCCATCGAGCGCATGCGCAGATAGTTGACGCGCGTCAGCAGCTGGCGCGCCATGTCGGCAATCACCTTGCTGCCCGAGCCATTCAGGATGGTTTCGTAGAATTCGCCGGCCATGATCGCCAGCTCGCGCACGTCGCCCTTGTTGAGCACCTTGCGCAGATCCTTATGGATGCGCGCCAGCTTCTTGACCGCATTGTCGTCCGCGAGCGCGACGAAACGTTGGACCGCGAGCGTCTCCAACATCTCTCGCATGAGATAAATATCTTCCGCGTCCTTCGATGAAACGATCGCGACAGTGATATTCCGACGCTTGCCGACCTCGATCAGATTCTCGGCCTGCAACTGACGCAGCGCTTCTCGCACCGACGTTCGGCTGACGCCGAGCGCCTCGCACAGTTCACGCTCCACCAAGCGCATGCCCGGTGGATACAATCCTCGGCTGATGGCGTTACGCAGCTTGTCCAACGCGTGCTCGCGCACCAGCGTGGGATTCTCAACAATTCTCAGATCCTGGTATTCCAAGGTCCTTCCTCGAGCTTACTTGCCGCTGATTTTACGCCACCGGTGCGGCGTCAGAGTAAACGGTCATGGCCCAAAGCGGCGGCAAAAATCATGGGATTGCTGGCGTCGTTGGCGCGCACAAGCCGGCGATGGGCAAGGCGCCGCCGAGGCGGGCACATTGCACGATACTGTACGCGGTCAGCGCCGAAGTTTTCGGATTATCCACCGCTGCACGAGCGAAAATATCGAAGCTGAAGTGACCGAACGCGCCGCGCGCCTCGATGCGGCCGAGTGGATCGGTGACGTTGCGCGACGACACCAGTCGCACTCGAGTGGCATCCATTCCCAAGCCCACCAACGCAATGGCCACTCCTACATTGACGTTCTTCGGATACGCCAAGGCCGCCTCGCGCGCCGAGCCTGCGAAGAATTCGCGCTCCGCTTCAGAATGGTTTAAGTCGAGCACCTGCTCGGCTGCCGTACCTCGCCACGCATGCGGCGGCTTGAAGGAGATATAGGTCACTTCATCCAGGCCGGCGAGCCGCGCGGCCAACAGCCCATCGAGACCGGCAATCGCACCTGCGGGTAACAGCGCGCGCCCGCCACCACGTTCCGCGGTAAGCAGTTCGTTTCTGACATGATCATCCGCGAGCGCGCCCACCGAGGAAACGATCACGTCGATTCCGGCATCCAACAGCGGCGCCGCGAATTCCTTCACCGCCGAATGGCCGGCACATTCCATGACGACTTGTGGGCGCGCAGCGATCAGCGCATCGATATCGTGAACGGCTTGCGGAGCCTCGCGACCTGGCCGCACCAGCACCGCCTTCAGGCTCTCGGTCTCGCCTAGTTTTTCGAGGCCGCGCAGGACCTCGCGCCCCATGGCGCCGAAGCCGATCATGCCGAGCCGCAGATTACGTCGCATTGTTAGCCTCGTGACCGCCGTCCGCGAGGCGGTATTTGATAATATTGTATGATCATACTACCTTAATGGCACCCCTTCACCCGGACTAGGGCATGGACACGACACGACGCGTCCCGGTAGCAATCATCGGCTCCGGCAACATCGGCACGGACTTGATGATCAAGATCCTGCGCACCAGCCGCACCTTGCAGATGGCGGCGATGGTCGGCGTCGATCCTCAGTCCGAGGGTCTGGCCCGAGCCAAGCGACTCGGCGTGGCGACCACTGCCGATGGCATCGACGGCCTGCTGGCCATGCCGGAATTCAAAGACGTACGACTGGTGTTCGACGCCACGTCCGCCGGCGCCCACAAGCATCACGATTCGGCCTTGCGCGCGCAGGGCAAGACGCTGATCGACCTGACGCCGGCCGCGATCGGTCCGTTTGTGATTCCGCCGGTCAATGGCGATCAGCATCTGGGCGCGCCGAACCTGAACATGGTCACGTGCGGCGGCCAGGCGACCATTCCCATCGTCGCCGCAGTCGGCAAAGTCGCGCCGGTGTTGTATGCCGAGATCGTTGCCTCGATCGCCAGCAAGTCCGCCGGCCCCGGCACGCGAGCAAACATCGATGAGTTCACTGAGACCACGGCGCGAGCCATCGAACAGGTAGGCGGGGCGCAGCACGGTAAGGCCATCATCGTGCTGAACCCCGCCGAGCCTCCGCTGGTGATGCGCGATACGGTGTTCTGCCTGACCTCGCTCGCCGATGAGAGCGCGATCGAAGCGTCGGTGCAGAGCATGGTCGCCGAAGTGCAAAGCTACGTGCCGGGCTATCGGTTGAAACAACGCGTGCAGTTCGAGCGCATCGGTCCGGGCGTGAAACTGCCGTTCGAAGGCGTCGATGAGTCGTTCGTCGGTCTCAAAGTCAGCGTATTCCTCGAAGTGGAAGGCGCTGCGCACTACCTGCCGGCCTACGCGGGAAATCTCGATATCATGACCTCCGCCGCGCTGCGCACTGCCGAGCGCGTCGCTCTCAATCTCAGCGCGGAGATCGCCGCATGAGCCCGACCAGCAAGCTCTACATTCAAGACGTGACATTGCGCGATGGCATGCACGCCATCCGTCATCAATACGGCATCGAGCACGTCCAGAAGATCGCTCGAGCGCTGGATGAAGCGCGGGTCGATGCGATCGAAGTCGCGCATGGCGACGGCCTCGCCGGCTCATCGTTCAACTACGGCTTCGGCAAGCACACCGATTGGGAATGGATCGAAGCCGTCGCGGATGTGATCGAGCACGCGAAGCTCACGACGCTGCTGCTGCCCGGCATCGGCACGGTTCATGACCTGCGTCATGCGTTCGACCTGGGCGTGCGCTCGGTGCGCATCGCGACTCATTGCACCGAAGCGGATGTCTCGCAGCAGCACATCGAATACGCGCGCAATCTCGGCATGGACGTGTCGGGCTTCCTGATGATGAGCCACATGAGCCCGCCGGAGCAGCTCGCCGCACAGGCGAAGCTAATGGAAACATATGGCGCGCATTGCGTGTATGTCACCGACTCCGGTGGCGCGATGACGATGGACGACACGGCTGCTCGCTTCCAGGCCTACGACCGGGTGCTGAAGCCGGAGACTCAGCGCGGCATTCACGCGCATCACAATCTCAGCCTCGGCGTCGCGAACTCCATTCTGGCTGTGAAGAATGGCGCGATCCGCGTCGACGCCAGCCTCGCCGGCATGGGCGCGGGCGCGGGCAATGCGCCGCTGGAAGTCTTCATCGCCGCTGCCGATGTGTACGGATGGCAGCACGGCTGCGATCTGTTCAAGCTAATGGACGCTGCCGAAGATCTGGTGCGTCCGTTGCAGGACCGCCCGGTGCGGGTCGATCGCGAAACCCTGACGCTCGGCTATGCCGGCGTCTATTCCTCCTTCCTGCGCCATGCCGAAAAGGCCGCGGCGACGTATGGGCTCGATACTCGCACCATCCTGGTGGAGCTAGGCCGGCGTCGCATGGTCGGCGGCCAGGAAGACATGATCACCGACGTCGCGCTCGATCTCGTGCGAGCTCGCGACGGCGGCGATAAAGACCACCAGCTTGCGTCGTAAATAGATCAGTTCCCTTATTCGATTCGAGACGTTTATGGCCGCCAATCCGAAGCCAGCAGTTCCGCCCAGCCAGAGCTATCAGACCCTCACCGCCGACCGGCTGACGCCGACCATCGGCGCCATCATCTCCGGCATCGATCTGAGCAAGCCGCTGAGCGATCAGCAGGTCGCCGATCTGAATCAGGCCATCGCCGACCACCAGGTGATCTTCTTCCGCAACCAGGCGCTCGACCCGCCGTCGTTGAAGCGCGTCGGTCAGCACTTCGGTGAATTGCAGATTCACGCGCTGCAGGGCCTGCCGGACCATCCGGAAGTGCGCAAGCTGCAGGCGGACGCGAACTCCAAGCACGTCGCCGGTGAGGAATGGCACACCGACATGTCGTGCGCGACGATCCCTCCGATGGGCAGCATTCTGTATCTGCACACACTGCCGACGATGGGTGGCGACACGGTGTTTGCGAGCATGTATGCCGCTTACGATGCGCTCTCGGATCGCATGAAGGCTTATCTCGAAGGCCTCACGGCGACCCACGACGGCAAACTCGCCTTCGGTCGTTTCAATCCCGATGGCAAGTTCCCGGTCGCGGTGCATCCGGTCATTCGCACGCATCCGGTAACGGGCCGCAAAGTGCTGTACGTGAACAAGGGCTTCACCGCACGCATCAACGAGGTGCCCGAGGCGGAGAGCAACGCGATTCTGCAGTTCCTGTTCCATCACTGCGAGAACGCGTATTTCCAGGTGCGCTTCCGTTGGGAGCCGCACTCGGTCGCGTTCTGGGACAACCGCTGCACGCAGCATCTGGCGATCTGGGATTACTACCCGCAGCTGCGCTCGGGCTTCCGCGTGCAGATCGCGGACAAGGGTGGACCGAAAGAATCCGCCTGAGCCGCAAAGGTTCTATGAGGCTGGCCCGAGATCTGCGGATCTCGGGCCTTTTTTTGGTTCTCAGGTGACCGAGATCGGACCGCCGCGAGCGCGCTCACCATAAGGCCGCAACATCAACACCAGCACGGTCGCAAGCACACACAACGGCACGCCGAGCGCGAGAATCGATTTGTACGAGCCGGTGTAGTCGAACACCGCGCCGAAGACCACCGGGCTCAGACTCATCGCCACCATCACCGCCGAGAACATCACACCGAAGATCTGCGCGAAGTTCTTCAGGCCGAAATAACGACTCGTGAGATACGCGAGCATGTCCACTTCCGCGCCCAGGCTCAGACCGAGCATGATGGCCGCGAATGTGAATACCCAGATCGGTAACGGTGCGGACAACAGCCCGAGGCCGATCGCGGACAACGTGAAGAATACGAAGGCAATGCGTCGAGCATCGTAGCGATCGACCAGGAAGCCGATCAGCAACCGTCCGCCAAACGCCGACCAGCCGAACGCAGAGGCGAGCCCTGCAGCGAGGCCCGCGGACACGCCACGATCCTGAAGCATCGGCACCATGTGCGGAATCAAGCCATACAGCACGAACGCAAGGCCCGAGAAGATCGTGATCAGACTCCAGAAGTCACGACGACGCATGGCTTCTGCCAGCGTATCCCCGGTCGCAACCGGCTGCTGATCCAACGGCGCATCCGACGCCACGCCATCGGGATGCAGGCCCAGCGACTGCGGCTTCTCGTGGAGCAGAAACACGACCATCGGCAGCGTGAACAACAACATGATCAAGCCGAGCCCGAAATAACCACCGCGCCAGCCCCAGTGGGAAACGAACTCCTGCGTCACCAGCGGAACGTATCCGAACCCCAAGCCGGTGCCGCTGCCGGCAATGCCGATCGCGAGGCCGCGCCGACGATCGAACCACGACGTCAGCACGCGCATGTAGGGCACGCTGTTCGTACCCACGGCAATCGTGCCCATCGCCACATACAACGCAATGAACTGCCAGTAATTGCTGATCATCGACGCCGCGAGAAAACATAGCCCGAAGACGATGATCGAGGGCACGAGCACCTGCTTCACCCCGAAGCGGTCGACGAGCCGCCCCATGAGCGGCAACGACACCGCCGTACATAACATCATCACCGATACGGCGGCGCTGATCGCGGTCCGACTCCAGCCGAACTCCTCGCCGATCGGCCCGCCCAACAGGAACAACGAGGACAACCCGAACGCGGCCGGTCCGGTGGAAATGCCGAGCAGGCACACCACGACGGTGATCCAGCCACGCACAAAGACAGGCCCGGATGAGGCTGCTGCCTGGGATACAGAATTCGCTTCAGCCATGGAGGATCGCGGTCGCTGGAGAAACAAAAGGCGGCCGCCCCGAGCAGGGAGCGGCCGCCATCATCGCACGGGGATCAGAACTGCTTCGAGACACGCACGCCGGCGGTCAACGGGCGCGTCGTGTAGACGCGATAACCATCGCCCGAGACGCGCAGACCGATCTCCGGCACTTCGTCCGTCACGTTGTCGACGAAGATGCCCGCATCCCAACCATCCACGCGCACGCCGGCACGCAGGCCGACCAGGAAGTAATCGTCCAGTTCCTGGTAGTCGTCCGACTGGCTGTTGAAGTTGGTGTATGAGACGCCGCGGTAATTGAAGTTGGTGCTGGCGTAACCGGTCAACGTCGAAGTGAACGGCACTTCGTACGTCACCTGGCCGGCGAACGACCACTTCGGCGTGTACGGGATGCGATCGCCATCGAAGCCCGAGGTCTGCGCCGTCGCCGGCAGATCTTCGGACAGACGCGAGTCGGTGTACGTTGCACCCAGGTTGAACGACAGCGCATCGGTCGGCTGACCGTTCAACTGGAATTCGAAGCCGTTGACGTAGCTCTTACCGGCATTGGAGATATACACGAACGTGCCGCCCGGATCGGTCACGGAGATCTGCTGATCGGACCAGTTGATCCGATACAACGACATCTCGGTGTAGAACATGCGGTTGGCGAAGTAGGTCTTCGCGCCGACTTCGTAGCTCCACAGCGTGTCCGACTCGTACTTGGCCGGCGCGATCACGCCCTGCTGAGCGGCCGCGTCGGCATCGTTCGCGCCGCCCGGGCGGAAGCCCGATGCGATACGGCTGTACAGCGTCGTGTCGTCGGTGAGTGCATACGCCAACGCGAAGTTGTAGCTCATCTCGTTTTCGCTGGTGTCCTCATCCAGAGAGAGCTCCGGATCGGCCTGCACCGGCGAGAACACCGGATGACGCAACGCCTGAGTCGTAATCGTCCGCTGCGCGATGTCGGCGGTGTAGTAGCGAACACCGACAGTCGCAGTGAGCTTCTCAGTGATCGAATATTCCAGCTCCGAGAAGGCGGCGAACTGGTCGATGGTCACGTCGCCCGTTGCGGAGTTGATGTCATCGGTCGCAAAACCCGCCGCCACGCAATCGGAATGGAAGTTGCAGCGGGCTTTGCCCGTGGCCGGAATCGCCACGAGCGCCGCGTTCTTCGCGGTGGATTCCTGCTCTGCGTAGAACGCGCCCGCGACCAGTTGCACCGGCCCGTCGAATGAAGAAGCGAAACGGAATTCGGAGGACAGGTTGGAAATATCCTGTGCCTGGTGATAGGCCAGATCGACGCCCAGATTGAAACGCTCCGCCGTCGGCGTGCTGTCGCGAGAGAAGTTCAGCGTGCGGTCCATGTAGGAAACCGTGCCGGTGAACGTACCGAAGCCCGCGTCGTAGTCGGCGATCGCGCTGAACAGCTTGATCTCGTCTTCGAACGGCTCTTGCGTCGGGGAGATGTTGCGATAAGGACCTTCGCTGAACTCGAAGTACTGCGAGCCGTCGGCCTGGCTCTCCTGGTACAGGCCCATCACCGTGACCTTGAGCTGATCGTTGATCTGCGACGCCAGCGACAGGCGCGTGCCCCAGACGGTCTGATCGTTCACATCGTCGTGGCGAACGCCGTTGCGCTGCTGTTCGATGTAACCGCCGCCCGTGTCGCCCCACACGACCGCGCGCATGCCGAGCTTGTCTTCGATGATCGGCAGGTTGGCGACCGCTTCGCCCTGATAGAACGGGTTGCCGTCCTTCACGCTCGCGGCGGCGCCGCTGAACGAGAACGACTGCTTTGCCAGGTCCGGCTTGTTGGTGATGAAACGCACGGTGCCGCTCATCGACCCGGCGCCGAACAGCGTGCCTTGCGGGCCTTTGAGGATTTCGATGCGCTCCATGTCATGGAGCTGGATGTTCGGCTGGTTGTCGCTGCCGCCATCGAGGCCGAGGCCGGTGATGACAGCTTCGTCGAAGTACAGGCCGACAGTGGGCTTGCCGGACGAAGAAATGCCGCGGACGATGATCTGGTTGTCGCCGACGCCGCGGTTGTTGACCTGAATGGACGGATCCATGCGCGTGAAGCTCTCCAACGAGAACGCCTGGTTCTCGCGAATAGCGTCTCCGCTGACAGCGGCGATGGCCGCGGGGGTGTCCTTCATCGTCGTCTCACGCTTGGTCGCCGTGACAATGATCTCTTCGACGACCAACTCCTGCGCGTTCGCGACAGTGACCATGGCGGTCGCTGCCAGCGCGACGGCTTGGCCAATCCGAACGGCGACCCGGCTACCGTGCCGGCTAGTACTGACTCTCATGCAAGCTCCTCGATTGAAAGTGATGCCGAGGCATCACGCGCCCCACTACCCCACGAACCCGAAAATTTCTGGCTCCAGCCAGACTGCAACTTGCATACCAGAGTATCGACCGACGATACGATGGTATTTTTGTATGATGTATTACGATCATAGAGAGCTAAGCTACGAGAATACAAGCCTGGCTCGTGTCTTAATGCGCGCGAAACAAGTGCAAATCCGCAGAGTTCATGCGCCATTTGGGCGCAATTCGACCTAAAGAAATGTCTCAATCGTCCGAGTGGAGAGAAAAACCCGTGCAATCCACCTTCAGAGTCCCTCGTCCTGATCTCATTTTTTTTGTAGCGCTGTTTGCGATAAGTAGTGGCGCTCACGCGTCGCAGGGCTCCGCCACTCTGGCAACGCTCGACAACCAGACCGCCGCCGCGATGCCCTGCGAGCGACTGGTCGATGAAGATTTCAAGAACACGTTCGAAGCGCCGATGTCGGTGCTTTCGGCAAAGCTGGTTCCAGCGAAACAGGGCGCCGCTGAATATTGCGCCGTGAACGGCGTCATTCAGCCGCAGATCCAATTCGAAGTGCGGCTGCCGAGCAAGAGCTGGAATGGCCGCTATTTCCAAACGGGTTGCGGCGGATTCTGCGGCGTGATCGGCATCGACAATTGCGCCGATGCACTTGCCGAAAACTTCGTGGTGGCCGCACACAACATGGGCCACGTCGGATTGGTCGTCAAAGATCCTGTCTGGGGCAGCGATCCGTTGCTTCGCGAAGACTATGCTGGGCGTTCCACGCATTTGATGTCCGTTGCCGGTAAAGCCCTGGCCGAACGGTACTACGGCAAACGACCAGCGCGCTCCTATTTTCGCGGTTGCTCGACCGGCGGTAGAGAGGGACTTACCGAAGCGCAACGCTATCCCGGCGACTTCGACGGCATCATCGCCGGCGATCCCGCCTTCCCCGGCCGCCTCGGCGCCATCGCCAACAACTGGGACGCACAGAAACTGTTGCGCGATGACGGCTCGGAAGTCTTCACGCCTGCGAAGCTCCAGGTGCTCAGCGCCGCCGTCATCAGATCGTGTGACAAACTCGATGGACTTGCCGATGGCATCCTCAGCGATCCGCGCACGTGCAAGTTCGATCCCGCGAAGCTTCAGTGCAAGAAGGATGATGGCCCGGATTGTTTGACTGCCGAGCAGGTCGCGGCCGCGAAAGCGCTGTACAGTGGACCAGTCAACAGCAAGGGCGAGAAGCTGATGCCCGGCGCGACGCCTTACGGCAGCGAGCTCTCATGGAGCGGCGCGGGCCGCCGCTCGCTCGCCGAAGGTTATCTGCGTTATCTCGCCTTCCCGACCAATCCGCCGGCCGATTACAACTATCGCAATTTCAACTTCGACACCGACGTGGAGAAGACGGAAGAAATGGCGGCGCTCTACGATCCCGTCGCTCCTCACGAAGCACCCGACCTGCGCGAGTTCGAACAGCGCGGCGGCAAGCTCATCGTCTATCACGGCTGGGCCGACGCAGGCGTCTCACCGATGGCCCTGCTCGACTACTACGCTCAAGTGACGTCGCGCCAGGGAGGCGGCGAGAAAGTGCGTGAATGGTTCCGTGTGTTCATGGTTCCCGGAATGTTCCATTGCCGCGGCGGCAACGCACCGAATACGTTCGATCTGTTGCCGGAGATTGTGAAGTGGGTCGAGAAAGGTGAGGCTCCCGACCGCGTCGTCGCCACTCAGAGCGGCGAGCAAGGCGTCATCCGCACTCGCCCGCTGTTCCCCTATCCCGCTTATGCCAGGTACTCCGGCAAAGGCGATGTGAATAGTGAGGCCAGCTGGATCAAAGCTTCGCCGAAGAAGGAACCGGACGATCGGCTGGATTGGATTCGGGCGCCGAAGAACTGATTGAACCCGCAGGCGCGTGCGCTGTTGCACGCGCCTGCCGTGGTCCGGCGACTGCACTCGAGGGCCTCAGTACACGCCCAGTTCTGCACGCTCGGAGGTCTTGTCTTCTCTAACGCTTTGGATGAGCAGCGAGCAGGGTGCAACGCGCTTTGCGAGTCCGGCGAACAACGCAGCGAACTCCATCGGTTTGTTAGGTATCGACTGATGCTCCGTTCGGGCGAACGACGGAGTACCTCGACTGCCGACTGCAGATTGCGACCATTCATTGCGACTGAGAATGCAATGAGGTGCTCATCCTCATTCAGAAGATCTCGCGCTTCCGGTGAAAGTTCACGCAGGTTCTCGATCTGCCGATCGATGAAGCGCCGGGTTCGTTCGTTCTTGACGCAGGATCAACCCAAGGAAGGGTGGCGTCTGAACAGTCATAGCGCGAACCAAAAAAGGCCTGGGTCATGTGGTACGCAGCTCGTGGCGTCTGCGTTTTGCCGCCGCGAACGCCACGAGGATTGCGTGGAGTGCTCCTTCGACCACAGCCACAACGATCAGTGCGGAACCCATGCCGGTGTTACCGGTGACTATGCAGATAGAGGCTGCAACGAGCACCAGAGCGACCGCGATACCTAGCGCTTTCCAAGTGAAGACACGATTCATAACTGCCCCCTTGAACCAGATGCCACTCAATACCGCCCGCGTGGGCCGCGAGCAACGGGACGCCGACTCTGTGCACGAATGATCTGTTTCAGCGTTCGGCCACGCGTTTGCTGAATGACGTTCGAACCATGGACTCGAGGCATCGATCGCCTTGGCGCCCGCCCGGTTCATCACCAACCGAGACTTTACATGGAAATCGTGAGGTTCAAAGAGGTAGATTCTCTGCGGCTTCCGGCAAGGGCCTCATCGGCCCAGCAATGCACGATGACCAACACCGTCGAGGGAAAACGCACGTGGGAATATTCGCAGGCAAGGTTGCGCTGGTGACCGGAGCCAGTTCGGGATTGGGTGAGGCCACCGCTCTGAAGTTCGCCCGGGAGGGCGCAAAGGTGGTCGTTGCCGCTCGGCGCGCCGAGCAGAGCGCTCGGGTCGTGGAGCAGATCGCCGCGTTGGGAAGTGAAGCACTGTTCGTGCAGACCGATGTGAGCCGCGCAGCGGACGTGGAGCACATGGTAAAAGCCGCCGTCGCTAAGTTCGGCCGCCTGGACTATGCAGTGAACAATGCAGGCATCGCCGGCCCGCGCTTCACACCCATCGCGGAGGTCACCGAGGAGCAATGGGACGAAGTCATGGGCAGCAACCTGAAAGGCGTCTGGCTGTGCATGAAGCATCAAATTCCCGCGCTGCTCGCCAACGGCGGCGGCGCCATCGTCAACATCGCCTCCATCTATGGGCTCAAGCCGAGCGACATCGGCCACGGCCCCTACTGCACGAGCAAACACGGCGTGGTCGGGCTCACTCGATCGGCCGCTGCCGACTATGGCCAGCAGTCGATTCGAATCAACGCAGTGGCGCCGGGCTTCACTTTATCGGAGATGGTCGACCCCAAGCGGCCGGGCGCGGCGGAGAAGTACCAGGCGCTGGTTGAACGTCACTCGAGCATGAAACGACTGGGGCAGGCCGAAGAAACGGCCAACGCCATCACCTGGCTGTGCTCGGATGCGGCCAGTTACGTCAATGGCGTGGTTCTGCCCGTGGACGGTGGCAGTGTGACTCGGATGTATTGAGTCGCCAGCGTGTGATGGAATAAAAAAAGCCGGGCGAGACTTTCATCCCGCCCGGCTTTGCTCCGTAGCGCGTCTAGATCAACGCGTCACCAAAATCTTCTTCACCCAGCCGCCGCCGTTGCTGGATTCGATCTTCAGGAAGCCGTCTTTCTCCTCGCCCATGAAGATCATCTCTTCGCCCTTCGACAGGGTGGCGACCTGCTTCGAGGATTCGCTGGCCGAGGAGTACACCTTCAGGTTGCCCAGCTTCGGCACGATCGTGTCGCCTTCGTTGTACACGGCGCCACTCTTGGTCTTCTTGCCCGCTTCTTCGGCGAGCGTACCGACATCGCGTTGCAAGTGAGGCTGATTGCGAACCGAACGCACGATGTTGTTGTAGTTGTCCGCGAGGCTGGCCGCGATCACTTTGCCTTCGTTGGTCTTGGTGTAGCCACCGAGCGCGCCGGCCGCGCTGCTGCCGAAGAGCGCCCCGCCCAGCTTGAGATCGGCCTTCTTGGAGTTGCCTTCGGCGGAAGCGACCTGAACACCCGAACGCGCATCGGTCACGAGCATGCTGGTCTGGGCTTCCTTGAACTTCAGGCCACCGGCAACGGCGCCGATCGCACGACCTTTCGCGCCAGGGATGAGACCGCCGAGCGCGCCACCGATGCCGCCCGAATCGTTCTCGGAGAACACAACGGCGGGAGTGAGCACGAAGTCGGCGCTCACCATCTGGCCGCCGCCCATGTTCGAGCCCTGGCGCAGTTCGCCCGATTCCTGCAGGGCGCGCTCCTGCATCATGTTCTGCATGCCGATGCCGCGCTCCACGACGATGAAACAGTTGGACTGCTGAACCATCATGCGGATCAAGCCGGTGGGAGACTGCAGGCCGTAACGAGACAACGACTGCGACACATAATCCTGCGGCTCGACCACGGCGAGTGCGCCCATGGGCTTGTCACAATGCTCGATGCCATCCTGCGCGCCCGCCGTGAGCGGCAAGCCCACCAGTGACAACGCGGCGAGGACAGCAGCGCGTACGCCCATCGTCTTTACCCCTGAAACACGGGCCGATACGGACTTCATACTTGATCTCCCAGCGGAATGAGCAGGCGCTCGGGGGCGCCGACGGTGCGAAATACTTGATTTAAAGCCAGTTTGGGCCGTCGATCGCTACCTGGCAGGATCTGAGCACGCACGTTTGAGACGGTCAAGCGCACAGCTCCCAGTTGCGCATTGCCATTCACGTCGTTGCCCGGTCCGAGACGCTCGGCCATAGTCCCCGCATCATTCCAGCCCGCTTCCCGCGGGTAAATCCAACCAACGTACATTGCCGGCCGAGCATGTCCCTGCACCGAACCGTTCATCGATCCTTGGTTTTCTTCGCGCTTGCCCTCGCCGCCTGCAGCGACACGAGCTCGCCCGAGCAACAGGTGCGCGCGGTCATCGAACAAATGGAGCAGGCCGCCGAGAGCCGGGACGTCGGCGACCTCAAGGCGCACCTGTCCGAGGACTATCGGGACGCCAACGGCATGGGAGCCGAAGACGCCGTTCGCTATGCGCGTGGCTACTTCCTGGCCAATCAATCCATTCATCTTTTGACTCGCATCGAGGAGCTGACTTTCCCCGCGCCGGACGAAGCTCGGGCGCAGGTGCTGGTGGGCATGCTCGGTCGCGATGCCGCCGATCAGTGGGACCTGGCCGCCGAGCTGCACACCTTCAAAATCGCCCTGCGCCGGGAGGATGACAGGTGGAAAGTGACGTTCCTGCAGGTGATGCGGAAATAACCTGCAGGGTCTTGTCTTTAGCGGCGCATTGACGCAGGGACCGACCTCTGTAATATGACTGCCATTCCTTCGGGTTGTATTCAATGCGCTTTGTCCGCGTCGGGGCCCTGGCCGGCCTTACGAACCGCCGACCTTCGCAAATCGGCCCTTCTGAATCAATGATTTAGACCGTGATCGCGGTGCCAGCACCGCCGATCGTACGCCGCGCGCCGCGGCGACGGTCCCGCGCCGAGCCCATCTTCCGGGATGCAGACACCTCCGCTGCCCCGCTGAGGTGGATCGATGCGCGGCCCTGACCGTGCCTGTCGCACAAGCGATGGTCCGGTCAGTCCCGATTTTCCCGATGATGTTTAACGGTAGGCCAATATGAGAAACGGCACTGAAGGGGCCCTCAAGGACGAGGCTGTGAACCCACTCGCCCCACAGGGACGCACCACCCGCCCGGAAAAGCAGGGTCTGTACGATCCCGCTTTCGAGCACGACGCTTGTGGCGTCGGCTTTGTCGTAGACATCAAAGGCCGAAAATCGCACAAGATTCTGCAACAGGGCCTGCAGGTTCTGACCAATCTGGATCACCGCGGCGCATGCGGAGCCGAGACCAATACGGGCGACGGCGCGGGCGTGCTCCTCCAGATGCCGCACCAGTTCCTGGTGTCGGTCGCGAAGAAGTCGCGCATCGAGTTGCCCGAGCCCGAGCACTACGGCTGCGGCATCGTTTTCCTGCCGCGCAATCCGACGCTGCGTCGTCGTATCGAAGAACGCTTCGAACAGATCGTGCAGTCGGAGGGCCAGACCGTCCTCGGCTGGCGCACGGTGCCGACCAACAACTCCTCGCTCGGCGACACTGCGAAATCCTGCGAGCCCTACATGCGGCAGGTGTTCGTCGGCCGCAATCCGTCGCTGCCGGACGCGCTGGCGTTCGAGCGCAAGCTGTACGTGATCCGCAAGCGCGCCTATAGCGAGATCCGCGCCTCCACGATGGAAGGCGCCTCTTCGTGGTACATCGCCAGCCTCTCCTACAAGACCATCGTCTACAAAGGCATGCTGCTGACCGAGCAGCTCGGCCCCTACTTCCCGGATCTGCAGGATCCGACCATGGAGACTGCGATTGCGCTGGTGCACTCGCGCTTCAGCACCAACACGTTCCCGAGCTGGGATCGCGCTCACCCGTATCGCTACATCGCCCACAACGGCGAGATCAACACCGTGCGTGGCAACGCGAACTGGATGCATGCGCGCGAAGCGTTGTTCGCTTCCGAAGTGTTCGGCGACGACATGCCGCAGATCCTGCCGATCATCAATCCGAACGGCAGCGACTCGGCGATGTTCGACAACACGCTGGAACTGCTGGTGCTCGCGGGCCGCTCGCTGCCGCACGCGATGATGATGATGATTCCCGAGCCCTGGTCGAATCATCAGACCATGGACGACAACAAGCGCGCGTTCTATCAGTACCATTCTTCATTGATGGAGCCGTGGGACGGCCCGGCCGCCGTGGCGTTCACCGACGGTAAGTCCATCGGCGCGGTGCTCGACCGCAATGGCTTGCGTCCGTCGCGCTACTACGTGACCAAGGACGACCTGGTCGTGATGGCGTCCGAAGCGGGCGTACTCGACATCGCGCCTGAGAACGTGAAGTTCAAAGGCCGCTTGCAGCCCGGTCGCATGTTCCTCGTGGACACCGAGCAGGGCCGCATCGTCGAGGACGAAGAGATCAAGAAGGCGATCACCACCGAGCGTCCTTATCGCCAGTGGCTGAAGGATCACCTGGTGCACGTCAACGATCTGCCGCCTGCGCCCGAAGTGCCGGCGCCGGATCATGACACCTTGCTGCAACGTCAGATCGCGTTCGGCTACACGTTCGAGGACGAGCGCATCATTCTGACGCCGATGGCGCAGAACGGGGTCGAAGCGATCGGCTCCATGGGCAACGACACGCCGCTCGCGGTGCTGTCGAACAAGCCGCGCCTGCTGTACGACTATTTCAAGCAGCTGTTCGCGCAAGTCACCAATCCGCCCATCGACAGCATTCGCGAAGAAATCATCACTTCGGCGGAAACGCGCCTGGGCTCCGAAGGCAACCTGCTGAACCCGCAGCCTGCCGACTGTCGCCGCCTGGAATTGAAGTGGCCGATTCTCACCAACGAAGAGTTCGCCAAGGTTCGTCGGATGGATCTGCCGGGACTGCGCGTCGGCGTGTTGCCGAGCCTGTTCCGCGTGACCCGCGGCGAGAAGGGCCTGGTGAAGTCGATGGAAGAGATCCGGCTGATGGCTCGCCGCATGATCGAAGAAGAGGAAGTGAACGTCCTCATCTTGAGCGATCGCGGCGTGAACAAAGAGTTCGCGCCCATTCCGGCGCTGCTCGCCGTCGCCGGCCTGCACCACTATCTGATTCGCGAAGGCTTGCGCACGCGCGTCAGCCTCGTGATCGAAACCGGTGAAGCGCGCGAAGTTCATCACTTCGCACTGCTGATCGGCTACGGCGTCAGCGCGATCAATCCCTACGTCGCGTTCGAGACCATCGACAGCATGATCCGCGACGAGCGTCTGACCAACATCGATCACAAGAGCGCCTGCAAGAACCTGGTGAAGGCCGCCACCAAGGGCATCATCAAGGTAATGGCGAAGATGGGCATCTCGGCCATCCAGAGCTATCGCGGCGCCCAGGTGTTCGAAGCCGTTGGCCTGCGTCAGGACGTGATCGACGAGTATTTCACCTGGACGTCCTCGCGCGTCGGCGGCATCGGCATGGATGTGATCGCACAAGAAGTCCTCGTGCGTCACCGCGCCGCGTTCCCAGAGCGTCCGACCGATCGTCACACCCTGCCCGTCGGCGGCCAGTATCAGTGGCGTGCGGACGGCGAATATCACCTGTTCAACCCCGAGTCGATCCATCGGCTGCAGAAGTCCGTGCGCAACGGCAACTTCAACCAGTTCAAGGAATACTCGAAGCTGATCAACGAGCAGGCGACCAACCTGTGCACGTTGCGCGGCCTGCTGGACTTCAAGTTCGGCGATGCCGTGCCGCTCGAGGAAGTCGAGCCGATCGAGAACATCATGAAGCGCTTCAAGACCGGCGCGATGTCCTACGGCTCGATCAGCCAGGAAGCGCACGAGACGCTGGCGATCGCCATGAATCGTATCGGCGGCAAGAGCAACACCGGCGAAGGCGGCGAAGACCCGGCGCGCTTCAAGCCGCTGCCCAATGGCGATTCCAAGAACTCGGCGATCAAGCAGGTGGCCTCGGGCCGCTTCGGCGTCACCAGCGAATACCTGGTCAGCGCCAACGAGATCCAGATCAAGATGGCGCAGGGCGCCAAGCCCGGTGAAGGCGGTCAGCTGCCTGGCAGCAAGGTGTATCCGTGGGTCGCGAAGACTCGTCACACCACCGCCGGCGTCGGTTTGATCTCCCCGCCGCCGCACCATGACATCTACTCGATCGAAGATCTCGCCGAGCTGATTCATGACTTGAAGAACGCCAATCGTCACGCCCGCATCAGCGTCAAGCTGGTGGCGGAAGTGGGGGTCGGCACGGTCGCGGCCGGTGTGGCGAAAGCTCACGCCGATGTTGTGCTCGTCAGCGGCCACGACGGTGGCACCGGCGCCTCTCCGCAAACCTCGCTATCGCACGCGGGTCTGCCTTGGGAGCTGGGCCTCGCCGAGACTCATCAAACATTGGTGATGAACAACCTGCGCAGCCGCATCGCTGTCGAAACCGACGGTCAGCTGAAGACAGGTCGTGACGTGATCGTCGCGGCTCTGCTCGGCGCCGAAGAGTTCGGCTTCGCGACCGCACCGCTGGTGGCGACGGGCTGCATCATGATGCGCGTCTGTCACTTGAACACCTGCCCCGCCGGCATCGCGACTCAGGATCCGCGCCTGCGCGAGAAGTTCGCGGGCAAGCCCGAGCACGTCGTCAATTTCATGCGCTTCATCGCCATGGAAATGCGCGAGCTCATGGCGCAGCTCGGCTTCCGCAGCGTGGATGAGATGATCGGCCGGGTCGATCGCCTCGAGCCGCGCAAGGCCGTGAATCACTGGAAGGCTCGTGGTCTGGACTTCAGCAACCTGCTGTACCAGCCCGACTCCAGCGACAACACGCCGCGCTTCAAGCAGATGGAACAGGATCACGGCCTGGAGAAGTCGCTCGACCTGACCCAGCTGCTCGATCTGTGCAAGCCTGCGATCG
>Ga0182742_1002534_pt1 | contig 19968 bp, 19 predicted proteins | sample eDN5th37CBELigMG_FD_128880 | JGI IMG/M metagenome (GOLD analysis project Ga0182742, IMG submission 128880) | Enriched Miracle-Growth compost microbial communities from Emeryville, California, USA - eDNA 5th pass 37_C BE-Lig MG (version 2)... ... | reverse complement strand
GATGAAATTGCCGAAGAAGCAGAGTTTTTCAGCTTTGGCACTAATGATTTGACCCAAATGACATATGGTTTCTCAAGAGATGACACTGATAAATTTTTATTTGATTATAAAGAAAAGAACCTACTAAAGCACGATCCTTTTCAAACATTGGATCAATCAGGAGTAGGAGAATTAATCAAAATCGCTGGCTATAAAGGAAAAAGCACAAATGCACAAATTAAATTAGGGGTCTGTGGAGAAGCTGGTGGAGATCCTGACTCTATTCGTTTCTTTCATCAGTTAGGCTTATCCTATATATCCTGTTCTCCATATAGAGTACCAGCGGCAAAACTCGCTGCTGCACAAGTTGCATTAGAAGAAAAACAAACAACGGAAAAGCAAAAACAAGCAATTATTTTCTAAAAAATCTTAAATAGAAGAAGGCTGCAGTTCCATCACGCAGCCTTTCCCCCTCTTATTATATTAATAACTTCCAACAAATAAAATAATTACTCCCGCTATCAGTAAGGTGGCAATGAGATATCCGTAATCCCACTTCGAAACAGTTGGCTTTATATAATAGGTTCTCTCCTTTGTTCCTGTAAATCCTCTTGCAACCATCGCAATAGCCATCCGCTCTGATCGTCGAATAGCAGTTGTCAATAAAGGAACCGCATACCTGCTAAAAGCTTTCCAACTTCCATAATTTCTGTACCCTCTTATTCTATGTGCTGCTTTAATCTGTGACAGTTCTTCTTGAAATAAAGGAATGCAGCGAAAACCCGCTAAAAAGCCATAGGCCCATTTTGGAGACAGCTTAAATTGATGAATAAGGCTCATCATTAATTTATTTATATCCGTTGTTGAAGTAAACAACAACCCAATAGTAACAAACCCAAGCATTCTTAAAGATATGTTAAATCCATTTTTTACACTCTCTTCTGTTACTCGAAACCAAACCCAATGAAATAAGACATTTTCTCCCTTTCCAAAAGCAGCCATCATCCAAAAAATCAGCACAAAAAAGAATGTATATGGCAGCAAAACTTTCAGCAAATAAACTAACCGCCATCCTCCAATACTAATTCCAATGATAATGACAAATATCCATAGACAAAAAGTAGTTAATGGATCGTCTAATGACATAAGCATAATCATTAAAAGAATATGTGTAATCAGCTTAACAGCAGGGTTAATGACTGACAGATAAGACTGATTGCTCGTTAGCATATCTATCCCCCTGTTCTTCTATTAACTGATAATGAAGGGGCGGTATAATCCCCCCCTTTTTATTGCGAAAGAAAAAGTAAGGATGACCATTATAAGCTATTTCTTTATCCTCAAATAGAATAACTCTATCAGCATATTGATCTACAATATCCATATCATGCGTTACCATAACAATAGTGGTACCCTCTTCTTGCCGTCTTTTTAAAAGATGCAGCAATTGTTTTGCAGATTTTTCGTCTTGACCAAAGGTTGGTTCATCCAATAACAATATTTCCTGATCTAACAAAAGCATGGTAGCCACACTTAAACGTCTTTTTTGCCCAAAACTTAACATAAACGGATGAAGATCAACATATTCCGCCAATCCAAATTCTTTTAACAACTTAGTCGTTTTAGCAGAAATCTCTTCTTCACTAAAGTTATACTGCCTTGCTGAAAATGCCACTTCTTCAAACACAGTATCATTAATAAACTGCAACTCGGGATTTTGAAAAACAAAACCTAGCATGCTATACAGATCTTTATCTGCCCATTTGCTTATACTTTTTCCCTTTAGAAGAATATCTCCGCTTTTAAGCTTTATTAGATTAGCTAAAGCTTTTAGAAAGGTACTCTTTCCACTGCCGTTTTTTCCAATAATCGCAACCCATTCTCCTCTGAGGATACTCCCATTTATATTGTTTAAAACAGAAGTTCTCTTATAGGCTAAAGCTGCATTTTTGCTGACTATAATAGGTTCTATTTCAGCCTTTTTACAGCTAGCCCGCAATTTCCTGCTCTTATATCGCTGGGTAAGTTCTCCATTTAAAGGGTGTGATGGATTATGTACGACCTCTTCCCATTTTGCAGGGTACACTTTTGGCCTCCAAATTCCCGCTTCTTCCATTTCTTCCTTATAAGATAAAAGAATTTCTTTTGGAATGCCATCTGCAATAATATGACTATTCTTATCTAAAAGAATCAGGCGGTCCATCCACTCTATACACCCATCTAAAACATGCTCCACAAAAACCATTGTTTTTTTTGTTCGCTTCGATGTTTGCTGCAATAAAGCAAATATATCCTTTCTACTTGCCGGATCTATTTGTGCTGTTGGCTCATCAAAAAATAAAACATCTGGTTCAAGCGCTAATAAACATGCTAAGGCAAGCCTTTGCTTCATTCCACCTGATAATGTTTGAATAGGAGTATCTGGATCAATAGACAATCCAACCATTTTTAGCATCTTTACAATTTCTTCATCCATCTTTTCTCTTGGAATTTTTCTATTTTCCAAGCTAAAGGCAATTTCTTCGTTGACATGCTTCATACAAAATTGTGCATCAGGATCTTGAAACATAACTCCAACCCGTTTTTTCCTTGTCACTTCTCCACTTACCTCTGCCTCCATATGCTCTGGGATAATGCCTGCTAAAACGGATAATAATGTCGATTTCCCACATCCACTTGGTCCAAGAATCAACACTTTTTCTCCATCTTGAATAGTTATATCAATATGATCAAGCACCTGCTTTTTCTGGTTATAAAAGCGGACGGATAAATCTTTACATCCTAACAACGAAGTCATTCTTATCATCCTTTGTTCTTGCGCTTGTTCTAATAGCATATTGATCTAGTGCCCCTGTTTTCGCTATAACATCCACGATTAATTTCCCTAATAAACCACCAAGCAGCATTCCACTGATAATATTAATAATCAGTGTAGTTACAAGTGCTGTGGTTGTATAATAAGAAAATCCATTTGCCACCATGTTGTAAATAATATTAAAAATCCCAGCAATGGCACCTGAAAGCATCAATACAGAAGGGTTATATTTTTTATAGCGAAAAAGTGCAAAAGCAATCTCTGCTCCAATCCCTTGGAATATTCCTACTAATAATGCTGATAATCCAAAGTGGCTTCCTGTTAACAGTTCCACTGCCGCTGCCGCAACCTCTGCAATAAAGGCAGCACCTGGCTTCTGAATGATATAGGCAACAATAGGACTTGCAATAACCCATATTCCAAACATAAATCCAGCACCAACGGGTCCCACTAATGCAGAAATAGGAATCCATAAAGTAGACCATCCTAGATACAGGATTCCACAAGCAACCGATAACACAACAAGCAAGATTACCTCTTTTATTTTCCAGTTCATGCTTTAACACTCTCCATTTTTACAGGCCACTCTTCTACTGTATAAGCCATTTCCCAAAATTTATATTCCAGCTGGCAGCTTAAAAGAAAATACTCTTTTAATTTCTCCTTATGCTTATCACTTAAAGTTTCAGCCAGTTCATCTAATCGTGCGCAAAACTTATCGGCAACGGAATCCATACGGTCCCCATAAAAATGAATCCAGTCATAAAAGGGATGGGCTCTATCTGGATCAACCTCTTCCATCAATTTTTTTCCAATTTCTAAATAAGTCCATGGACAAGGCAGTAATACGGCAAGAACATCTGGAATTCCTCCCGAATAAGCAGCTGTAAGCATATGGCGAATATAGTGATGCGAAGACGGAGATAAGGAGTATCCCTGCAAATCTTCATAAGCAACTCCTGCCACCTGACAAAAATTATTATGTGGATGCACTTCGCTATTTAAAATAAAAGCTATTTGCTCATTAAATATTTGCATATCCTCTCTATTATCACACTTAGAAATGGCAATCCCATAAATTTGAATAAATGAATTCAAGTATTCAAAATCCTGCTTTACATAATGAATAAGCTGCTCCTTTTTTAAATCTCCCTTTGCAATGCCTTGAACAAATGGATGCTCAAAAATAGCTTGGAAAATACTTTCTGCCTCTTGACGCAATTCTTGTGAAAATTTCAATGTTTTTCCTCCTTTTATTTAGGGAAAGGAAAAGGGAGCGGCAATCACCCCATTTTATGGAAAATAATTGATAGCTATTTTTCTCCATAAAAAAGCCACTCCAAAAATGGAGTGGCTAAAATTATAGACAAAAGAATCCTAATATACATTAAAATGCTTTCAGCTAATGATGCCGACTCCACTTTCCTACGCTAGTATGAACTAGATCAGGTTCAAAGGGTCCAAGATTATCTTGTCTCAGCCATAATTGGCTCCCCTAGTGGATTCCCTATTAATTTACTTATACTTTACAAAAGGGAGACTATATTTGTCAACAAAATATTCTAATTAGTTCGAAAAATAAAATCCCTAAATATAGGTGCACAGCATGTAATTCCGCATAATGTGCTAAAGCAGGCATTCTAGTGTATATTTTCTTATACATTATGCAAAAACTATGCTTGCATGTAACCTTTACAGCTTAATCTAGAAGGATTGTTACAAACCTGTGAACAACATCACCCCTAGAAAACGCTTTAATTGTCCGTTTCACAAAATGGACAAAATATTTGTGATGTTATTCACAATACTAGTATTATAATAACGGTATCGAAAGCAATAATGATCTTTCAAAGGAGATGGACCACATGACGGTTTGGAATCAAATATATGATCCTTTAAATAATTTATGGATCTCAGCACTTGTTGCAGCAGTGCCTATTATTTTCTTTGTTTTAATGCTTACAGTATTTAAACGTAAAGGCTATGTAGCTGGTCTTTACAGTATTATCGTAGCAGCTATTGTTGCCATTTTTGTTTATAAAATGCCGACGATATTAGTAATAATGTCTGCAGTATACGGGGCATTAGCCGGTATATGGCCAGTAGCATCCATTGTATTCGCTGCTATTTTCCTATACAAAATAACAGTGAAAACCGGAAAATTTGCAGTTATTGAAAATAGTATTTCATTTATAACATCCGATCAACGTTTACAAGTTCTTATTGTTGCATTCTCATTTGGAGCGTTTTTAGAAGGAGCAGCCGGATTCGGAGCACCTGTTGCTATAACAGCAGCTATTTTAGTAGGACTTGGCTTTAGCCCAATATATGCTGCCAGCCTTTGCTTAATTGCAAATATCGCAGGTGGTTCATATGGAGCAATGGGTATTCCTGTAACTGTTCCGGCTCTTCTTACAGGTCTAGATGGCCTTATTGTTGGTAGATATACAGCACTTATTATTCCCGTTATCAGTATTTTCGTTGCGTTCTTGCTAGTATTTATTATTGATGGGTTCAAAGGAATTAAACAAACATTTCCAGCTATTCTAGTTAGTGGATTATCTTTTGCCATTACACAAGCACTTGTTCTTTACTTTATCGGTGCAGAGCTAGCTGATATCTTTGCAGCAATAGTAAGTTTAGTTGCACTTGCGCTATTTTTGCAAAAATGGCAGCCAAAAGAAATTTATCGTGTTAACCATGAAAAAACAGAAAAAAGTACATCAACCTATTCTTTTGGCCAAATTGCCTTTGCATGGATGCCATTTATCTTTTTAACTATTTGTGTAACAGTATTTAACTTAACATTCTTTAAAAACTTATTTGCAACAGGTGGGCCATTGGAAAAATTAGTATTCTTACTTCCAATTCCATTTTTAAATAATAATGTGATGAAGCTTTCACCAATTGTCCCAGAGGCAACACCATATGCAGCTGTTTTTAAATTAGATTTATTTTCATCTACTACAACAGCAATTGTAATAACAATCGTTGTTGCAAGTATTATTTTCCGAACTAGCGGCAAACTATTGGCCGAAACTGCAAAAGAAACATTTTTTGAATTATTAACACCTGTTTTAACTATTTGCAGTGTACTTGCTTTCGCTTATATTTGCACTTACTCTGGCATGTCATCAACACTTGGTTTAGCGTTTGCTTCTACTGGAGGAATATTCCCATTATTCTCACCAATATTAGGTTGGTTAGGAGTATTCTTAACAGGTTCTGTTGTAAACAGTGGTTCATTATTTGCTCCATTGCAATCTGTAACTGCCACACAAATTGGCATTGCTCCTGAAACAATGGTTGCTGTCAATGTTATAGGTGGAACGATGGCAAAAATGATTTCTCCACAATCTATCGCTGTAGCAGCTGCTGCCGTTGGTTTGGCAGGAAAAGAAAGCCAATTATTTGGAATTACCATTAAATATAGCTTAGGATTACTTATAGTTGTTGGTATAGTCAGCTTACTAATTTTCTAAAATATTTACGATATAAAAGGAGCGATACAAATGAAAAAACAAAATATTAACCGTGTTGTATTAATTGGTACTGGAGCAGTCGGCTGCAGCTATGCTTATTCTTTCATTAACCAAGGTGTTGCGGAAGAGTTAGTGTTAATCGATGTTAACGAAAAAAGAGCAGAAGGCGAAGCAATGGATTTAAACCATGGAATGCCATTTGCACCTGCACCTGTAAAAGTATGGAGCGGAAAATATGAAGACTGCGGTCTTGCCGACTTGGTTGTCATCACAGCAGGTCTTCCACAAAAACCAGGTGAAACCCGCTTAGACTTAGTAGCAAAAAACACCACTATTTTCAAAGAAATCGTCAAAAATGTAATGGCTAGCGGTTTCGATGGCATTTTCTTAATTGCTACAAATCCAGTGGATATCTTAACATATGTCACTTGGAAAGAATCTGGCTTGCCAAAAGAAAAAGTAATCGGTTCTGGGACAACGTTAGACAGTGCAAGATTCCGCTATATGCTTGGAGAATACTTTCATGTGGATACTCGCAACGTTCATGCAGCAATTATCGGTGAACATGGCGATACAGAACTTCCTGTATGGAGCAAAGCAATGATTGGTTTAGAGAGCGTAGAGTCTTTAATAAGCAAAAATCCTGCATACAACCAAAAAGACTTGGATGAAATTTTTGTCAATGTTCGTGATGCTGCTTACCATATTATTGAAAGAAAAGGTGCAACATATTATGGTATCGGAATGTCTCTAGTACGCATTACAAAAGCAATTTTAAATAATGAAAATTCTATTTTGCCAGTATCTGCTTACCTTGACGGAAAATATGGCCAAAGCGATGTGTATGTAGGAGTTCCAGCTATCATCAACCGCGAAGGTATTCGTGAAATAGTAGAACTTGACTTGAACAAAGAAGAACAAGAAAAATTTAATCACTCTGTAAAAGTATTAAAAGAGACAATGGCACCTGTTCTATAATGCCAATAAAGTGAAACCTTAATCAGTGGGGATATCACTGCTGCACGTTAATATGTGATAAAGTTGCTAAAAGGAGCTGTAAGTTTTATTAAAACTTACAGCTCCTTTATTTCTCCCAAAATTCTATTGGATCATACATATAGCTTTTTAGCGATAATTGTTCATCCTTCTCAAAGATTACTCCTTCCTTTTCTAATAGATGCTGTTGCAGCAGTTTTCCCTCTTCTGTGGGAATTGTCAATTTTCCACTTGCATTTACTACTCTATGCCATGGAAGATTGTATTTTTCGCTCATTGAATGAAGGATACGCACGACTTGCCGCGCTGCCCGATTGCTCCCTGCTGCTTTCGCAATTTGACCATATGTCATAACTTTCCCTCGAGGAATCGATTGAATTATTTTAATTACATTTACAGTAAATGGCTGCATATAGTTATTCCCTTTCCAGTTATCGCTTCTTTGCAATATAGAATCTTCTTTCATTTTACATAAAAACAGCAAATTCCATAAGGGAATTCGCTGTTTTCTGCTAATTAAATTCCTGCATTTTGCCGAAGCATTTGATTTGTTTGTGTATGCTTATTTATTTGCTTATTAATTTCTGCGCTTAATACCGGCAAAGTTTGTCCCCATTAGTCTGCCTCCACATTCACCCAAAATGCATGTAAAAATTTCTGGGAATTCCTTAGAATGCATTAGTAGACATTCAAAAAACTGGCAATACTTAGCTAGAAGATTTTTAAATATGGAGGGCTTATTATGCAGCTACAAACAGGAAACTTCTACTGGCCAACAACATTTGCACAGCATCCCGCCTATCCCCCATTGAATGAGAATATTATATGTGATGTTTTGATAATTGGCGGCGGCAGTTCTGGTGCTCAGTGCGCTCATTACTTAAGCGGAACAGGACTTAACGTGGTAGTAGTATAGATAAGCGCAGGATTGGGGAAGGCAGTACGCTTACAAATACAGCCCTTATTCAATATCTAGGAGATAAAATGCTTTTTGAATTAGTAAATACCTTTGGAGAGGAAACAGCCATCGCCCATACAAAGTTATGTGAGGCTGCTATTAATGATATTGAACATATCGCTCATTCCCTAGATATCTCCTCTGACTTTCTTCGGAGGGACTCTTTATATTTTGCAAGCTATAAAGAAGATACAGAAAAACTAGAAAAAGAATATTTTTATTTAAATAAGCATGGTTTTCAGGCTACTCTTTTAGATGAACAAGAAATTAAAAAGAAATATGGGTTTGGCAAATATAAGGCACTGTACACTTTTAATGACGGCGAAATTAATCCTTTTAAATTTAACCATGCATTAATTGCTGATGCTGTAAAGAAGGGTGTGCGCTTGTATGAGCATACCCGAATAAATGGAAAAAAATTCACCAAAGATGCTGCTGTTTTTTCCACAGAAAATGGTTATTCCATTACAGCAACAGCCGTGGAGAAACACATCCTAAACAATAAGATAAAAAAAGATCTCCTTTATGAAGATGAACATAAAGAAGATCTTTTTCTTTATTTATTTTCCATAAATCTTTCAAGCGCATTTTTCCATGTTGGAATAGAAAAACCAGCTGCTTTTGCTTTTTCCAAAGACATAACAGAATACTGAGGCCTTTTTGCTTTTTGCGGAAAGGCAGATGAATCTACTGGAATAACTTCCACTTCTTCCCTCTTTAATATTTCTTGCGCAAAATCAAACCATGTTGCTGTTTCATCATTAGAGAAATGGTAGATTCCGCCTTGAATATCTTTTTCTACTATATAAAGCATAAATGAGGCAAGATCTTTTGCATATGTTGGACGTCCGTATTGATCATTTACAACTTTTAAAGTATCCATTTTTTTTGCTAGCTTTAGCATTGTATAAACAAAATTATGGCCATGCTCTCCAAACACCCATGATGTTCTGATAATATGAGCATCAGGCAAGTATCTCTGAATCTCCTGCTCTCCAGCTAATTTTGCTTTTCCATATTCATTTAATGGATTAGTGGCATCTTCAGTTTCATACCATTCCTTTTTCGTTCCATCAAACACATAATCTGTACTAATGTAAATAAGCTTCGCTTTAACAGATGCTGCTGCTCTGCTTATAATAGCAGAACCCTCTTTGTTGATTTTCCAGTTCAGATCTTTTCCCTCATCTTCTGCTGCTTCTACATTTGTATATGCTGCACAGTGAAGAATCCACGCAGGTTTCACTTCTTCTACTATTGACTGTACAGCCTGCTCATCTGTAACATCTAATTCTCCTTTTGTAAATGAGTAGACTTCATAAGCCTTATTTTCCTTGGCTAAAGCAACAACATCCTGCCCTAACTGACCGTTCGCACCTGTAATAAGAATCTTCATCCTCATTTACCTAACTTTGCTCTTTCTTTTAATGGACGCCACCATGCTTCATTATTTAAATACCAGTCAATTGTTTCGATGATACCAGTATCAAAAGTGTATTTTGGTTTCCAGCCCAGTTCATTCTCAAGTTTTGTTGGATCAATTGCATAACGGCGGTCATGCCCTAATCTATCTTCCACATACTTGATTCTTTCTTTCGGCAAGTTTAGTTTTTCCACAATAATTTGGACAATTTCATTATTTGTGCGCTCATTATGTCCACCTACATTATATACTTCTCCAGCTTTACCTTTATGAAGAACCAAATCAATTGCTGCACAATGATCTGTTACATGCAGCCAATCACGGATATTTTTTCCATCCCCATAAATCGGCAGGTCTTCTCCATCCATTCCATTTGTAATCATTAGCGGAATAAGTTTTTCCGGGAAATGATATGGTCCATAATTATTGGAGCAGCGCGTAATATTCACATTCATTCCATATGTTTCATGATAAGCGCGCACAAGCATATCGCTTGATGCCTTGCTTGCAGAGTATGGGCTGTTTGGCGCTATTTGGCTTTCTTCTGTAAAGTAGCCAGTTTCCCCTAAGCTTCCATATACTTCATCTGTAGAAACATGGACAAATTTATCAATATTATATGCTTTAGCAACATCTAAAAGTGCTAATGTTCCTTGTACATTTGTTTCAATAAAAATGCCCGGGTCTAAAATGCTTCGGTCTACATGTGATTCTGCTGCAAAATTAACAATTGCATTAATCCCATGTTCTTTAATAAGATGTGCTACCAATTCTCTATTAGTAATATTGCCGCGAACAAAAACATGGTTTGGATTGTCCTTTAAGTCGTCTAAATTATGAATATTTCCTGCATATGTCAATAAATCTAAGTTTACTACTTTATAATCTGTATATGTATTTAATATATGGCGCACAAAATTGCTTCCAATAAAACCTGCACCGCCTGTTACAATAATATTCATCGCTTAGATTTCCTCCCACTCAAAGTTATTGTCTGCATCTTTCAACTGAGGATGTTTTCCATCCTTTTCAGATAAAATAGGGTTAGAAACTGGCCAATTGATTGCTAAATTCTCATCATCCCATGCGATTCCTCGATCATGCTCTGGAGAATACAGTTCATCTACTTTATATAACACATTTACATTTTCCGTAATTGTACAGAAACCATGTGCGAACCCTTTTGGAACTAATAATTGACGTTTATTATGCTCGCTTAAAATATAGCCTTCCCATTGCCCATAGGTTGGTGAACCTTTGCGCATGTCTACCACTACATCATAAATAGCTCCTGTTGCAACACGAATTAACTTTGTTTGTGCTTTTGGGGCTAATTGATAATGCATACCGCGAAGCACTCCCGCTTCTTTTGATAGAGAATGATTATCCTGAATAAAATTCTCGAGGATGCCATTTTCTTTAAAAACCTTTTCATTATAGCTTTCCATAAAAAATCCGCGATGATCGCCAAATGCTTTTGGCTCAATTAATTTAACTCCTTTTAATTTGCTTTCCGTTACTTTCACTCTTCATTCCCCTTTCTCTTCTTCATCTTTTGCAACTAAACGAAGCAAATATTGCCCATATTCATTTTTCTTTAAAGGTTCTGCCAGCTTCTTTACCTGTTCAACGCCAATATAGCCCATGCGATATGCTACTTCTTCTAAACAGGCGATTTTCAGCCTTTGTCTTTTTTCAACTGTTTCAATAAATGTAGATGCTTCCAATAATGTTTCATGTGTTCCTGTATCCAGCCATGCGTATCCACGGCCCATAATTTCCACTTCTAAATCGCCGTTTTCTAAATAAAGACTATTTAAATCTGAAATTTCCAGCTCTCCACGTGAAGATGGCTGAATACTTTTTGCAAACTCAACCACACGATTATCATAAAAATATAATCCAGTTACGGCATAGTTGCTTTTTGGTTTTTCCGGCTTTTCTTCAATAGAGATTGCTTTCATATTCTCATCGAATTCAACAACGCCAAATCGCTCTGGATCGTGTACATGATAACCAAAAACAGTCGCTCCTTTTGTTTTGGAAGCAGCGCGCTGCAACATTTTTGACAAGCCTTGTCCATAATAAATATTGTCGCCTAAAATTAACGAAACAGAATCATTGCCGATAAACTCCTCGCCAATAATAAAGGCTTGCGCAAGCCCCTCTGGTTTCTCCTGAACAGCATAAAAAAGTTTAATTCCAAGATCCCTTCCATCCCCTAATAGCTGTTCAAAACGATGTGTATCTTCAGGTGTAGAAATGATCAATATTTCTTTAATTCCAGCAAGCATTAGAATAGATAGGGGATAATAAATCATTGGTTTATCATAAATTGGCAGCATTTGTTTAGAAATAGCCCTTGTCAAAGGGTATAGACGGGTGCCGCTTCCGCCTGCAAGTATGATGCCTTTCATTTTTTAGCCTCCAAAAAATATTTAACCTCCCGCTTTTACTATAATTTCAATTAAATCCGATTTAATGAATTGACATTAATTAGTAGTAGAAGTAATTTATAGTATAGGGATAAGCATCTGAGGAGAGAATCAATGAGTAAAAATATAATTTCTCTATACAAATTATGCGATCAATAATTAGGTATTCTAACTTTTTACTTATATAAAGGAGAGAAACATGGAAAATAACAAGCAAAAGATTTTTATGGCTGTCTATGAGATTAATGATAATAAAGGTGGCATGACGACAGCAATGTTAAATCGAAGCAAAATGTTTTATACGGCCGGCTATGCTGCTGATATTGTTACATTTGACTACAACGCTGATTATGATAAAATTCGAACTAATTTATTAAAGTCTAAAAAAATGGACGAAAGAACAAAAATTATTAATATGTATGAATATTTCAAGAAAATAAACACCTTAAAAAATACTATTAATAAAAAACTTTATAAAGAACAATCTTCTATAAAAGAAAAAGATACATTTGAATGTATGGATATTAAAAATAAAAATGTTTACAGGTATTTTTATAATGGAGCATATAAAAAGTATAAAAAATACGATAATCAAGGACAGCTTAAAATCCTAGAATTATTTAATGAGACAAAACAGAGAACAATACGGTATGAATTTAATACTAATATGAGTGTTGAAAAGAAAATAACGTATGATTTGAAGAATAATAAAATGAATAGTGAAAGTTTTTTCACAGATGATGGATTTTGCTATTTAGTTAAATGGTATAATTCAGAAAGTGAAAAATTAACAACAAGTTTTTTATTCGATAGAAAAGAAAAAGCATCCTATCAATTTAAAAATAATAATGAACTAGCAACCCACTGGCTAACTAAATTATGTATAGAAAATACTATGTATAAAAATAAACCCATTCTGATATGTGATGGCCCCGGCAGTCTTCCAAAAATTATAGATATACCAAAAGAAGTTGCTAGTAGAATCTCTTTTATACATATTAATCATTTTGAAGCTCCTTATAAATATGGCAGTAAAATAAAGGACAATCATCGCTTTATTTTTGAAAGAATAAATGAATTAGATGCCCTAGTTATACTTACATACAAACAGAGAGAAGATATAGAAAGGGAATTTGGAAAACATGAAAATATTTTTGTTATCCCTAATTCTCAACCAATAAAGCCTTTAGAGGATTATCAAAAAAATAAAAATAAAATAAGTATGTTTACTCGATTACATCATCAAAAAGGTTTAGATAGAGCTATTGAAATGTTTAAATATGTTGTAGACAAAAAACCACAAGCAAAATTGGAGATTTTCGGAAAAGGATCTGAGGAGGAAAAACTAAATAAGTTAATTTTAAAAAATAACTTGCAAGATCATGTTCAACTAATGGGGTATTCTAAAAATGTGAGAAAAGAAATGGCACAATCAATTTTAACAATCTTAACATCAAGATATGAAGCATTTGGATTATCTATTACTGAATCATTGGAAACTGAAACACCCGTTGTTGCATTTAATTGCAATTACGGTCCTTCTGATGTTATTATAAACAACACTACCGGATACCTTATTGAAGATGATAATTTAGAAAAGATGGCTGATAAAATAGTTTATCTTCTAGAAAATCCTGATAAAGCAATCGAAATGGGTAAAGCAGGAAGACATGATATGATTGAAAGATTTTCAGACGAAACAACGCTGCAAAAATGGATTGATTTATTCCAATCTATTCAGTAAAAATATTTATACCATTAAAAACTTCCTACCAAAAGCAAGAGATTAGCACATTAACTAATCTCTTGCTTTTTTCATATACTGCAAAATTGACACATGTATTTTTGATTAAACATAATTATTCATTTAATTTTTCTTTTCCAATCTCAGTTCTGGATAGAAAGTAGTTGTTTTTATATTATCTTTCGCTTTATCTATTAACAGTTATAACAGTCTAAATGTTTCCCAACAGATTACTTAGTTATTTTTTTGTAACCGTCAAGTGAAATTGAACAGTTTTTGCTAATTTGGTTTGGACACTTTTGCTTAGAATAAATTTTGTCTATTTTTCATCCGATAGCTATCTCCATTCATAGAAACTACTTCTACCCGATGCAATAAACGATCCAAAATTGCTGTTGTTATTCCTTCATCGCCCATTAATTCTCCCCATTCTTCTGGGGACTTATTAGATGTTAATATGATAGAGCTTCGCTCATATAAATGATTAATTACTTGGAAAAATAGATTTGCTTCCCGTTGATCCATGGCCATATACATTAAATCATCAATAATAACTAAGTCTGAAGCTTGAAGTCGCTTGATTTGCACTTGTGATTTATGTGTAAATTCTTGTGTTTTTAATAAATGAAGTAACTCACCCATGGTCACAAAGTAAACTTGAAATCCCTTCTGAATAGCTTCTATGCCTAATCCTACAGATAAATGAGTTTTTCCTACCCCTGGTGGTCCTAATAAAATTAAATTATATTGTTGCTCCAGCCAATTCAACTCTTGGAGTTGTGTGAGTTGGCGTTCACTTAATGCATTTTGCTCTTTCACTTCAAATTCCATTAAATTCTTGTGATAAGGAAATCTAGCCCACTTCATCCGTCTTTCTATACTTTTTTCTTCTCTTTTATTCAACTCAAAATGAGTAATTGCTTCCAGAAGTTCTAAATAAGTCCACGATACTTGCTCTGCTTCCCGAAGGAGCTTAGGAAGCTCCTCTGCTGTTTCTGCTAAGCGTAATTGCTTGAATTGAGATTGTAATTCTTTAACTGTTTGGTTCATGATTTATTACCTCCCAAAATGCTTGTATAAGCATTTAGAGAACGTTTGGCTATTGGATAAACACTCTTTCGCTTAGTAAAAACATTTTTTGGTTCGGCAGATAATGTAGACTTTTCATGTGCGAGTTTCTTTAAATAATAAACAATATCTCTAAAATCATTAGCACTATAGAGATTTTCTTTTCTACACTTTTCTAGTGCTTGTTCTATCCAGTTTGGTTCATTCTGTATTACGGAACGGAAAACCTCTAATTGATCTCGTCGATAACGTGGATATCTATTAAGTACTTCATCTATGTACTCATTTGCGTTTTCCTCATTTTCAAATGCTGCCACTATGTTACTTTTTAAAACTTCTATTCCTTTTAAACGATCTCTACTATGACTTCTACTTTTAACAAGTATCCCCTTTTCTTTACTGATCACATGCTTAGCGAGGATCTCATCATTCTTACTATTTCTAATTATTAACGTATCTTGATGCAGTCCAGTTATTTGTATAAATACCTTATTATCTCCATTTGCTTTATACGTACCGATAGGTACTGAGTATCTATTAGACTCAAATCTTATAGTATTGTCCTTGTTCACATTTCTTGATATACTTGACCCAATGGTACTTTCTTTTGAAAGTAGGGGAGAGACTGGATGTAAGTGTTGCTTTTCGAGGAGAAACACTTCATCCGGTCTCTTTTTTATTGTGTGATGTACATTATGATTACCTGTACGAACTAGCCATTGACTGGCACGTTCATTCCAATCCTCAATATTTTTAAAGACACGGCTATCCGCAAAATTTCCTTTAATATATTTGACGACATTTTCTATCATACCCTTTGATTCTGGATCTGCTTTCCTGCACAAATATACACGAAATTTTCTCTCTTTGACATAGGCTTGAAATGCTGCTGTTAAAATAATTTCCCCTGCATTTTCACTTACCGTTAATAAGTGGTCTTGATCATATACAATTTCTTCTGTTTTTCCTCCATAATGGCGAAAAGCATTTTCATGACATCGAATGGCGTCTTGTGTGGTAAAAGGTCGATCCTGCCACTCCATATATTTATAACGTGAATGAGCTAAGACAAATGCAATAAAGTAAAGCTTTACTTCCTTTTTCTCTACTGTTTTTTGTTTTGTTTCTCCCCAATCTACCTGTAATTGTTTACCCATTGGCTGTTGAGGAATTGCCTCATAGTGTCTGACCTTTACGGTCTTTTCAATTTGATATTTCTCTCGTACTTGCTGAATGTATAACCGAACTGTACTATCCCCAACCTGTAGGTGAGGGAATTTCTCTAACAACCAGTCCTTAATTTGAGCTGCACTTAAATGTGGGTATTCCTCTAACCAAGCTAGAATCCAATCAAGGTATTGATCTAGTTTTTTTGTTTTCTTCATTCCTTCTCCAAATGATTGCTGTGCTTCTTCAAAAGTCATATCTAAATATTTATAAACGGTTGTTCTTGATATTTTAAACTGTTTTGCTATACGAGAAACTGAAAAGTTTCGTTTTGCCATTTGATGAATTTCTAAATAAAGCATTAACTTTTCCTCCAACATTCTGACCCCCAGTAAACTACTGTTTTTAGTTTACTAGAATGTCTAATAAAATGGCGAAAGTGTTCAGTGCTTCTTGGCAAAAACTGTCCATTTTAGTTTAGCAGTTACATTTTTCCAATGATACATTTCATTACTATAATGAAATAGTATGTTCCTTTCCTTTATTAGTGGCAGAAAAAAATTTCCTTGTAAATATAAAAAGGCTGCCACCAATGTGACAACCTCCTAATCTTAATGTCCGCCCAAATATGCAAGCTTCAGTTCTTCACTCGCCTGAAGTTCTTCTGCTGTTCCTGATAGCACTACTCGACCTGTTTCAATTACATACGCTCTATCGGCAATCGACAGGGCCATATTTGCATTTTGTTCAACAAGTAAAATAGTTGTACCATTATTATTGATCTCTTGGATGACTTGAAAAATGGTTTTTACAAATAAAGGAGCAAGTCCCATGGATGGTTCGTCCAATAAAAGCAATTTTGGTCTAGCCATAATTGCACGCCCCATTGCCAGCATTTGCTGCTCCCCCCCAGAAAGGGTACCAGATGCCTGCTTTTTGCGCTCTAATAGCCTTGGAAATATCTCATACACTCGATCTAAATCTGTACGAATTCCTGCAGCGTCTTTTCTTAAATAAGCGCCAAGCTCTAGATTTTCTTCTACTGTCATATTAGCAAATACTCTTCTGCCTTCAGGGACATGGGAGATGCCTGCTTTTACAATGGACTGTGCCGCTTTTCCTGAAATGGACTTGCCTAAGTACATAATAGAGCCTTTCTTCGGCTTTAAAAGTCCAGATAAAGTTTTTAGCAGCGTACTTTTTCCTGCTCCATTCGCACCAATTAGCGTAACAATTTCTCCTTCATTTACTTCTAATGTTACACCCTTTAGTGCTTGAATATTGCCGTAATAAACATTAATATCTTCCACTTTCAGCATTATTCTGCTACCTCCTCTCCTAAATATGCTTCAATTACTTTTGGATGGTTACGAATAACATCAGGAGTTCCTTCCGCTATGAGCTGTCCATGGTCTAATACATAGATTCTTTCACAAATACCCATAACTAAAGGCATATCATGTTCAATTAATAGGATTGTTAAATTAAATTGTTTGCGGATGAATGCAATTAACTCCATTAATTCATGTGTTTCTTGCGGATTCATTCCAGCTGCCGGTTCATCTAACAAAAGCAGCTTTGGTCCAGCAGCAAGGGCTCTTGCAATTTCTAATCGGCGCTGTTGTCCATATGGCAAATTTTTTGCTTTTTCATCTTTATACTTATCTAACTGAAATATTTTTAAAAACTCCAGTGATTTTTCTTCCATTTCTTTTTCTCCAGCAAAATGGGAAGGAAGACGTAAAATACTGCTTAAAATGGAATGTTTCGCTAATGAATGGTAGGCAACCTTTACATTATCTAATACAGATAGTTCATTAAATAAGCGAATATTTTGGAACGTTCTGCTTATCCCACTTCTTGTTACTTGGTAAGGCTTTAGCCCATTTAAACGCTTGCCGTCAAAAGTAATATCCCCTTCTGTCGGCGTATAAACACCTGTTAGTAAGTTAAAAGTAGTCGTTTTTCCAGCACCGTTTGGACCAATTAATCCAATTAATTCTCCTTGGTGCAGTTCCATATTTATTTCGGAAACGGCTTTTAATCCGCCAAATGAAATACCAGCTTTATTTACTTGTAAAAGGGGATTATTTGTCATGATTATTGCCTCCTTTCCGTTTGAATAAATCTGTTATTTCCTTTGTTCCCATTAATCCTTTTGGACGATATAACATAACAATAACTAGCACTAAGCTGTAAATAATCATTCTCGTTTCTGGATAATCTTGCAAGTAAGTAGAAATTATCGTTAAAAACACTGCCGCAATAACAGACCCAGATATGCTTCCTAACCCACCTAAAACTACATAGATCAAAATATCAAATGATTTCAGAAATCCGAAGTTTGTCGGCTGGATAATATAGAAGTTATGTGCCTGCAATGCACCAGCAACTCCTGCAAAAAAGGAACCTAGCGCAAATGCTGCTACTTTATAATAAGTAGTGTTAATTCCCATCGCATCTGCCGCTATTTCATTTTCCCTTATGGAAATCGCAGCTCGTCCATGACGAGAATTAGTAAAGTTGACAATAACAAGAATCGTGATAAATAAGCATACAAAAGCCCAAGTCCATGTAGTTAGACGATTGACTTGCATCCCTGCAGCTCCACCAACATAGTCAATATTTAAGAAAACAATACGAATAATTTCAGCAAATCCTAATGTAGCAATTGCTAGATAATCCCCGCGCAAACGCAATGTTGGAATTCCAACTAAAAGCCCTGCTAATGCTGCCACAATTCCAGCAGCTAAAATAGCTACAAAAAATGGAAGGCCAAGCTTCATCGTAACAATGGCAGAAACATAAGCACCTACTGCCAAAAACCCTGCATGTCCAATTGAAAACTGCCCTGTTATCCCAATAACTAAATGAAGACTGACAGCAAGCATAATGTTGATAGCCATTAAAATAATCATATTACTATATAAATCATCAATAATTCCCGTATTCATTAAAAATTGAATTACACCAAAAGTAAGGGCAGAGAGAATCAAAAACACCCAAAAACTTTTAGACTTTTTCATGATCTCTTCACCTACACTTTCTCTTTTGTATTCTTACCAAATATACCAGCAGGCTTAAAGATAAGAATTAAAATTAAAATAATAAATGCAGCTGCATCACGCCATAAGGAATACCCCATTGCACTCACAATTGTTTCCACAACCCCAAGCAATAATCCGCCAACCATTGCGCCAGGGATAATTCCAATACCACCTAATACAGCAGCAACAAATGCTTTTAAACCAGGAATAACACCCATTAATGGCTCAATCTTTGTATAATATGCACCAAAAATTACACCAGCTGCACCTGCTAGTGCTGATCCAATAGCAAAAGTAGCGGAAATGGTGCGATCCACATTAATTCCCATTAATCTTGCTGCATCCATATCATGCGAAACAGCCCTCATAGCCTTACCTGTTTTTGTTTTGTGCACAATAAATTGCAAAATTAGCATCAATCCTACAGAAACACCTAAAATCAACAATGATTTGCTGCTGATTTGCGCTCCAAATACATCAAATGTTTTTGTCGGCAGCACACTTGGATATGTTTCCAGCTGCGCTCCGCGAATGTAAATAACTCCATATTCGATAAGAAGAGAAACCCCTATTGCTGTAATAAGCGCTGCAATTCTTGTGGCATTACGCAACCTTTTATACGCAATTCGTTCAATCAATACGCCAAATAGGGCACATGCAACCATTGATATGATAAGTGCTGGAAAAAAGCCTAATCCCCATCCTGTAATAGCATAAAAACCGATAAATGCTCCAACCATAAATACATCGCCATGTGCAAAGTTAATTAATTTTATAATTCCATAAACCATTGTATATCCCAATGCAATAAGCGCATAAATGCTTCCTAATGATATACCGTTTACAAGCTGCTG
>Ga0182742_1002533_pt1 | contig 19973 bp, 20 predicted proteins | sample eDN5th37CBELigMG_FD_128880 | JGI IMG/M metagenome (GOLD analysis project Ga0182742, IMG submission 128880) | Enriched Miracle-Growth compost microbial communities from Emeryville, California, USA - eDNA 5th pass 37_C BE-Lig MG (version 2)... ... | reverse complement strand
GGCGACGGCGTTCAAGCTCGCGGCGACCCCCGAGTTCCGCGACCGGCAGGAGCGCACCGTGCGCGGCGCGCGGATCGTCGCCGAGCGGCTCACGCGGGAGGATGTCGCCGCCGCGGGCGTCTCGGTGCTCACCGGCGGCACGGACGTGCACCTCGTGCTCGTCGACCTCCGCGACTCCGAGCTGACCGGCCAGGACGCGGAGGACCGCCTCCACCGGGTCGACATCACCGTCAACAAGAACTCGGTGCCCTTCGACCCGCGCCCCCCGATGGTGACGAGCGGTGTCCGCCTCGGTACCCCGGCGCTCGCGACCCGCGGCTTCGGCGACGCCGAGTTCACCGAGGTCGCCGACATCATCGCGCAGGCGCTGCTGCCGATGCCCGACCTCGACGCGCTGCGTGCCCGGGCCGGGCGCCTCGCCGCCGACTTCCCGCTCTACCCGGGGCTCACCTCCCCGAGCACCTGGGCCTGACCAGTCGGCACCTTTTACCGATACCGAACCACGCACCACAGGGAGTACAGCTGCATGACCGCCACCATCCTTGACGGCGTCGCCACCGCGGCCGCGATCAAGTCCGAGCTCAAGACCCGCGTCGCCGACCTCCGCAGCCGCGGTATCGTCCCCGGCCTCGGCACGCTCCTCGTCGGCGCCGACCCCGGCTCGGTCTCCTACGTGACCGGCAAGCACCGCGACGCCGCTGAGATCGACATCCACTCGGTGCAGGTCGACCTGCCGGCGACGGCGACCCGCGAGGACATCCTCGCCGCGGTCGCCGACCTCAACGCGAGCCCCGAGGTCACCGGCTACATCGTCCAGCTCCCGCTGCCGAAGGGCATCGACGAGCGGGAGGTGCTCGAGGCGATGGACCCTGACAAGGACGCGGACGGTCTCCACCCCATGAACCTCGGCCGCCTGGTGATGGGCGTTGACGGCGAGCTGACGAGCCCGCTGCCGTGCACCCCCGCCGGCATCATCGAGCTCCTCGAGCGCGCGGGCGTCCACATCCCCGGCAAGCACGTCACGGTCGTCGGCCGCGGCCTCACCGTCGGCCGTCCGCTCGGCCTGCTGCTCACCCGCAAGGGCGTCGACGCGACCGTGACGCTGACGCATTCGCGGACGCCTGACCTCGCCGCCGAGGTGCGCCGCGCAGACATCGTCGTCGCGGCCGTCGGCGTGCCGCACCTCATCAAGCCGGACTGGATCAAGCCGGGTGCCGCGGTGCTCGACGTCGGGGTCACCCGCACCGGCACGACGGAGTCGGGCAAGGCGAAGCTCTCGGGCGATGTCGACCCGGCCGTCGCGGAGGTCGCGGGCTGGCTCTCACCGAACCCGGGCGGCGTCGGGCCCATGACGCGCGCGCTCCTGGTGAAGAATGTGGTGGACACCGCCGAGCGACGAGGAGCCTGACGCCATGACGAAGTCCACGTATCGACCCGCAGGTGGGGGCCAAGTCGTGGTGATCCTGGCGACCCTCGTCGCGCTTGCCGCGGCCGTCACCTGGATCCTCGTCGAGACGGGCGTGCTCCCGGCCGTCAACCGCTTCCTCTGATCCCAGGCGACACGGTACGAGCGGTGACGAGTACACCGACGTCGACCGAGGTGCGCCGCTGGCGGCGCTACCTTGCGGCGGAGCGCGCCGAGGCGGTCGTGTATCGAGAGCTCGCGGCCCGGCGCGACGGCACCGAGCGGGAGATTCTGCTGCGGCTGGCTGACGCCGAGGACCGGCATGCCGCGCACTGGATCGAGCTCCTCGGTCCGCGCGCACTGCCCGAGCCTCGAGTCGACTTCGGCTCGCGCCTGCTCGGGGTCCTGGCGAAGCGCTTCGGCTCCGTCTTTGTCCTCGCGCTCATGCAGCGGGCGGAGGCGCGCTCGCCGTATGACGCCGACGTCGACGCGACCGATGCGATGGCCGCGGACGAGCGGGTCCACGGTGAGGTCGTCCGGGCGCTCGCGAGCGCGAAACGACTCCAGCTGGCGGGCGGTTTCCGCGCCGCCGTCTTCGGGATGAACGACGGGCTCGTCTCCAACCTCGCGCTCGTCCTCGGCGTCGTCGGCACCGGCATGCCGGCGGGCGCGGTGCTCGCGACGGGCGTCGCGGGCCTCCTCGCCGGCGCGCTGTCGATGGCCGCCGGGGAGTACGTCTCCGTCAGCTCGCAGCGGGAGCTCATCGACTCGGTGCTCCCGGACGAGGCGACCGAGGAGTCGCTCCCCTTCCTCGACCTCAAGCACAATGAGCTCTCCCTCGTGTATCGCGCGCGCGGCCTTGGCGCGGCCGAGGCGGACGCCCGCGCGGCGGAGACGATTCGCCAGCTGCGGCAGCGCGAGCAGGCACTCGCCCGCGGCGATGCCCCCGAGCCGAGCGAGCGCGCTCTCCCCGCCCCGGCCGGGCTCGACGGGGAGCATGATCCGGTCGGCAGCGCCTGGTCGGCGGCGGGCTTCAGCTTCCTGTGTTTCGCGGCCGGCGCATTCATCCCGATCATCCCGTATCTCATCGGCGCGACCGGCTGGCTCGCGGCCGGGTTCGCCGCGGCGCTCGTCGGGATCGCGCTGCTCGTGACGGGCGCGATCACCGGGATGCTCTCGGGCGCGCACCCGGCCGCCCGGGGACTCCGGCAGCTCGGGATCGGCTTCGGCGCGGCACTCGTCACCTATCTGCTCGGTCTCCTCGTCGGGCAACTCGTCCTGTAGCGCTCGCACCGGCGGTGTGAGGAATGCGGGCCCCGCTCTCGTCAGTCGCGTCGCCTCGGTAGCATCATCGCGTGAGCATCCTCCGGCGCCTCCTCCGCAGGGAGCCGCCCGCGCTCGACGAGGGGCTGCTGCTGGCGGATCGCGCGGCCGTGCTCGAGATCCGCAACCGCATCGAGGTCGCGACGCTCGGCCACGCGGACCGGGAATTTGATCCCGTTGATTTCCGGGCCGACGCCCGGGAGGCGCTCGCCACGCTGGAGACCGAGCAGCGGGATGTCGCGTCGCGACTCGATGCGGAGCGCCGCAGCGTCCGGGCTCGGTACGGCAGCGCGAATTCACACCACGACTACCGTCGGGCGGACCGGCGCAATCTCGGACTCCGCGCGCGAGCGGCGCGCATGCTCGCCGACGCGCTCGCGGCGCGGGCCGCCGACCCCGAGTACCTCGACCGGCTCGTCGAGCGGGCGCGCCAGGACGCCTGGCGGGATGTCGCCGGGCAGCTGAAGCGGCACCTCGACGCGGCGGCCGCCCCGCCGGTGCGTCCCGACGAGGCCAGGATCGAGCGGCTGAGCGACCTCGCCGCGGACCTCATCGCCGAGGTCGATGCGCACGAAGACCCGCTCGACTGAGCCTCGCGGCCTGACGACGAGTTCGGTGGCCCGGGGCTCAGGGCGCGGTGCGCACGACAGGGGTGCGCGGTGACCAGGGCACGTCGCCGAGCAGGGTCGCCGAGGCGGCGGTGGGGGCGTCGGCGATCGAGGTGACGAGCAGCCAGCGACCGTCCGCGTCGGTGAGGAGCTCGCTGAAGCCCGCCCCAGCCAGCAGCGGCAGCGCGTCGGCCGGGTCCTCGCCGATCCACAGTCGCCGGAGTGTCGGCTGCGAGCCCGGACGCGGCTCGCCGAAGGCGTCGGGGCCGCCGACGACGAGGAATCGGGTGATGGAGCCGGAGAGGTCGTCGATCTCCCGGTCGATGACGTGGAGGCCGTGCGCGGCACCCTTGTCGACGCCGGCGAGCGCGACGGCTGCGCCCTCGTGGGCTGCCGCGTGCTCGAGCGCCGCCGCGGTCGACTCGACCGGGACCGCCACGAGGCCGGTGCGGCGGATGAATGCGGCACACTGCGCGATCGCCTGCGGGTGCGAGAAGGCGGGGGCGCCGCGGAGGGCCTCGAGCTGTATCCCGGGTCGGGCATATGCGTCGAAGCGGACGGGCACGTCGACCATGCCGCCGGCGGCGATCGGGCGTCCGGCGGTGAGCAGCGCGGCGATGGCGCGGCTGACGAGGCCGGAGGCGGAGCTCGTCACCGGCAGCACGCCGACGGTGCCCGGTGCGAGCGCCGCGAGCACCTCCGGGAAGCCGCCGAGCGCCTCGAGCGCCGCGCCCGGCGCCTGGAGGGCGGCGGCCGCCCGGCCCGCCGCATCCTCGGAGAAGGTCCCGGCCGGGCCGAGGTAGACGACCCGCTCGACATCGTGTGCGGGGCGCCGCACGAGCCCGGACGGCCAGGTGTAGGCCTCGGCGACCTGGCGTTGCAGCCAGTCGACGACCTCGGCGGGGTCGAGGTCCGCACGGATCCCCATGCGGACGACGACGGAGCGTTGCCCGGTGCGGACCACCTCATCGACGAGCTCGACGTCACGCAGCCCCTGGTGCACCCGGACGACCTGCAGCACGCCAGCGCCGGCGACCGACTCGGGCACGAGGAAGCGCACATCACGCCGCAGGTGGGCGAGGCGCGCGTCGAGCGCGGCCTCGAGCTCCCCGCCCGTGATGGGGTCGACGTGGCCGAGCCCGAAGGTGGTGCGCCGGGGGCGGCCGGAGATGCCGAGCTTGGCCGCATTCGCGAGTCCGACGCCGTCGAGGAGCGCCGCGCGTCCAGCGGGGCCGACGACGAGCTCCTCGAGTGACACGGTCGTCGAGGTGAGCTCGACGATCCGGCCGATGCGCACCCGGTGGTCGCCGAGCGTGCGGAGCCCCACGATCTGCCCAGAGCGCCGGAGGTGGGCGAGCGCGAGCCGTTTCGACTGCGCCGCGGTCACGGCGGCGGCGGCGGTCCCGCGGATCGTGTCGTACAGGCTGCCCGGGAAGCGGGCGCGGATCGCGGCGAGCTCACCTGGGTCGACCGTGGACTCGCGCGAGTCGAGGGCCCGCACCGCGAGGCCGAACAGCGTCTCGAAGAGCGGCGTCCGCGCCTCCCAGATGTCGCGCTCGAGGTCGAGCTCGCTGCCGACGACCTCCGCCGCGAGGTCCGTCAGCACCCGGTGCGCGCGGTCCTGCACGAGCTCCATCGTCCGGTCGTGCTGCTCGGCGGAGCCCGTCTTGAGGATGCCGCCGGCGCTCGCGATCGCGGCCGCGAGCCAGGCGGGGGCCTCGGGCGGGGCGGTGGGATCCGCATTCCTCCCGGCTGGATCGGCTGCGGGCACGACGTAGAGGATCTGTCCCGCGAGGCTCGGCATGCTCGCGTCGAAGAGCGGGTGCACACCGACGACCTCGCGACCGGCCGCGGCGTCGCGGGCGACCTCGATCGCGGGGCTGAGGCGGGCGGCGGAGACCAGCACCGTCGTGTCGGGGCTCAGTAGCGGCAGCGTCTCCACGACAGCGTGGACGAGCACCGCCTCGGGGAGCGCGAACCACGCGACCGTCGGCCCGGTCGGCAGCGGGAGCGGCGCCGTCGACCCCTCGAGGACGAGGCGGTCACCGTCTGGCGTCTCGACGGACTCGCCATAGACGATGGGAGCTCGGGCCGCCAGTCGCCACTGCTGCGAGCGCTGGGAGGTCTTCGTCGTCTTCGAGTCGATGAGCGTCACGCTCGACCAGTCGGCGTGCGGCAGCAGGTGCTCCGCGAGCCAGCGCCCCGTGCCGAGCGCCGCGCCCACGATGATGAGCGCCGGGGCACCCCCGGCGGGCTGCTCGGTCTCGCTCACCCGACCATCATTCCGCACGGGCGAGGAATGCGGGGCTCGTCCCCGTCAGCGATCCCTCGGTCCGGTCAGTCCTTCGGCAGCGGCGAGTACAGGACGAGCCCGTTGCCCTTGCTGTCGAAGACGACGGCGCGGCGCTCGTGCGCATCGTTGTACGCGGCGCGGACGATGCCGCCGCCCGCGTCCTCGATCGCCTTCGCGGCAGCATCGACGTCGTCCGTCTTGATGCCGACGACGACCTGCCCGGGGATCGGGTGGTCGATCGAGGTCGCGAGTGCGAGCGTGATGCCGCCGCCGTCGAGCGCGGCGAAGTGCGTGCCGTCCCGGAATTTCAGCGGGAAGCCGAGCGATTCCGTGTAGAAGCGGATCGACTCATCGAGATCATCCGTCGACAGCACGACCATCCGGACCTGTGGCTGGCTCATGGGGACTCCTCACTCGCCGCGGACGGCCGCCACGGCGAGTGGGCCCGGCGGGGCTCGAACCCGCGACCCGCGGATTAAAAGTCCGATGCTCTACCGACTGAGCTACAGGCCCGCGCAGCGATTCTACGCGGGTGAGACGTCAGGCTCGCGCGCGTAGGCTGACCGAATGCCGGGCCGCCCGTTTCACAAGCCAACGCGCTTCGAGCCGCACCGGTTCGAGGCGTACCTTGGCGGCGAGGATCCCGCGCGGACGCGGGCCGTCGCGCACGAGAGCGCGCGGGCGCTCGTCGACCACGGACACCGTTCGGGCGCGGAGGTTACCGTCGACCGGCTGCTCGAATTCGCGGATGCGCACGGCATCGACACGCTCGCCGAACTCTGGGCGCAGACGGCGGCCGACTCACTGCCGGGCGCGCTGTGGCGGCTGCACCTGCTCCGCGCATTCATCCGGGAGGGGGGTGGGGAGGTCGCCGCGGGGGCATTCCGCCGGGGTGTCGCGCGACTGCGCACAGCGGACCAGGCCATTGCCGGCGTCCCCGAGGGCGCGGGCCCGTCCGAGGTGCTCGCGCTCGCGGACACGATCCTGCGCGGTGCGTATCGGGGTGACCTCGGCGACGCGCTCGACCGGGCGGCGGCCTGCTGCCGGATCCTTGCCGCGGGCACGCTCGACGACGCGGACGCGAGCGATGTCGGGGATGCGGCGCGCGCCAGTCGGCTGACGACCCGCGCGGCCCGGCTCGCGACGATCGGGGCCGAGCTCCATGTCTGCGCGCGCCGCGAGCGCGCCGGCACCCTCGACTGAGCGCCCAAAGCGGCGCGGCGCACGCACAGGGACGGCGACTAGACTCCTGCGGTCAGGTCGGGGTGACCCCGGGCTCCAACTTCAGCCGCTTCGAGCGGCCTTGCGCCGAGAGGCGTCGACCCCGGCCTGGCATACTCCTTCAGCCCGCGCGGTGGACCTCGGCCTCGACAAGTCGCCCGTCCGGTGCGATGTGGAAGACCGTGAAGTCGCCTGGCTCGGGGTACGCGGCCTGCCGGATCGTGTCGGTCACCGCCGCGCCCGTCGCCCCGACGAGGTGCTCCACGAGCTGCGGGATGACGGGTCCGTGGCTGCACAGCACGACCGCCTCGCGACGCTCGAGCCGCTTCGCGATTTGCTTGTCGGCGCGGGTGGCACCGTCCTCGTAGGCGTCCTGTGAGATCCCGGTCGACTCGCGGACCGGCAGGCCGAGCCGGCGCGCGACCGGGCCGACGGTATTGAGGCAGCGCACCGCGGTCGAGGACACGATTTTGACGGGGGCGAATGCGGCGAGCGACGGCGCGAGCCGCTCCGCCTGCTCGAGGCCCTTCGGCAGCAGGGGCCGCGTGCTGTCGCTGCCCTTCCACTGCGACGGCGACATCGCCTTGCCGTGCCGGGTCACGATGATCGGAAACGTCGTGGCGGTGCCGGCTTCCAGCCGCTGCTCGAAGGTCTCGAGGAGGTCGCGGTCGAAGTCGTAGGTGACGAGGGCCTTCGCCTTCGCGAGTGTGACCCACTCGGTGCCGGAGATCTCCGCATTCGCGACGAATGCGGCACTCGCGGCCCGCGCGGCCGTCTCGTCGACCTCGGCGAGCCAGTAGTGGACGATCTTCGGGCCGGAGCGGATCCGGTACTTGGCTGTGCCGATCGGCGCGCCGAGCGTCGCCTTGATGCCCGTCTCCTCGAGCAGCTCCCGCACCGCGGTCTGGGGCAGCAACTCGCCGGCGTCGACCTTCCCCTTGGGGATGGACACGTCGTCGTAGTCGGGGCGGCGCACGAGCAGGACGCGGACGCCGGACTTGGTCTGCCGCCAGCAGAGGACGCCCGCGGCGTAGGTCGTCGAGCTGGCCACGCGTTTACGTTACCGGACCGGCTCAGCGGATGGCCGCGGGGAACTGATCCGACGGGATGATCGGGATCGCCCCCGTGCGCATCCCGCGCAGCTCGGCGCGCCGGCGCGAGGCGATCTGCGTCATGCGCACGTCCTGCGCGTCCCGGAGCCGCTCGCCGCCGGGCCCGCGGTGGTGCCGCGTCCATTCACCGGTCACCCCGTCGAGGTGCCAGCTCGACACGTCCTCGGCCATCTGCAGGTCGAAGTAGTCGTCAAGCTCCTGGAGGTGCGCGGGGTCGGTGATCCTGAGCAGCACCTCGACCCGCCGGTCGAGATTGCGATGCATCATGTCGGCGCTGCCGATGTAGACCTGCGGTTCGCCGCCACCGCGGAAGGCGAACACGCGGGAGTGCTCGAGGTAGCGGCCGAGGATCGAGCGCACCCGGATCGTCTCGCTGTAACCGGGCACGCCGGGCCGCACGCCGCAGATCCCGCGGACGACGAGGTCGATCGGCACGCCGACCTGCGAGGCGCGGTACAGCTCGTCGATGACGGCCTCGTCGACGATCGAGTTCATCTTGAGCCGGATCCCGGACGGGCGACCGGCGCGCGCATTCGCCGCCTCCTTCCGGATGCGCTTGATGAGGCCTTTGCGCAGGTGCAGCGGTGCGACGAGGAGGCGCTTGAACTTCTTCTCGATCGCGTAGCCCGACAGCTCGTTGAAGAGCCGGGTGAGGTCGTCACCGACCTGCTCATCACAGGTGAGCACCCCGAGGTCTTCGTAGATGCGCGCGGTCTTCGGGTTGTAGTTGCCGGTGCCGATGTGCGCGTAGCGGCGCAGCGTGCCGCCCTCCTGGCGCACGACGAGGGCGAGCTTCGAGTGCGTCTTCAGCCCGACGAGTCCGTACACGACGTGGACGCCGGCCTGCTCGAGCTTGCGCGCCCACTGGATGTTCGCCGACTCGTCGAATCTCGCCTTCACCTCGACGAGGGCGAGGACCGCCTTCCCCGATTGGGCGGCGTCGATGAGGGCCTCCACGATGGGGGAGTCACCGCTCGTGCGGTAGAGCGTCTGCTTGATGGCGAGCACCTGCGGGTCGTGCGCGGCGGCCTCGATGAAGGCCTGCACGCTCGTCGAGAACGACTCGTAGGGGTGGTGGAGCAGGATGTCGCCGCGGCTGATCGCCGTGAAGACGTCCGCCTCCGCATTCGCCTCGCTCGGCAGTAGCGCGACCGCGGTCGTCGGCACGTGCTTCGGGTACTTGAGGCTCGGCCGGTTGATCGCCCCGAACTGGAAGAGCCCGCGCAGGTCAAGCGGCGCCGGCAGCCGGTAGACCTCCTGCTCGGTGATCTGGAGCTCGCTCATGAGGATCTCGAGGGTCCGGCTGTCCATGTCGTCCGTGACCTCGAGGCGGATGGGCGGGCCGAACCTCCGGTTGAGGATCTGCTGCTCGAGCGCCTGGATGAGGTTCTCGGACTCGTCCTCGTCGACCTGGACATCCTCGTTGCGCGTCACCCGGAACTCATGCTGGGCGAGGATCTCCATCCCGGGGAAGAGCTCGTCGAGCATGTTGCCGATGAGGTCCTCGAGCGCGATGAACCGCAGCCGGTCGGTGCCGTCGTCGGGCAGCTGCACGAAGCGCGGCAGGATCGTCGGGACCTTGACGCGGGCGAACTCTTCGCGGTTGGTGCGCGGGTCGCGCACCTGGACGCTCAGGCTGAGCGACAGCCCGGAGATATAGGGGAATGGGTGGGCCGGGTCGAGCGCGAGCGGCGTGAGGACCGGGAAGATCTGCGTGCGGTAGATCTCGGCGACCTGACGTCGGTCCTCCTCGGACAGGTCCGACCACACCGCGATGTGGATGCCCGCGTCGTCGAGGGCCGGCTGGACGTCGTCGCGGAACACCCTCGCGTGGCGCTCCTGCAGCTCGTGCGCGAGCTCAGAGATCTGCGCGTACACCTCGAGCGGGGCCACGCCGATGTTCGTCGGCACGGCGAGACCGGTCGCGATGCGGCGCTTGAGGCCAGCGACGCGGACCATGAAGAACTCGTCGAGGTTGCTCGCAAAGATCGCGAGGAAGTTCGCGCGCTCCAGCAGCGGCAGCTCGGGGTCCTCCGCGAGCTCGAGCACCCGCTGGTTGAAGCGCAGCCACGAGATCTCGCGGTCGAGGAAGCGGTCGTCGGGCAGATCCTCGGCCTCGAATGCGCCGAGGTCCGTGTCATCCCATTCGTCGAGCAGGTCGGTGGTCGTCTGCTCGAGGTTTGCGCCGTCCATCGCCCTATTCTGCCGGTTCGAGTACTTCGGTCTCCTCGATGATGTTGAAGCGATAGCCAACATTGCGCACCGTGCCGATGACGGAATCGAGATCGCCGAGTTTTGCGCGCAGCCGTCGGACGTGCACGTCGACCGTTCGTGTCCCGCCGAAGTAGTCGTACCCCCACACCTCGCTGAGGAGCTGCTCCCGGGTGAAGACGCGCGATGGGTGCGCGGCGAGGAAGCGCAGCAGCTCGAACTCCTTGAACGTGAGGTCGAGCGGTCTGCCGTTCGCCTTCGCCGCGTAGCTCGCCTCGTCGATCGTGACGCCGGCGGTGTGGATCGGCGTCGGCGCCGCCATCGAGGCGGCGCGCCCGAGCGCGAGGCGGATTCGGGCATCGATTTCGGCGGGGCCCGCACTCTGCAGGACGATGTCGTCGATGCCCCAGTCGGGCTGCACCGCAGCGAGCCCCCCTTCGGTGAGGATGAGCAGGATCGGGACATTGACGCCCGTCGTGCTGAGGATCCGGCACAGTGATTTCGCGCTCGCGAGGTCCTGGCGGGCGTCGACGAGCACGAGGTCCGCTGGCGGCGCCGACACGAGGGAGGCGGGCGCGGCGGGGATCGTCCGGACGGCGTGCCCCAGGAGCTCGAGTGCCGGGAGGGCCTCGGTCTCCCCTGTCATCGACAGGATCAGCAGCTTCGCCACGCTACCTCCGTCAGTGCGTGGCAATTCTACTCACGGGGTTCCGCGGATCACGGTCGGTACGATGCACGCGTGACCGCCGAGATCCTGCTGCCGCTCGCATTCGTCGGCGTCCTCGTCGTGGTGTTCGCCGCCCTCATCCTGCTCGGCCGCCCGAAGGGCTTTGTACGGATCGCCTCGCTCGTCACGGGCATCGCGGTTGTCGTCCTCGGGGCCGCCTCGCTCGTGGTGTGGCTCGCGGGGGGTGCGCCGGTCTGAGGCGTTCGGGGTAGGCTGGTGACGTGCTATTCGCGCTTGAGCTCTTCTTCGTCGGCCTCCTCGGCCTCGCGACGCTGGCCATTGCCTTCTCCGCGGTCGTCGTGATCGTCGGCCTCTTCCGCGGGCAGCACTGACCCGGCCGACCGTGCGAGGAGGGCGGCGCCCATGATCACCCTCGATGGCTCACTCCCGGCGGAGATCGCCCCGCTGTCCTGGCTGCTTGGTGTCTGGGAGGGCTCGGGCGTCATCGACTACCGGCTCGGCTCGGCGGATGCCGACGGGGAGCACCGCACCGCCGAATTCGGCCAGCGCGTATCTTTCTCGCAGGACGGCGGCCCGTACCTCAGCTACGCCTCCTCGACCTGGCTGCTGCCGAGCGGCGGGTCGGACGACGCACCAGCGCCCGTCCGGCACCTCGCCGAGACCGGCTATTGGCGGCTCGCCCGACCGCTCACCGACGCGGACGCGGGACCCGGTCTCCTCCCGGGCACCGGTGAGCGCCCGTTCACGACCGCGGAGCAGGTCGAGACGCTGCGGAATGCGGCGGGCGGCTTCGATATCGAGGTCGCGATCGTGCACCCCACCGGGGTGTCCGAGCTGTACCTCGGCCAGGTGCAGGGCCCGCGCATCGATCTCGCCTCCGACGCGGTGGTCCGCTCCTCGACCGCGAAGGACTACACCGCGGCGACTCGCCTCTACGGGCTGGTCGACAGTCACCTGCTGTGGGCGTGGGACATGGCGGCCCTCGGCCAGAGCCTGCGGACCCACGCGTCCGCCCGGCTGGAGAGGATCGAGTGATGCAGCCATTCGTCGAGCAGCGTGCGCTCGCGACCGGCGAGGCGATCGTGCTCCTGCCGGAGCGCGGCGTCGTCACGGTGACCGGCCCCGACCGCCTGACCTGGCTCGACTCCGTCACCTCACAGTCGATCGCGGGCCTGGCCCCGGGCGGCTCGGCAGAGACCCTGCTCCTGGACCCGAACGGTCGCATCGAGCACGCCATCCGCCTCCTCGATGACGGCGAGACGGCGTGGCTCCTCCTCGACGAGGGCGAGGCTCCCGCGCTCGCGGCGTGGCTCGACCGCATGCGCTTCATGCTTCGCGTCGAGGTCGCCGACCGCACCGCTGACTACCTCACCTACGGCTACCTCGAGCGCGGGACGCACGACTGGCCGCACGCGACCGCCGCCGGGCACCCGCTCATCTGGGTGGACCCCTGGCAGTCCGTGCAGGACGGCGGCTGGCAGTACGCGAGTGCGACCGACCACCCCGCTGCCGATTGGGCGTGGCGCGAGGCGCTCCTCGCGCGCAACCAGGCCGAGGAGCTCGACGCGCTGCCGACGGTGGACCCGCTCGCCGCCGAGGCGCTGCGCGTCGCTGCCTGGCGTCCGAGCTGGCGGACCGAGGTCGACGAGCGCACGATCCCGAATGAGCTCGACTGGCTCCGCTCCGCCGTGCACCTCGCGAAGGGGTGCTACCGCGGGCAGGAGACCGTCGCGAAGGTCCACAACCTTGGGCACCCACCGCGGCGCATTGCATTCCTCCATCTCGATGGCTCGGACAATGTCGACCCGGCGCACGGCGACGAGGTCGTGCTCGCCGGCACCGACGACGCCGTCGGGCGGGTGACGACCGGCGCGAACCACTACGAGCTCGGGCCCATCGCGCTCGCGGTCCTCAAGCGCAACCTCGACCCCGGCGCCGCGCTCGAGGTGCGCCACGACGGCACCCGGATCGCCGCGGCGCAGGAGGTCATCGTCCCGCAGGACGCGGGGGCGACGGCGAACGTGCCCCGCATCCCGAGGCTCGGGGCCGTCCGACGGTGAGCTGGACCGATCCGGCGCACACGGGGCCCATCACCCCAGACCTGGAGGGCCTGCGCCGGCTCGAGCGCCGGATCAAACGCTCCCTGTCCATCAAGGCGGCCTGGCGCCGCGTCTGGGAGTCGCTCCCCGCGATCCTCCAGGTGACGGTCGCGGCGGTCGCCTCCTACCTCATCGCGCACTACTGGCTCGGCCACCCGCTGCCGATCGTCGCGGTGACGGTGACGATCACCTCGCTCGGCTTCAACCGCGACGCGCGCCCGGTTCGCGTGCTCCGCAGCATCCTCGCGATCCTGCTCGGGGTCGTGCTCGCGACCGGCATCCTCGTCGTGGCGGGGACCGGCATCTGGCAGCTCATCGTGGTCCTGCTCGTCGTCCTCATCACCGCGCGGCTGCTCACCCGTGACCTCGTCTTCCCGGTCGCCGCCGCGACACCGGCCGCCCTGACGGTGCTCCTCGGCGACCTGTATGGGGACCCGTACCTTCGGGTGTTCGACGCCTGCGTCGCCGCCGTCATTGCCCTCCTCGTCACCGCCCTCATCCCCCGGGCGCCCGGGCGGGACGCGGCCCGCGAGGGACGTGCGGCCACCTCCGCCATCACGGAGGCCGTGCGCGCGCTGGCGGACGCGTTCACCGAGGGCAGCACGGCTGCTGCGGAGCTGGCGAATGCGCGGCTCGCGAAACTGCCGCCGCTCGTCGACGCCTGGCGCAACGCCCTCGAGACCGCGCGCTCCGTCAGTCGGATCTCCCCATTCCTCCGGAATCGACTCCCGGAGCTCGATCGGGCGATGCGGCTCCAGCGCGGGATCGGCGCGGCGGGTCGCCACCTCGCGCTCATCGCTCGTCGCGCCCGGTCGATGGTACGGGAGGGCGGCCGGCAGGTGGCGCTCGCTGGGCTCATCGAGGAGGTCGGGCGCGGGCTGGCGCTCCTCATCGAGGAGCAGCGCGACCTCGAGCTGACCGGGGCGGCGCGGAGCGTGCTGACGGGGGTCGCGTCGCGGCTGCGCCCCGAGCACGCCGTCCCCGGCGCGTCGATCGCGGCGACCGCGGTCGTGCTGCAGCTGCGCCCCCTCGTCGTCGACCTCCTCGTCACGACGGGGCTGCCGCTCGAGGAGGCACAGGCGCGACTCGTCGAGCTCTGAGCGACCGGCGGGGCTTGCGGCGTGCCGTCCGCGCCGCACCCGCCCGCCGACACCACCCAGGCTCGGCGAATTCGGCGAGCCGGGCCTGCGTGGCGGAGGATAGTCGGATTGTCTCGGAGCAGGAGCGGGGATCGTAGTGGCAGAGGTGGTCATCGTCGATGGGCCCGGCGAGGGGGCGCAGCTCGCCGCGGACCTCATCGAGCGCCTGGTGCGGGAGCGCCCGGACGCCGTGCTCGGTCTCGCCACCGGCTCGAGCCCACTGCCGCTGTGGGCGGCGCTTCGCGAGCGGGCGCTCGACCTCGGTCGGGTGCACGGCTTCGCGCTCGACGAGTACCTCGGGCTGCCGGTGGGGCACCCCGAGTCGTATCGGGCGGTCATCGACCGTGAGGTGGTCGACGTCCTCGGCCTTGACCCCGAGCGGGTGCACGTGCCGGCGGAGGGACTGACGGGCGCCGCGCTCGCGGGAGCCGGTGAGCAGTTCGAGGCACGAATCGCCGCCGTGGGCGGGGTCGACCTGCAGGTGCTCGGGATCGGGAGCACCGGGCACATCGGGTTCAACGAGCCGGGCTCGTCGCTGGCCTCCCGCACCCGGCTCAAGCTGCTCGCCGCGGCGACCCGGCGGGACAACGCCCGATTCTTCGGCGGCGATGTGGACTTGGTCCCCACGCACTGCATCACGCAGGGCCTCGGCACGATCCTCGACGCGCGGCAGCTCGTGCTGCTCGCCTGGGGCGAGGCGAAGGCCGGCGCACTGGCGGCGGCAGTCGAGGGGCCGGTCACCGCCTCGATGCCGGCCTCGGTGATCCAGCTCCACCCGCGGGTGACGGTCATCGCCGACGAGGCGGCGGCGAGTCGGCTGACCCAGGCCGAGTACTACCGGGAGGCGTGGGCGCTCCGGCCCGACTGGGCCCGTTGAGGCGAGTCGCCGAGCCGCGCCTCGAAGTCGGCGAGGTCATGGCCGCCGCGCGGGGACCACGCGAGCTCCGCGAGCGCGCACAGCCGCGCGCGGGTCGTCCCGCGGACCGCCTCGAGCGGATCGCCCGCCCCCGGGTCGAGGAGCGCCTCGATGCCGAGCAGACGGTCCTCGCCGACGCCGGGCACCAGCTCGGCCGGGTCCCACTCGATGGTCTCGGCGAGCGTCATCCCCGCGCGGCCCCCGAGCTCGGCGACGTCCGCGGGGGAGGCGATCATCCAGCCGTCCCGCTCGGTGATCGCCAGCAGCGGTTCCGCGTGCGCGGCGCCCGGGGTCAGCGGACCCCGATACTGTGCGATGGTGCCCGGTGGCAGCGCGGGTGATGATCCGGCTTCGTGCCAGACGATGGGCTGCTTCCCCACGCGGTCGGCGATGACCGCCGCCCGGGCGACGGCCTCGAGCCCACTATCGACGCTAGACCCACCAGGCCCGCCAGGCCCCCCGAGGTGCACCCACGGCCCCGACGTCAGGTCGGCGAGCTCGCGCACGACGGGCTCGACGTCGGCCTCCGGTAGCGTCGCCGCGTCGATCCCGGGCACCACGACGATGTGCCGTGCCGCCGCGTGCTCGTCGATGCGCCGGTAGTCGTCCGTCCCGGCTGAGCTGCTGCCCGGGAGGCGGAGGTGGAGCCGGTTGAGTTTGAGCGCCGCGAGGTCGTCGAGGACCGTGAGCACCGTCTCGACGGGGATCTCGTGCCGCGTGAGGTCGAGCCGGACCCCGCGCCAGGGGGTGCGCGGCCGGTCCTCGATGGCGACGGCGGGCAGCCGTCCGCCGACCACGGGCAGCTGCCCGAGCGTCGTCAGCGCATAGGCCACGCCCGCGGCATCCTGGGCGCGAATGCGGGGCACCGGCCCCGTCGTATCCAGCCAGTACCCCTCGGGCGGCCCGAATGGCAGCAGTTCGAGGTCAGGCTCCCTGCCGGCCGTCGCACCGAGCCCCGGGTGCTGCTCGACGCGGACCGGCCGCGGAATCACCACGTCGATCAGTCTGGCAGCCGCTCGCCGCTGGCGGCGTCGAAGCGGTGCACGTGTGCGGGGTTCGGGACGAGGTGGACGGTCTCGCCGGCGGCGGGGTGGTCGCGCCCGTCGACCCGGGCGACGATCTCGACCGGTGTGTCGTCGATGGCGGTGCGCCCGTACAGGTAGCCGTCGGCGCCGAGCTCCTCGACGACGTCGATCGTGACGCGGAGCCCATGCTCGCCGGCCGCCGTCTCAGTTGTGAGCTCGAGGTCTTCGGGGCGCACCCCGATCGTGACACCGCCCTCGTCCCAGAGGTTCATGGCGGGGGAGCCGATGAAGCCGGCGACGAAGGTGTTGCGCGGGGCTTCGTAGAGTTCGCGCGGGGTGCCGACCTGCTGGAGCACACCGTCCCGGAGGACCGCGATGCGGTCGCCCATCGTGAGGGCCTCGGTCTGGTCGTGCGTGACGTAGACGGTCGTGACGCCGAGGCGGCGCTGCAGCTGGGCGATCTGCGCGCGGGTCTGCACCCGGAGCTTCGCATCGAGGTTCGACAGCGGCTCGTCCATGAGGAAGACCTGGGGGGCGCGGACGATGGCGCGGCCCATGGCGACGCGCTGGCGCTGGCCGCCGGACAGGGCCTTCGGCTTGCGGTCGAGGTAGGGCTCGAGGTCGAGGAGTCTCGCGGCCTCGAGGACGCGTCGGGCGCGCTCCTCCTTGGGGACGCCGGCGATCTCGAGCGCGAACCCCATGTTCTTGGCGACGGTCATGTGCGGGTAGAGCGCATAGTTCTGGAAGACCATCGCGATGTCCCGGTCTTTCGGCGGGACGGCGGTGACGTCGCGCTCGCCGATGAGGATGCGACCCGAGTCGACCTCCTCGAGGCCGGCGAGCATGCGGAGGGTGGTCGACTTCCCGCAGCCGGAGGGGCCGACGAGGACGAGGAACTCACCGTCCGCGATCTCGAGGTCGATCTGGTCGACGGCCGGCCGGGTGGCTCCCGGGTAGATGCGGCTCGCCTTGTCGAAGGTGACGCTGGACATGGGTGACGTGCTCCGTTCACCGGCAGGTACGTGCCGGACGATCCGTAGTGAAGGTCCGCTCAGCCTAGTGCGGCGCATTCGACGTCGTGAGGAATGCGCGGGCCGCGTCCGCCGCGACACGCCAGCGACACGCCGACGAGAAATCAGTTTCGACACGTTCTCCACAAGTTGTTCCATCACGGAATGCTGCGGTGCGCCTGAAAAAGTGCTGATGGTGGCGCCCCTTCGAGGAGTTGTCCCCACGCGGGAATGACAACGATGTAGTTATTCGTTGAGTTCTGCACAACCACAACATCTCGTGCTGCATGCCGATGTCAGCCCCTATATGTAGTATCTGAAGCCCGGATGCGAGAGAGGACCCGCCATGGCCGTCACCGTCTACACCAAGCCCTCGTGCGTACAGTGCACGGCGACGTATCGTGCGCTGAACGCGAAGGGCATCGAGTTCGAGATCTTCGACGTCTCCGTCGACGAGAAGGCGCTCGACACCGTCAAGCAGCTCGGCTACCTGCAGGTGCCGGTCGTCGTGGCCGACGACGAGCACTGGTCCGGATTCCGGCCGGACAAGATCGACGAGCTCGCCTCCTAGGGGGTGCGACCATGTCCGTCTCGGTGGTCTCGCACCGGCCCGCGGCCGGTGGGGTCGCGCACGGGTCGACGGACACCCAGTCGACCGACGCGGACCTCATCTTCTTCTCCTCGGTGTCGGGCTACACGGCCCGCTTCATCGACAAGCTCGTCGTTCACACCGGGCGGGCGGTCGCACGCATTCCTCTCTATGCGTCCGACCCCCAGCTGCGAGCGACACGGCCGTACATCCTCGTACTGCCGACCTACGGCGGCGGCAACGGGCAGGGTGCGGTCCCCAAGCAGGTCATCAAATTCCTCAACCACCCGGGCAACCGGGCGCTGATCCGGGGCGTGGTCGCCGGCGGCAACACCAACTTCGGCGAGGCCTACGGACTGGCGGGCGACATCGTCGCCGCCAAGTGCGGGGTGCCCTGCCTGTATCGATTTGAACTCTTTGGCACAGCAGACGACGTGGAAGCCGTCGCAACAGGAATGGAGCAATTTTGGACGCGGCAGTGATCGACGCCCCCGTCAGCACCGGGGAGCGGGCAAAGATGGACTACCACTCGCTCAATGCGATGCTCAACCTCTACGGACCGGACGGCAAGATCCAGTTCGACAAGGACCGTGAGGCGGCCCGGGAGTTCTTCCTGCAGCACGTCAACCAGAACACGGTGTTCTTCCACTCGCTCAAGGAACGCCTCGACTACCTCGTCGAGAAGGGCTACTACGAGCAGGCGGTGCTCGACCAGTACGCGCCGGAGTTCGTGCAGCGACTGCACGACCTCGCGTACTCGAAGAAGTTCCGCTTCCCGACCTTCCTTGGTGCGTTCAAGTACTACACGAGCTACACGCTCAAGACCTTTGACGGCTCGCGCTACCTCGAGCGCTTCGAGGACCGCGTCGTCATGACCGCCCTCACGCTCGCCGCCGGCGACGAGACGATCGCGACCGAGATGGTCGAGGAGATCATCTCGGGCCGCTTCCAGCCCGCCACCCCGACCTTCCTCAACGCCGGCAAGGCGCAGCGTGGCGAGCTCGTCAGCTGCTTCCTGCTGCGCGTCGAGGACAACATGGAGTCGATCGCCCGCGGCATCAACTCCTCGCTGCAGCTGTCGAAGCGCGGCGGCGGCGTCGCGCTCCTGCTGTCGAACATCCGGGAGTCGGGCGCACCGATCAAGCAGATCGAGGGCCAGTCCTCCGGCGTCATCCCCGTCATGAAGCTGCTCGAAGACTCCTTCAGCTACGCGAACCAGCTCGGCGCCCGCCAGGGTGCCGGTGCCGTGTACCTGCACGCGCACCACCCGGACATCATGCGATTCCTCGACACGAAGCGGGAGAACGCGGACGAGAAGATCCGAATCAAGACGCTGTCGCTCGGCGTCGTCATCCCCGACGTGACGTTCGATCTCGCGCGGAACAACGAGGACATGTACCTCTTCTCCCCGTACGACGTCGAGCGCGTGTACGGCGTGCCCTTCGGCGACATCTCGGTGAGCGAGAAGTACCAGGAGATGGTCGACGACCCGCGGATCAAGAAGACGAAGCTGAACGCCCGCAAGTTCTTCCAGACCCTCGCGGAGATCCAGTTCGAGTCCGGGTACCCGTACATGGTCTTCGAGGACACGGTCAACAAGGCCAACCCGATCGACGGCCGCATCAACATGTCGAACCTCTGCTCGGAGATCCTCCAGGTCAACACCCCGACGACCTACCACGAGGACCTCGGCTACGACCAGATCGGCAAGGACATCTCCTGCAACCTCGGGAGCATGAACATCGCGCTCGCGATGGATGGCGGCAACCTCGCGAAGACGGTCGAGATCGCGATCCGTGGGCTGAATGCGGTGAGCGAGCAGTCGCACATCTCGGCAGTGCGCTCGATCGAGTACGGCAATGACAAGTCGCACGCGATCGGTCTCGGTCAGATGAACCTGCACGGCTACCTCGCCCGCGAGCACGTCCACTACGGCTCGGAGGAGTCGATCGACTTCACCTCGGCGTACTTCGCGGCGGTGCTGCACTACGCGCTCAAGGCGTCGAACCAGCTCGCCCGCGAGCGCGGCACGACCTTCGACGGCTTCGAGCGGTCGAAGTACGCCAGCGGCGAATTCTTCGACAAGTACGTGACGCGCGACTGGCTGCCGACGACGGAGAAGGCGAAGGAGCTCTTCGCGAAGGCCGGCGTCGAGCTGCCCACCCGCGAGGACTGGGCCCAGCTCAAGGAGGCCGTCATGCGCGACGGCATCTACAACCAGAACCTGCAGGCGGTCCCCCCGACCGGCTCGATCTCGTACATCAACAACTCGACGTCGTCGATCCACCCGATCGCGTCGAAGATCGAGATCCGCAAGGAGGGCAAGCTCGGGCG
>Ga0182742_1002532_pt1 | contig 19979 bp, 15 predicted proteins | sample eDN5th37CBELigMG_FD_128880 | JGI IMG/M metagenome (GOLD analysis project Ga0182742, IMG submission 128880) | Enriched Miracle-Growth compost microbial communities from Emeryville, California, USA - eDNA 5th pass 37_C BE-Lig MG (version 2)... ... | reverse complement strand
TTTCATATTATTTTTGCAACGATCGGGGTAGGCTTGCCTTTTATGATGCTTACGGCTGAGCTTATGTATCAAAAAACGAAAGACCAAGAGTATGTAGTTATGGCTAAGCGCTGGACAAAAGCCTTTGCCGTACTACTTGGTGTCGGGATTCCAACAGGTACAATCGCTGGAGTTCAACTATCTCTATTATGGCCAGGTTTTATGGAAGTGATCGGTGTCGTTATGGCCCTTCCCTTCCAAATTGAAATATATGCTTTCTTTATTGAAGCACTATTTATGTCCATTTATGTATATGCTGCTGAGCGTATTCCTCCTTGGGCTCGAATCACAAGCCTCGTACTTGTGGCAATTGGTGCTTTAGCATCTGCTGTTCTCATAACGAATGTTCACGCCTGGGAAGGGACACCCACAGGATTTAGAATCGAAAACGGGATGATAACCGATGTTGATCCGTGGGCAGCATTTTTTAACCCGAGCTTTATTGTCACAGCGGGACATGTGGCGTTATCTGCTTATACAACAGGTGCATTTGTGATTGCGTCCGTATCAGCCTATAAACTATGGAGAACTGAATTTAATACACGCATCTACCATTTTCACAAAAAAGCATTAACGCTGAGTCTCATTGTTGGAGGAATATTTTCTCTATTAACCGCCATAAACGGCCATGAATCCGCTCAATATTTACATGAGTACCAACCTGAAAAATTGGCAGCCGCAGAAGGATTATTTGAAACTCAATCACATGCCCCTCTCGTTATCGGAGGATTTACTGACCGTGAAACCGAAGAGGTTAAGTACGCGATTCACATTCCTTGGGCCCTAAGCTTTTTAGCGGGAAATAGCTTTGATACCGTCGTTAAGGGACTGAAAGAATGGCCAGAAGAAGAATGGCCACCGCTATTTGTTCACACCCTTTTCAATGGAATGGTAGGCATAGGATCTTTACTAATTTTATTACCTCTACTCGCTTTACTATGGATGAAATTTTTGAAAAAAGAAAAATATCCTCGTTGGATTCTTTCGACTTTTATTGCCTCTGGTCCTTTAGCAGTACTTGCGATTGAATTTGGATGGATTTTTGCTTGTACAGGAAGACAACCTTGGACGATTTACCGCGTCTTGTCAACGGCCGATTCAGCGACAACAGCAACAAATTTAGGTGTATTATTTCTAGCATTTGCAGCTGTATACGTCATTCTAGGAGTTTCAGTGGTCTTTGTCCTTCTCTATTATTTTAGAAAGAACACCGTTGCTGATGATTTACATCGAGCCGAACAAAAAGGTGTACCACTATATGGGTCCAATACGTAACGAGGCACCACTTGAAATGGAGGAGTGAAAATAGATGACAGATGCATTACTAGCCATCACTGTGTTATGGGGATTTGTATTCATCTATGCTGTTATGGCAACCATGGACTTTGGTGCCGGATTCTGGTCTATGATTTACTTCAATAGAACGCAGACTAAGGCTACTAACATCGCTAACCGATATTTGTCCCCCACATGGGAAGTAACCAACACATTTATTGTTGCTCTTGTTGTTGCTGTGTACAGTTTATTTCCATCCGCAGCGTATACGCTTGGAACCGTATTGCTTATTCCAGGCAGTATGATTTTGCTATTGCTTGCCTTACGAAGTGCGTTTCTCGTTTTCTCAAATATTGCATCTGAATATCGAAAACCACTAACATATATCTCTGGAATTACAGGTATACTCATTCCTGGATTACTCATCAGCGTACTTCCAATTACACATGGCAACTATATCGACTTTTCTGATGGCCGCCAAACCCTTGATCTTATGAAACTTTTTACCAGCGCCAATGAATACGCGTTTATTGGATTTGCAATAAGTTCCACTTTGTTTTTATCATCCTTATTGCTTGCAGACTATTCAAAAACAGCGGAAGAATATGAGGCCTATGCTGTATATCGAAGAGATGCCATTATTCTAGGTCCTATCTCTCTGGCAATGGCGGTTCTCATTATGTTTACGCTCCGAATAGAAGCACCTTGGCTTTACGAAAAAATGATGGATAATCTGGCGTTTTTAATTACATCGGTTGTGTTTTTTGTCATTGGAGGGCTTGGATTGTTTTTACCTTCTGTCACTGGGGGACCAAAGGGAATGCCTCGCCTTACTGTTATTGCCATAACGATTCAATACTTACTTGCCAGTCTTGTCTACGGACAAGCACATTTGCCTTACATTGTTTACCCAGAGGTGACCATTCAAAACGCATTCACAGATCCGAATTCGTTCCGAGCTATTTTTGCAACCTATATAGCCGGTTTTGCTATTCTTTTTCCAGGGTTCTTTTATTTCTGGACATTATTTATGAATGACAAAAGATATCTACAGCAAAAACAACCACCAGAAGAAACGAAGACATAAAAAAACGTGCCCGATATTTGGTGTGAGACCAAATGAGGGCACGATTTTTTTCTTATCATTATTTCGTAAAGCTTTCCTCAAAGATCGTTACGTCTTTCAACCTCTCACGATTTATCTCATATCCTATACCAGGGCCACTTGGAACATCAATCATTCCATTATGGACCATCACTTCAGGAGTTGTAATATCCTCCTCCCAGTATCGGCTACTGGCAGAAATATCTCCAGCAATCGTGAAGTTAGGCTGAGATGCAATAGCGATATTGTGTGCTCTGGAGATACCAAATTCCAGCATTCCACCACACCAGACGGGTACTCCTTTTTCCAAACAAAAATCATGAATGTCCTTTACCGTTTGAATCCCGCCTACTCTGCCAGCTTTTATATTTATTACCCGGCAGCTTCCTAGCTCTATTGCTTTCTTAGCATCGTCCAAAGTGACAATACTCTCATCTAAACAAATCGGTGTTTGTAGCACAGATTGTAGCTTTGCATGCTCGACAATATCATCGTATCCTAGTGGTTGTTCGATCATTAGCAATCCAAACTCATCAAGTGCTTTTAATCGATGAGTATCCTTTAAAGTATAGGCAGAATTTGCATCGGCCATTAATTCAACATGAGGAAAATGTGTCCTGATTGATTGAATATACTCGTAATCATTTTGTGGAGAGATTTTCACCTTCACCCGCTTGTAGCCGTTCTCAAGATTTCTTTCAATTTGCAAAAGCGTCTCTTTCATCGACTTAGCCCCAACCACTACTCCTGATGGAATGGCACTTCGAGTCCCTCCGAGCAGGCTTGATAATGACTGTTCTCTTTCCTTTGCATATAGGTCCCATATCGCCATCTCAAGACCTGCTTTGGCCATAAAGTTTCTCCGAAATTGGTTAAAAACCGGAGTAACCTCACTCGGATGCTCAATGTGATGCTGGAAGATCAACGGGATAAAAAATTCTTTTAGCATATGTAAGGAGGTTTGGACGGTCTCTTCCGTATACCAGGGAGAGGAAAAGGCTACTACCTCTCCAAGCCCAAACACTCCGTCCCGATTCATTACCTCAATGACAATCCCTTCCCGTTCATGTACCGTACCTAAATGAGTGATAAACGGAGTCTTTAATTTCATCGAGACAACCGATAGCTTAATTCTCTCAATTCTCATTAGATGCTCCGCCTTTTATCCATTCCTTCAAACTTCTTCTTAAAAGCTTATTAGACGCATTTCTTGGTAGTTCATCAACAATCATGACCCTTTTAGGAACCTTATATTTCGCTAATTTGGAAGAGGAATATTGTATGATTTCTTCTTCTGTTATAGATGTATTCCTAACAACGACAAAGGCTACCGGTACCTGTCCCCATTCCTGATCTTCCACACCGATAACCCCCGCTTCTTGAATAGACACATGACCTTGCAAAACACCTTCAATTTCCGCGGGATAAATATTTTCTCCACCAGAGATAATCAAGTCAGAACGGCGATCCTGCACGTATAAGAAACCTTCATCATCAACATATCCTATGTCCCCAGTTGCAAACCATCCATCTATTAGGTGCGAACTCTCTTTATTCAAATACCCTTTCGTGACATTCGGACCTTTTACATAGATTTCTCCTGACTCTAACGGTTGCTGTTCCAAACCATCAGCAGCAACAATTTTTAATTGTGATGGAAAAAGTGCCTTTCCTGCTGAACCTAATTTGTTCAAGCTATATTCAGGAGATAAAGTTACAAATTGAGAGGCCGTTTCTGTCATTCCATACGTTTGATAAACTGGAACTTGTAGCTCCACACATCTTTCTAATAATGAAAGTGAAGCTGGGCCTCCTCCTAAAAGCATACAACGAAAATGACTCGGTAACTGGCTATCCAAGTGATCTAATAATCGTGAAAGCATCGTACTTACAACAGACATCGTTGTGACTTTCTCAGACGTTATATCTTGCAACGTTTTTTCCACGTCAAAGCTCTCGTGCAACACCATCTTCATTCCATAAATCATACTTCTCATTAAAATGGAATAGCCACTAATATGAAAAAGAGGAACTGCACATAACCACCCATCACCATCTTGCAATCCAAGATTTAAGCTTGAGCCAATTGCACTCCACCAATGGTTTCCATACGTTTGCATAACCCCTTTAGGAGAACCGGTTGTTCCGGAAGTGTACATGAGAGAGCAAACCTCATCTAAAGCTACTTCATTCACAAGAGGTGGCTCAATATATGATGTTTGAAACAACTCATGTTTGTAGACGATATGTACATCTAATTGTTCCGCTTTTTCTTTAAACAATGATTCCGTAATTAAAAAAGCTGAATTTGAGTCCTTCAACTGATAATTCAGTTCTTCTCGAGTTAGTCTTGTGTTAAGCAAAACTGCTTTTATACCAAGTAGCTGTAATGACAACAATATAACGACACTTTCGGAATGATTCGATAATAACAGTGCAACGTATTGATCCTGTCTCATTCCATATGTGTGCATTCGACCTGCTACATCGACACATTCCGCATATAGCTGTTGAAATGTGTAGCGTTTATCTTCAAATATCAACGCCGTTCGACTAGGTGTCAAAAATGCTCTCTTTTTAAGAAAATTCGGCATGACTTCTATTGACAATTTTTTCACCCTCTTCCTAACTAAGTTATCAAATTGACCTTTCATTTTCAATGTTAGAGGTTTCATACAAAAAAGCTTGGCCATTTTGGGCCAAGCTCTTTACTAACCTATCAAGGGAAACGTGGGAATTGACCAAAGTCTGGCTTGCGTTTTTCTTTAAACGCATCGCGCCCTTCCTTTGCTTCATCCGTTGTGTAATAAAGGAGAGTAGCATCTCCAGCAAACTGTTGAATTCCAGCTAGTCCATCTGTATCTGCATTAAATGCTGCTTTTAAGAAACGAAGAGCAGTTGGGCTCTTTTCTAGCATTTCCTCACACCATTTAATTGTTTCTTCCTCCACTTGCTCAAGAGGAACAACTGTATTTACTAGCCCCATATCAAGTGCTTCTTGCGCATTGTATTGACGGCATAAATACCAAATTTCTCGTGCTTTTTTATGTCCCACGATTCTTGCTAAATAGCCGGAGCCATAACCAGCATCAAAGCTTCCTACTTTAGGACCCGTTTGTCCGAAGATCGCATTATCAGCCGCAATGGTTAAATCACAAACGATATGTAAAACATGTCCTCCACCAATCGCATATCCTTTTACCATCGCAACAACAGGCTTAGGAATTACACGAATTAAGCGTTGAAGATCAAGAACATTTAAACGAGGGATTTCGTCTTCTCCAACGTATCCACCATGTCCGCGTACTTTTTGATCTCCTCCTGAACAGAATGCTTGGTCTCCAGCTCCTGTTAAGACGATTACACCTACATTACGGTCGTCACGTGCATAAGCAAACGCATCAATTAATTCCATGACCGTCTTAGGACGAAATGCATTTCGCACTTCTGGACGATTGATGGTAATCTTAGCAATACCGTTATATGTTTCATATAGAATATCTTCGTAATTTCTTTGAGATACCCACTCAGCTGTCAATGTGTTTTCCTCCCTTAATTAAGAATCGGATTTATTCGACAAAAACCCACTTACTATTGTACCAAATTTTTCAGGTTGTTCCACATGTATTGCATGTCCACATCCATCAATATTTACCCACTGACTGTTTTTTAGATATTTTGTCATCTTTTCAGCAATGTTGAAAAATTTCTGATCCATGGAACCCGTAAGCAATAAGACTTTACCGGGGTAATCATTTAGTCTTTCCCAATAGCTTGGTTGTGACCCCGTTCCCATTCCAATCAAGCTATTTGCCAATCCCTTAATAGAGTTTTGCTTTCTTTGCTCTTTTATTCGTTGGCGAATGAGTACTGGTAATTTTTTTTGACTTTCGAATAACGGAATATTGCCCCAATATTCGACGAACCAATCTAATCCATTTTTCTGAATTTTATTGGCTAACTGTTCATCCTGTTCTCTTCTAGTCCTTCTATCTTCCTCCGTTACAAGTCCTGGAGAAGCACTTTCGAGAACAAGGTTACGTACTAAGGTCGGATTCATCAATGCAAATGCAAGCGCCACTCGACCTCCCATTGAGTATCCAACCACATCTGCTTGCTCTATGTTTAAATTTTGAAAAATAGAACGTAAATCCTCCACCACCGACTTCATTTCATACCGTTCAATCGAATCCGGGGATGACGATTTTCCATGTCCGACAAGATCAACTTTGATGATCCTCAAGTTTTTCTTTAACAGCTCTTCACAATCCGACCATGTAGAAATATCACCGGTAAATCCATGAAGTAGAACAACCGGAAAACCCTCTCCTGATACTTCGACATGATATTCTACCCCATGCACCTCAATTTTCATCAGCTTTCGCCACGCAAATTCCGACTAATTTCCCGGGAAACATAATCCCACAAATTTCGATGTTCTTGTAGGTTTTCATCTCTTTTTGTCGGAACTTCAATAACCGATAATCCTTCTTTCGCCAAAGTTTGCTCAAAAGAGGAAGTAAGCTCCACCCAAGTAGAAACTCGGCTAAAAGTCCCACCGTACATGGAGACAGCTGGTTCAAAATCAAGGTCTAACGGAGTACCAAATAGACGTTCAAAATGCTGCGGATGACTTGCCTGAGGAAGGAAACTAAAAATCCCACCACCATTGTTATTTATCACAATAACACTTAGGTCAATATGATATAACTTAGAAGCAATGAGACCGTTTAAATCATGGAAAAAAGTTAAATCTCCAAGTACTAAATACATAGGCTTGTGAACCGTCCCAGCACCAAGAGCAGATGAAATCACACCATCAATACCATTTGCACCGCGATTTGCCATGATTCTGATCGACTTTTGATTATTAAAGAAAAAAGTATCCACATCACGGATTGGCATGGAATTCCCAACAAACAAGGTAGCTCCATCAGGCAGCAATTCTACTAATTCATAAAATAAACGACTCTCACTGAGGGATTCATTTTCCTTTACACGGAACAAAGCTGCTTTTGTTATCTCATTCATTTGTTGCCACTTTTCAAGAAACAATGTATCCTGATTTTCTTTTAAAAGAGGCAGAAGAGATTCACAAAATTCGACTTCATCACAATAAACCATGTTTGTGGTTAATAAGGATGGGTCTCTCCAACCTTCCCCACCATCAACCACAAATTGAGGGACTTGCTCATTCTTTTTCATAAATAATGAAAATGCTTTTGAAATAGGCATCGCCCCAAATCGAATAATTACATCTGGTGCTAAATGACTTACGGCATCGTCATTTCTTAAAAATGTATCATAGCTTTCTATTATATGTACAAACTCGTGGTTTCCACTTCGTAACTGTGATAAAGGATCCGCAATAATCGGATACTGTAACTTTGCAGCTAGCATAGTAATGGCATTAGCAAAGGTGGGATGATCGATTTCACCACAAACAATCAATCCATTTTTATGTTCATTCAACTCGTTCGCAATGGATCTTAATTGATTTTCATTCAGGGCCAGACGACCTTGTTCAATGTGAACATATCCCTTTTCTCTTTCTGCCATGATAAATATATTTTCACTTGTTAAATCAGGCACAAGTGGTTCACGAAGTGGAAAATTCAAATGCACGGGACCAGCTGGAGAAGATAAAGCGGTTGCAACAGCACGACCTGCAACGGTGCGCGCATAACGAAGCATCTCTTTGGAGCCCTCCGGATGAGACATCTCGATAAACCATTTTACATGCTTCCCGTATAAATTCACCTGATCCATTGCTTGTGGAGCACCAACATCACGAAGCTCATGTGGTCGATCCGCTGTGATAACTAGAAGAGGTACCCTTGATAAATTCGCTTCAGCTATTGCAGGGAAATAGTTCGCTGCTGCTGTTCCCGAAGTACAAAGCAAGACGGTCGGATTTCGGGAAGCCTTGGCCATTCCCAACGCAAAAAAGGCTGCTGATCTTTCATCTACATGAATATGCAGACGAAGATCAGGGTGTTCAGCCATAATCATCGCAATAGGGGTGGACCTTGACCCTGGGCTAACAACAACGTCCTTCACTCCTGCATGTATTAATTCTGCTACAAAAGAAGCAATGTATTTCGTTAATGCTTGTTGGTGATTCATTACTCTTTCCCCCTTAAGGCAGAAAGCATAGGACGAAACTTGATATTCGTCTCTTGATACTCACTGTCTACATTCGAATCCTTAACGATTCCACAACCGGCAAATAAAGAAGCCTCGTTTCCTTGTAACAATCCTGAACGTATCGCAACCGCAAATTCTCCATTACCTTCAAAATCAATCCAACCGATCGGTGCCGCATACATTCCTCTATCTAAGTCTTCCATTAACCGGATGCTCTCTATTGCTTCTTTTCTTGGAACCCCACCTAAAGCAGGCGTGGGATGAAGCAGGTTCACAAGCTGAAGTAACGAACTTTCCTCATCAGCTATTCCAACCACTGGTGTGTATAAGTGCTGAATATGCTTATTTTTCAACAACTGTGGGTGAGACGGAATTCGAACCTCATGACATACCTTTTCCATCGCTTCCTTAATCATCTCAACAACAAATTGATGTTCATTCAAATTCTTTTCATCACATAGAAGTTCATTACCTAGTAACTCGTCTTCTTTTATAGTCTTCCCTCTGGCTATGGAACCGGCCAAACAGGTGGAGTACACATTGTTTTTTACCTTTTTAACTAATCTTTCTGGTGATGCTCCAATAAAACAGTCCCCTCTAGACTCAAAGGCAAAAATAAAACTGTCTCTCTGTTCCTCTAAAAGATTCTTAATCACAGGCTCTACTGGAATTTGCTCTTCGAATTGAAGTCTGAGCTCTCTAGCAAGAACAACCTTTTTCATGGTTCCTGCCTTCAGTAATTCTACGACCTCGCTCACACGTTTCTTCCAATTTTCAGGATAAACTTCATTTACCTTTGATAAGTTGGACAACTGTGGCAATACTTCCTTTTCTATTCCATTAATTAACAATTTTCTCTCTTGTTCAGCTAGCTCATACATTGTATCATCATCTTCCGCCGAACAAAGAAGGTTAGTCGTTAAATAGTATTCTCCTTTAATTACACTAACTAGGTACTTTGGTATATGAAAAAGGGAATGTGGAAACTGTGCCCAAAGATCGGTTTTCTCTTTCAATGGATCAAAGGAAAATCCACCCAACATAATGGGTCCAGTAGCAGTTGGTTTCTCTTCCATTAGCATGATGCTATGACTCATAAGCTCTTGCCATTGCTTCTCCACATGAAAAAAGCGGCCAGAAGCCTGATCCGATTGTATTTCTTTACATATTCCAATGCCAATCATAACTACTTCATCAGAGGGATCTTTCCAAAAAAAGCGCTCGCCAACAAATTGGTCTCTTCCAGCTGCAAATACAGACAGAGGCTGAACCGGATGAATCCTTTGGACTTCGCTAACTAATACGGGCATTGAAAGCTTGCGTGCTTTCTCAATTGCTTCAATGATCCCTTCTTTAAGCTCCGTATTCTGAATGGTAACCAAATTCGTACAACTCCTGTTAAATAACGTTATAAACTTATTTTAAGATACACCTCAATCCAAGATCATGTCAACAAAAGGAACCTTCGAAAACCTATATCTTTCCTTATTATACGCTATTTTAATCTATTTTGAGATATTATGCCCATAATTGTCATTCCTGCACAAAAAAATTATTGTAGAAAATATGGAAATGGTCTCCTTCATTAGGAGGAAAATTTAATTGACACACTCCTTCGTTTTTCCTACACTTGAATTTGGATATAAATTATTTTAAACTTATATAGTTTTGACAAATAAATATAGAAATGGGGAGAGGTACGATGCAACCACAAATGCAAACGGGTCCTTCGCCTACTTTTAAGGGGAAAAATTGGAGAGTCTGGTGGCAACTTACACGACCACACACGTTAACAGCTGCCTTTGTTCCTGTATTATTAGGAACCGCATTAGCCTTACCATTAACATCTATTGACCTTGGTTTATTTATCGCCATGCTTATCGCTTGCTTACTTATACAAGCGGCAACAAATATGTTTAATGAATATTATGATTTCAAACGTGGTCTTGATAACGAGCACTCTGTCGGTATAGGTGGAGCCATTGTTCGCGAAGGAATTCAACCTGCGACCGTTATGAAAATAGCTCTTAGTCTTTATGGTATTTCCATGCTGTTAGGAGTATATATTTGTATGAATTCTAGCTGGTGGCTTGCTGCGATTGGTCTAGTTTCAATGACAGTAGGTTATCTATACACGGGAGGACCTATTCCGATCGCGTACACTCCTTTTGGAGAAATCTTTGCCGGTTTCTTTATGGGAATGCTCATCATACTGATTGCCTTTTACATTCAAACAGGTTTTATTACTATGATAAGTGTATTAATATCTGTACCTATCGTCATAACTGTAGGTGCCATTCTACTTGCCAATAATATACGTGACCATGATGGTGACAAAGAAAATGGAAGAAAAACATTAGCGATCCTACTTGGTCAAAAAAGAGCAATCTTTCTTTTAGCAGGAATGTTCCTTGTCTCTTATGCTTGGGTATTTACTCTGATTGGTTTAGACTATGCTTCTGCTTGGTTAGCGATCGTGTTGCTAAGCTCACCAAAAGCAATCAAAGCGATCAAAGGATTCATCGGAAAAACAAAACCGATTCAAATGGTTCCAGCCATGATAGCGACTGCCCAAACAAATACGATATTTGGATTTTTGTTATCAATCGGACTATTTTTAGGACATTTCTTAAACAATTAAACAAAAGAGGAGACCCTATAAAAATGGTCTCCTCTTTGTTATTTACCTAACTTTACCTTTTACAGAAGAAATATTCCAAATGTCATCCGCATACTGCTGTATGGTTCGGTCACTAGAGAAAAAACCTGAATTCGCTATATTGGCTAAACTCATCTTTAACCACCTATTTTGATCAGCATAAGCCTTCCCTACTTCTCTTTGGGCTTCTATATAAGATGAGAAATCACGTAAAACAAAATACTGGTCATTCTCCATTAATAACGAATCATGGATCGGCTCAAACTCATTATCAAGATCGCCAAAATATCCGTTCGTTAACTGATCCACCACTTGGCGAATACGTTTATCATGGTGATAATAGTCGACTGACGTATAGCCACCATACTGGTAATAATTCATAACTTCTTCCGCTGTTAATCCAAAAATAAATATATTGTCATCGCCTACATGTTCCTTGATTTCAATGTTAGCTCCATCAAGTGTACCTAAGGTAAGTGCACCATTCATCATGAACTTCATATTACCTGTTCCCGAGGCTTCTTTACTAGCAGTCGAAATTTGCTCACTCACATCAGATGCAGGAAAGATTTCTTCAGCTAATGATACACGGTAGTTTTCAAGAAATACTACTTTCAACTTGTCAGATACCGTTTTATCATTATTTATTTTTTCTGCAATGGTATTGATGAGCTTAATAATTTTCTTTGCATAGTAATAACCAGGTGATGCTTTCGCTCCAAACAAGAACGTTCTTGGATACATCTGAAAGCTCGAATCCTCTTTCAAGCGATTATACAAGTACATAATATGAAGAACATTTAAGAGCTGTCGTTTATAAGCGTGCAATCTCTTTACTTGAACATCAAATATAGAAAGAGGATCAACGACTATACCTGTCTTTGCTTTAATTTTTTCTGCAAGTGATTTCTTATTATCCTGCTTAATCTCATACAACTGCTCTAGAAAAGCAGAATCTTGCTGGAAAAATTGAAGCTCTTTTAAATGCTCTGGGTGATTGACCCACTTCGTCCCAATTCCCTCATTGATCAAACTTGTTAGTTTCGGATTGGATTTGATCAGCCAACGTCTGTGGGTAATCCCATTGGTCTTATTATTAAACTTTTCAGGAAATACTTGATAAAATTGGTTCATTTCTCTTTGTTTTAAAATTTCTGTATGAATGGCGGCTACTCCATTTACACTGTATGAACCGACAATCGCCAAATGAGCCATCTTTACTTGGTCATGAGCAATAATTGCCATATCCTCAATTTTTCGCCAATCCCCTGGATACTGTGTCCATAAGTCTTGGCAAAATCTCTCGTTGATTTCATTTACAATCATAAAAATTCGTGGAAGCAACGGTTGGAAAATGCGAACCGGCCATTTTTCTAAAGCTTCTGCTAAAGTTGTATGATTCGTATATGAAATAGTGTTTGTCGTAATATGCCATGCATCTTCCCAACTCATCCCTTCCTCATCAATAAGTACCCTCATTAATTCGGGGATGGCTAATACGGGATGCGTATCATTTATATGCAGACCCACATATTTATGAAAATCTATTAAACTAGCATGTTGTTTCCGATAAGATCTCACAATCGAACGAATACTTGCAGAGACAAGGAAATATTGCTGCTTTAAACGTAGAATCTTTCCTTCATCATGTGTATCATCGGGATATAAAAACTCTGAGATAAGCTCCGTATCGCGCTTATATTTCATAATATCCCGATTTATTGGGTACGGAGTAGTTTCAGCACTCCAAAGGCGTAACGTGTTAACTGTGTCTGTTTGATAACCTACCACTGGAAGGTCATATGGTACAGCCATCACCGTTTCCGCTTCAAGATGGCGAAATTCTAACTTTCCATTATTATTGATCGCTTCTACTCTTCCCCAAAAAGGAACATCTACAGCTAAATCAGCTTTCCTTACTTCCCAGACATGACCATGACGAAGCCATTGTTCAGGTAATTCTACTTGATATCCATCTACAATTTTCTGCTCAAATAAGCCATGCTTATAACGAATACCACATCCATGACCCGGAAGATCTAAAGTTGCAAGAGAATCCATGAAGCAGGCCGCAAGACGTCCTAAGCCGCCATTACCAAGTGCTGCATCTGCTTCCATTTCCTCTAAGTCGCTAAGCTCAATTCCTAGCTCCTTTAATCCCTCTTCCACTACATCATCAATTCCTAGGTTAAGGAGGTTATGCCTCAAAAGCTTTCCAAGCAAAAATTCAATAGATAAGTAATAGACTTGTTTTTCTTTCTCCGCTCGATAACTTTCATTTGTCTTGATCCAATTTGAGCTTACGTATTCACGGATCATGATTCCTAAAGTATGGTAGTGATCTCTCTTCGTACTTTCTTGAAAGCTTTTTCCACAAGTCATTTCGAGACGTTGTAAAAACGTTTCCGTGAACATTTCTTTGTTAGAAAACATGAGTTTCACTCCTGGATAAAAGTTGAGCATATAATTGATTATATTTAAAGGCAGACTGTGCCCAGCTGTTATCAATGCTCATTGCATGCTTAACAAGATTATTCCAAACCCGATCATTTTCGTAAAAATGGATGGCACGTTTAATGGTATACAACATATCATGCGCATTAAAATTCTTGAAGGAGAAACCATTCCCTTCTCCTGAGAATTCATCATATGCAGATACCGTGTCATTTAGACCCCCTGTTTCTCGAACGATAGGGATGGTTCCGTATCTCATCGCAATCATTTGGCCTAACCCACATGGTTCAAATTTTGAAGGCATGAGAAAAAGATCAGCACCTGCATAAATTTGGTGAGCTAGACCTTCATCAAAACCAATATATGCTTTAAATCGATCTGGATACTGCCGCTCCATGTCTCGAAAGAAATTTTCAAACTCGTCATCCCCCGTTCCAAGAATGAGGAATTGAATCGGCTCAGCCATAATTTCATTAAACACATGTTTAACAAGATCTAATCCTTTTTGTTTTGTTAAACGTGTGACCATAACCATTAATGGAATTTGTGAAGCCTGTGGTAAGCCAAATTGTTTCTGAATGGCCTTTTTATTTACTAGCTTTTGATTACGATGATTGGCATCGTACGTTTTTACAAGAAACGAATCCTTTTCTGGATTATAAAATTCATCATCAATTCCATTTAGAATTCCTTCAAGATCACTTAAACGACCTCTTAACAATCCATCCAGCTTTTCACCATAGTACTCCGTTTGTATTTCGTCCATATATGTAGGACTAACGGTAGTAATTCGATCAGACGCAATAAGTGCTGCTTTCATAAAATTTATGTTTCCATAAAACTCAAGTTGATCGGTATTAAAATATGAATCATCTAAATCAAATAAATCCTTTAAAGCTTCCTTAGGCATAATACCTTGGAATCCAAGATTATGAATCGTAAATACTGTTCTCATAAATCCATAGCCGTTTTTCTTTTGATATTCCGTTTTTAGTAAGAAAGGAATCATTCCTGTATGCCAATCATGGCAATGAATGACATCTGGATAATAATCTAGTATACGCACCGCTTCAAGCACGGCACGGTTAAAGAAAGCAAACCGCTCACCATCGTCAAAATAACCGTACAAGGAATCTCTCTTAAAATAGTATTCATTATCTATAAAATAATAAGTAATTCCATCATGGACATACTCTTCAATACCACAATATTGTTCTCTCCAGCCAACATTCACAATCAACTCATGTTTTTTAGTCATCTTTTCACGTATTGCTTGAGGAATGGTACCGTATTTCGGCATCATTACTCTTACATCTGTACCAAGTCTTTTCAATTCTTTAGGTAAAGATCCTGCTACATCTGCTAACCCTCCGGATTTAACGAAAGGTACACATTCCGAAACTGCGAATAAAACTTTCACGAATTCATCAACGCCCCTTGTACTGTTCCTTTACGAACCACATATGGTAAATCCTTTGTTCCATACATCATTGTTCCATCATTTACCTTAACATCTTTATCTAAAACAACCGAATCTAATACGCAATTTTCACCAATTTGACATTTTTGCATGATGATGCTGTTTTTTATTACCGTTCCCTTGCCAATTTTTACAGCACGAGAAATAATACTATTTTCAACGGTTCCTTCAATTAAGCAGCCATTGGCAATGACTGAATTTTTCACCGTAGCTCCTGTAAAGTACCGAGTAGGTGGCTCATCCTTTACTTTTGTATACACTGGCTGATTCTTTAAAAAGAGCTCCTTCCAAATGGATGGATTTAATAGCTTCATACTTTCATTAAAATACGTTGTAATCGAGTCGATCATCACTGCGTATCCTTTGAATTCATAATGGCATTGACGATAAGGACTGTTAATATCTGTTACAACATCTCTCATACATGTATATCCCGTTTGCTCTCTTGTCTCAAAAAGTTCTACTAAAAGAGATTTTTTCATTAAAAACATATGAAGAGATCGTCCGTCTTTTCTTATTTCTGTAATATCACAGCCGCTCTTGATATGCCAATCGAGAATAGGTTCAAAATTCATACTACAAACAGTAAAGCAGTTTGAGATGAGGGCATACTGTTGGTTACTACGATCAAAGTAATCTTTATTGGCAGCAAAATGATTAAATGAAGTTATTTCTTTTTCTTCTGCAGGAGCAGGAAAAAAGAATAACCCATCTCGCTTACGATTTAAGTCCCAATCCTTTCCAGACCCCAAATGATCCATTAAGGAACGATATTGATTCTTCGGAAAAATCGCCACACTCTTTATTCCAGAATTGACCATGTTTGAAAGAACAAAATCTATTAATCGATAACGTCCTCCAAATGGTACTGCAGCTAAAGAACGATGTTGGATTAGATCCTCTAATCCTTTTTGATATGTTGTTGCATCTATTACTCCAAGCAGCTTTCTATCCATCCTTACCCCTCATCTCCTCATTTATTTGTTCTCTATTCTCTGTATTTAAAGGGTTTGAAGCATATCCTCTGTTACTAAAACAATATCATCCTCCGCATCTGGCAAAGCACGAATAATTGTTCCATCTGGTATAACCATCTCCGACGGGACGATCGCCTTTTCAATAAACACATTTTTTCCAATCACTGCATCAGGCATGATAACTGATTCTTTAATATAGGCTCCTTTTTCAACCTTTACTCCTTGAAAAAGTACCGATTTTTCAATCTCTCCTTCAATTACACAACCTTCATTAATGAGTGAATCATTGACGAGTGCATCATTTGAGATAAACTGTGGTGGTTGATTTGGATTTACTGAATAAATTCTCCAAGTATAATCAAATAAATCTAATCCACATTTATCATCTAGGAGATCCATATTTGCTTCCCAAAGACTACGTACAGTCCCAACATCCTTCCAATAACCACTAAACGGATAAGCAAATAATTTCTTCTGGTCTGATAATAAGGTTGGGAGAATATCCTTTCCAAAATCATGACTTGACTCAGGAAGAACAGCATCCTTTTCCAAATACCCTTTTAAAACAGACCATTTAAAAATGTAAATCCCCATAGAGGCTAGATTGTTCTTCGGATTCGCAGGTTTTTCATCAAATTCGACAACCTTCATATCACTATCCGTATTTAAAATACCGAATCGACTTGCTTCATCCCAAGGCACTTCAATCACTGAAATGGTAGCATCAGCATCTCTAGCAATATGGAAATCTAGCATTAACTCATAATTCATTTTGTATATATGGTCCCCAGAAAGAATGAGTACATATTCCGGATCATATTGAATTAAATAATTTAAATTTTGATAGATGGCACAAGCAGTACCTGTATACCATCTCATCTCCTTGGACTCACTATAAGGTGGAAGAACAGTCACCCCACCATTTTTTCGATCCAAGTCCCATGCACTTCCAATTCCAATATACGAGTTTAACACTAGTGGTTGATACTGAGTAAGGACACCCACCGTATCAATTCCTGAGTTCGTACAATTGCTTAAAGTAAAATCAATGATTCGGTACTTCCCTCCAAACGGTACAGCTGGTTTTGCTAAATTTGAAGTTAAGGAATGTAACCTACTTCCTTGCCCTCCTGCTAACAGCATAGCTACGCACTTCTTCTTTGCCATTTCCTTTTCTCTCCTTTCGATGTTTAACTGGACGCAATATAGAAACCCCAAATGGAGGTATCCTCATCATAATGTGATGCTCTCTTCCATGAAACTCTTCATCAATCGCTTCTAGTGGCTTTTTATTAATTACACCGGACCCTCCAAAATCAACCGCATCTGTATTCAATATTTCTCGATACGTTCCCTCTTTTGGAACACCGATTTTATAATCTTCATATGTCTTTTCTGTAAAATTACACACGATGACCAATGGATCTCCTTCTTCCCCTTTTCTAACAAAAGAGAAAATCGATTGATCACGGTTATTTACATCAATCCACTCAAATCCTTCATGTAAATGATCAAGCTCATATAAAGGTTTATTGCGCTTATACACCTTGATCAATTCTTTTACAAAAAGATTCATTTTTCCATGCATCTCATAATCTAATAAATGCCAATCCAATTCCTCTTCATCTTTCCATTCAGAGAACTGACCTAACTCAAATCCCATGAACAGAAGTTTTTTCCCTGGATGTCCAAACATATATGTTAATAGTAGCCTTAGTTGAGCAAATTTTTGCCAATAATCTCCTGGCATTTTATCAAGTAACGATTTCTTTCCATGAACAACTTCGTCATGTGAAAATGGAAGGATATAATTCTCCGAAAATGCATAAAGAAGGGAGAAGCTGACTTTATCGTGAAATTGTGAGCGTTCATTTGAACCTGTTTCCATATAGGAAAGCATGTCGTTCATCCAGCCCATATTCCATTTGTAGTTAAAACCTAATCCACCGTAGTGAGTTGGGGAAGTTACCTGTGGCCAATCAGTAGAGTCCTCGGCAATCATCAATAGGTTTGAATCATATTGATATACAATTTGATTTAACTTCTTTAAAAATGCAATACCAAATTCATTTACTCGCTGACCATCTGAATTAGGCCAATAAATGATGTTTGAAACCGCATCTACGCGAAATCCGTCCACATGAAAGTATTCCATCCAAAACAATGCATTAGAAATTAAGAAACTCTGTACCTCTGTTTTACTTAAGTCGAAATTAGCAGTACCCCAAGTGTAATTTTCACGATCAACCTCTGTCTCATATTCATAAACCCAAGATCCATCAAATCGGTGTAATCCGTGGGCGTCTTTACAGAAATGACCTGGTACCCAATCCATAATTACTCCAATATGATTTTGGTGACATTGATCAATAAAATACATCAGATCATGAGGGGTTCCATAACGGCTAGTAACGGAAAAATATCCTGTTCCTTGATAGCCCCAAGATATATCTAAAGGGTGTTCCACTAATGGCAATAGCTCAATATGAGTAAATCCGTGGTCAAGTACAAAAGGAATGACCTCATCAGCTAATTCACGATACGTTAAAAAGCTGCCGTCCTCTTTCTTTTTCCATGATCCAACATGCATCTCATAGATAACAGTAGGACTTGAATACACTTTGTTTTTCTCTTTTTTCTGAAGCCATTTTTGATCGTTCCATTGGTAACCATCTAAGGGGTAACAAATGGATGCTGTTTTTGGCCGTTCTTCAGAGAAAAACGCATAAGGATCAGATTTCAATAATACTTCTCCCGTGGATGTGTGAATTTCATATTTATAAAGGCAGCCCGTTAAATCCTGCTCAACAATGAGCATCCAAACTCCTTCATTATTCACCTTTTTAAATTCATAACCACTTCCATTCCAATTGTTTACATCACTAGCAAGAGATACTTTTGTTGCGTTTGGTGCCCACACGCAAAATCTCGTGCATGTTTTTTCATCAATAGTAAGAACATGGGCTCCAAACAAACGGTAACATTCAAAGAAATTACCCTCATGAAATAAATGAAGCTGGTATTCAGTTGGATGAATCAAATCCAAAATCATTCTACTCCCTACCTATTCATTAGTTTTGTACATTACTTTTACTGTATAATTCTCGCCAATCTTTCAAATCCCTTTTTAATTTTTCTGACAATTAACTCTCCATTTCGACACAATTAGCTATTAGACATATGATTTCGACGGCATTCATCCCTTTAACGCAGCAAACTGCAAAAAATGATAGAAATTATTTTTTAATAGATAATAAATTTTATGATGCAGATATAGAGATATATGCTAATTATTTGGTTGTAATGAGTAAAATGTGTATTTTGAATTATGAAATAATTGAATTTAGAATAATATATTTAAGAGGATTTCTTTGTGTGAAAAGGTCATTTTTATGCTGAAAAATGAAAGGGTTTTCATTCATTTGTCGAAAACTGGAAACCTTAACAATTGGTTAGAGGACATTTAATAGAAGAGATAAATAAACCCTCTATTGATAGTAAATTGTCATCAATAGAGGGTTAGTAGAAGAGTTAAGAACAGATACCCTTGCACCTGGAAAAAGACGCAAAGAGGTATTCTTTAATATGGTTAGTTAATTACTTCTGATATCATTAACTAGTGAAGAACTTACCAAATAGAAAAAAAACATTGAACAAATGTTCAATGTTTTTTATGACCCCTACGGGATTCGAACCCGTGTTACCGCCGTGAAAGGGCGGTGTCTTAACCGCTTGACCAAGGGGCCATATGGCGGAGAAGGAGGGATTTGAACCCTCGCGCCGGTTACCCGACCTACACCCTTAGCAGGGGCGCCTCTTCAGCCTCTTGAGTACTTCCCCATA
>Ga0182742_1002531_pt1 | contig 19982 bp, 15 predicted proteins | sample eDN5th37CBELigMG_FD_128880 | JGI IMG/M metagenome (GOLD analysis project Ga0182742, IMG submission 128880) | Enriched Miracle-Growth compost microbial communities from Emeryville, California, USA - eDNA 5th pass 37_C BE-Lig MG (version 2)... ... | reverse complement strand
GCCTCAAACACTGGCGAGCCATCGCCACCCGCTACGACAAATACGCCCTGAGCTACCTCGGCGGGGTCACCCTGGCCGCCATCATCACCTTCCACCGCGTCCGCAATTAACAGACACGACCTAGCCCGGCGGTCAGAGTGGTCGGTGGTGCCGGTTCGTTGTCGTTGCCGTTGAGATGGTGATCATAGATCGGCGTCTTTGCGGGTGTCCGACCATAGTCGGCGCACCAGTCCCGCGGCGCGTGAATACTGTTTGGTGTCAGTGTCTTCCTGGCCGCCGGTGCGTGACAGGATCGCCTTGATGGCCGTGTCGTACCGGTGCAGGAACTCTGACCAGTCCGGAATTTCCACGCAGGTTCCTACACCTCCGCGCACCAGCAGGCGTGCGTGCTCGCGGTCGGGGGGCAGCAACTCCTGCCAGCGCAGTGTCGCCCCTAGGTCGCTGTTGAGGCTTTTGTGGGCGTCGGCCTGCCCGAACCCTTGACTGCGCCGGTTGGTCAGACCTGACCAGTTCTCGGCGGCCGTGAGCAGCTCTTCCTCGCGGGCGCCGAACATGATCACTGCGGCGCCGAAGATGTCGCGCAACTCGTTGGCATAGGTCTGCCCGTACACGGTGTCCAGCGACGAGGACGCCTGCACCGCGGCCATGAAGTTGATTCCCAAACCGCGGCCCTCTCCGACGATCCTGCGTAGCGAGGGAATCGGTGCGGTGTTGGGTAGTTCGTCGACGATCATCAACAATCGGTGCATCGGCTCGCGGGCCGAGGTCTTCTCGCGCCACCGCCGTACCAGCGAATCCAGCAACGTGACCGCCGAACCGGCCACCGTGCCGTCGGCCGGGGCCAACACGTACAGCGTTGCTTGCGGATCATCGAGGAAATCTGCGGTGAACGGTTTCGCGCCCGGGCGCTGCACCAGCGAGGTTCGCAGCCACGGCGTGATCGCCTTGCGCATGGTGATGGCCACCGAATCACGTTGGCGGGGATCCATTTCCATGATCCGCATCATGCCCATCGACAGTGTGGGGTACTGATGGCAGATCGCGGCGGCCTGCGCCCAGCCCGGTTCACTGGTGTTCTTCGGGTCAATGTTGTCCACCCCGGTCAGCACCCAGTCCATGCCCTTGCCGTTGCCCTGCGGACTGGCCGCGAACAGAAACGCCGCCAGTGGACCGGCCGCCTGGGACTCCCACACCCCGCCGTCGGAGACCTGATCGGCTCCAGATCCCAGACCGACGGTGGCCATCTGCATGATCGTCTCGGCCACCGTCAACGCCTCGTATGGGCTGTCGATGGTCACCGTCGGGTCGTAGACGTTGGCGACGATGCCTTCGGGGTACACCGGGGAAGTCAAGGGGCGCAGATCAAGCAGCGCCCGCGGCCCCCACCGGCGCTGCATCACGTTCTGCATCAGATCGTCTTTGGATGACACCACCACGGCCGGGCCGCCCCACAGCACCGCCGCCGGCGCCAGGATGCGCCGCGACTTACCGGTGTCCGATGGTGCGGACACCAAAACCATTGGGGCACTGCGAGGCACGTACAACTGCTCACGCTTGCCGACGATCCGGCGGCCGAAGCCGCAGTAGGTGGTGGGGGTGGGGGTGAAGCTCGGAGCCTCACTCACCGCCGGACTAGCCACAGCGCCGCTGACGGTGCAGTCCGTCGGTGTCGACGATCGCCGCGCGAACCGCCGCCACGATCGAATCACGCTGGCGGGGGTCGCAGGTCAGCGTGCGCACGACCGACTGGCCCAGCATCGGTGCTGACACCGAACACCGCATCGCCGCATGTGCCCAGCCCGGACTCTGCACGTCCTCGGGGTCGACGTTGGCCAGTGCTGCCCGCACCCAGTCCATGCCTTGCCCGTTGCCGAGTGGAGATGCCGCGAACAGTAGCGCGGCCAGCGGTTGGACCGCCTGCACATCCCAGAAGTCGGCGGGCCGACTGCGGCCCATGCCGGGTCGGCCCACCCTGAGCAGGGTTTCAGCTTGGACGATCGCCGTGTATGCGCTCTCCACATCAACGGTCGGGTCATCTGAAGGCATGTCCAAATCCTGGCAGATAGATACAGAGTCGGTCAATACGTGAACAATGAACGAACAGCGGTTAGGTGGGTGGTTGAGCCTGCCGCCGGTCCTGGGACTCGCGCAGCCAGTCGGCCGCCCGCGCGCGGTTGGTCCGCATCTCTGGAGGTAGCGCCTGCTGATGCCCGTAGTGCACGTCCTCTGCTGTGAGCAGAGTCAGCGTGTCCTCGTCGAGGTCGGTGCCCAGATCGGGGTCGGACAGGTCGGCACCACTCAATCCCAGCGAGCTCACGATCCGGCTGTTGCGGTTCAGCTGCGCCTTCTCCACCATGGTGCGCACGAAACGCCCGTTGCCTAGGCCGTCGATGACACGGATGACATCGCCTTCGCTGCTGGTGATGTGGGAGTTGTAATACTGCGCGAAACTCTCCCGCAGCGACAGCAGCGCGCCCGGTGCGAAGGTGTCACCGTCCTTGGCGGCCAGACCTTCCATGATCGCTATCAACTGATCCGGGTTGTATGAGGCGTATTCGATGAGGGTGGCGAAACGCGATCGCAGTCCGTCGTTGGCGGCCAACACGCGCTGACTGGCCATCGGATAACCGGCGGCGATGACGACCATCTCGTCTCGGTGGTTCTCCATGAACGGGACCAGGGTGCTGATGATGGCCTGCCCGTAGGGGTCACCCGACCCGTACCCGGTGTGGATGAGGTCGCCGAACTCGTCGATGAACACCGTGGCGCCCAAACCTTCCTTGAGCTGATCGCGGGTGTTGTTCTCGGTGTCACCGACATGACGGCCGACCAGTTTGTCTCGGCGGGTTTCGTAGACGTCGGGCCGGCGCAGCAGCCCCAGACCGCAGAAGATACGGGCAACCGCCCGGGCTGAGGCCGTCTTGCCGACTCCAGGGGGACCCATCATCAGCAGATGCCGTGATACCGGCGACGTCGGCAACCCTTTGCGCTGCCGCAGGACTCGCGCGATCGAGTCGTTTCGCAGTTCGGTGATCCGCGCTTTGACCTCATCGAGGCCGACCATCGCCGCCAACTCCGCTTCGGCCTCAGCCAGCAGCGTCTGCGCTGAGCGGGCCGACTCCGCAGCGGCCCGCTGCTCGGCGCTGGTCTCGGTGGAAGGGTCCCAGCGATCCGTGCGCGTCTCGATCGTTTGTGGATCCGTGATCTGCAGTCCGAAGGTCGGATCCGACAGCGCGGTCTGGGCACGCTCGAAACCGGGCCACTGCACGCGGATGTTGGTGAGGACCGTCCGGGCCTCCTCAGGCTCGCCCTGGTGGCGCAGCACCAGCGCCCGACAAAACAGCGCGTCGCGGGTCAGCTCGTCGCTGGCCTGCTGGGCGCTGGGCTTCCACCCTGACGTGGTGTCGTCGGCGGGAGGGTTGATCACCAGTTCGACGGCTGCCAACGCTCGATCGCTGAGCCCCAAAGACGCTGCCGCCCAAGCCTCCTGCAGGCTCGCGGCCCTGCGCAGATGCGGTTCGCCATGCCACTGGCGGCAGTTGCTCACCGCGACCAGCACATCAGGCCAGCGTTTGGTGGCCGTGGCCAGAACCGACCGCACATAGCCCACCGAAGGAGTCGCCGGCAGCTCGGCCATGGCGTCGTCGGCGCCCTGCCAGTTCTGCTCGCGAATCAAGGCCGCAGCGTAGGCCAGCCGTGCAGTGGTGGCGTCGACAATCGGCATGCGCACATAATCGATGTCGAAGTGGGCTCCCAGATCGGCGGGCCGGTGCTGAATCCGCAGCAGACCCTCGCCGAGCCGGTCAGCGTGGCTGGCCAGCCGCTCTAGCACCTGCATGGAGCGCTCCCCTGTCGCATACCGGCCCAACCAGGCGTCGGCCAGTTCCGGGTTGTCCCCGGTGGCCAGGACGAACACCTGCGCCGCTTTATCCGGAGAACTGTGCAGCACCTTCATCGCGGCACGAAGCGCCTGCAGTGAACGGTCATCGATCACGGTTGCAGCGCTCCCGTCCGCAGATGGGTCAGGAACTGCGCTTCATTGCGGGGCCGCATCACCGACAACCGCACCCCACGCACCGCCGGGGTGCCGATCACCAGTTCATCCGGGGATTCCTGCACGATCGTCACATCGGCGTCGGAGTCCACCGATCCCACGGTCACTAGACTGCGCCCCCGCTCACCGACACCACCGGCTAGCCCCTCGCCGTCGGCCACGATGACCGTCGGTTGCCGCACCGGGTCACGATCACCGGCCAGGCTGATCCGATAATCGCTGTCGCACAACGGTCGCCACACATCGGGACGATCACTGTGAATCAGGATCACCGCCCCGGCGGCACTGGTCCGCAGCAGCAGCGGGATCACGACCGGCAGGTCAGCGCTGATTGAAACCCGTGTGGCCCGAAGCGGATCGGTCAGCGGCATCAGGAACGGGACCCCGGTGACGGTCATGCCGAACATCGGCCCCGACGGACCTACCGGAATCTTCAGGTCGGAGCCGTCGCCCAGCAGACGTGGCGACATCTCCAGGTGCAAAGCCCTGTCCCCCAACGGTAACGATGCCAGCAGGGAGTCGAAGGCCTGACCGGAGACCGGCTGCAGCGCCAGCAGTGGAGGGTGGGTCAACGGGGCGTCGGTGTGGAACCGCACCAGGCCGGCGACGCGGGAGCCGCCCGCGCAATCACCGAACAGCCTCACTGTGGTGACGGTGCGGTGTGCCCGCACCGTCCACAGGTCGTTGAGCATCTTGGTGCTCAGGTCGCGACCGGCGATGCGGTAGGTGGTCACGTAGTCGGCGTCGGCGTCCAGGTTCGACCAATTCTCCTGCACCCGATCCAGATCGGTGTCGTTGAGCAGAGCGGCGATGGCTGCGCCCATCTGGGGCGCGGTGCAGGTCACCGCCCGGCAGCCCGCCCGCAGCACCGCTTGGCGCACCCGTTCGGTGGCCGCCGCGGCGGCCGCGGCGGCATCACCGCGATACAGCATCGCCGCCAGACATGCCTGCGGACACAGCCGCAACACCAGCCAGGAGCGGCGGTCGCCGACAGCGGCGCGGTCGCCGACGATCTCGGCGTACTTCGGGGTGTAGCTGCCGTCGGCGGCCACCCGGCTGCCCACCTGCACCACGTCCACCGAGTGCAGCTCCAGACCAGCGAACTGGCTCAGCCGCGACTCAATCGCCTCCAACGGGATCGTGTTGATGGTCTCTGCTCCCGTCGGCACCAGCACCGTGGGCGAGAACGCGCGACCGTGCAGCGCGATCATCGTGACCGCGTACTGGCCGTCCCAGATCATCCCCACCGGCCCCGCACCGGGCATGTCCACGGTGAACGGTTCGGGGATACGGGTGCGGGCCCGGCGGGCACTTCCGCGGTGCCGGAAGTACACAAACCGCGCCCACCGCGCCAGCCAGCCGGCCGCCGTCGCACCGTTGTAGCTGACGGTCACCACCAGCAGCACCACACCCAGGACCAGCGGAATGAGCCACCACGGCACCGGTGAGGCCGCCACCAGAATCGCCGCGGCGATCAGTTCGGCGATCACCACCAGCTTCAACCGCAAATCCAGCCGCCAGCGTCGAATCTGCTCACCGAATCCTGCGTGTGGGCCAGGGATTTGCTCATCGAGCACGGTCACGGTCGCCCCCTACTGTCCTCGTCGCGATTTCGACATCGACGTCACCAGCAGCACCACGCCAAGCACCAGCAGCAGCGTGGTGCTTCCCGCCACCGCGAGGATCATCGGCCGATGATCCGCCGGTGGAGGTGGCGCCGGAGGCCCCAGCGGTCGTGTCAGGTTCTCCCGAGGTGCCGGGACTTCGGGTACATCGAAGTTCAGCGCAGCCAGCGGGTCGATCACCCCATAGCCGACTCTGTTGTCCACCAGCGCCGCCGGGGAGTGTGCGGTCTGCTTGATCCGGTTGATCACCTGTGCGGCAGGCAGATCGGGATACTTGGCGCGGATCAGCGCCGCCAGTCCCGACACATACGCGGTAGCGAAGCTTGTGCCGCTCATCGGCTTCAGCTCCGAGGTCTGCGGATCGACGGTGGCGTTGATGATGCCCCCGGCGGGGTTGACCCCCTCCACGAACAGACCCGGAGCACCCACCCCGACCCACGGCCCAGCCAAGCTGATGTCGGCTCCCTCGCTGGTCTGCGCGGGCTGACCCCGGTCATCGGTCGCACTCACCGACAGCACATAATTGGAGAACCACGACGGCGTGCTGATCGTCACGACCCCACCCCAGTTGCGGGGATCATCCACATTGGTGGCGTCGATGTTCGGGTTCTGGGAACACCCTGTGCCCATGGGCATTCCGGCGCTGGCGGCATTGGCGTTTCCGGCCGCGGCCACCAGCACGACATCCTTTTCCATCGCCGCATACCGCACCGCGGCCCCCAGCGTGGTCTGGTCGACCGGCTTGGTCACCGGCACACACGACACGATGGACATGTTGATCACCCGGGCACCGAGGTTGGCGAGGTGCACGATCGCGCGTGCCAGCGTGCTCACCGTGCCCGCTCGTGCGTCATCGTCGTTGCCGCCGCGTTCGCGCACGAACATGCCCGAGGACTGGCGGACCGAGATGATCTCGGCATCCGGCGCGACCCCGACCAGGCCGTCGCCCTCGGCCGGGCTGGCGCCGATGATGCTGGCGACCACGCTGCCGTGGGTGTCGCAGTCCGACAGCCCGTCACCGCCCATCACGTAGTCGCCGCCGCCGCGCAGGTGGGGTAGACGCGGAGAGGGCCACACGCCTGTGTCGATCACCCCGACCGTCACGCCGGCCCCACGCCCGGCCGACTTCCACAGCTCCGGCAGATTCATGAACGTCTGCGCTGCCGGCGGCACGGCCACATCGGTGCCCGGCATCAGCGCGTTGGCGGGGCATTCGTAGCGTTGCTTCATCGGCTCGTCCGGGCCGGGTTCGCCATCGGCAGGAACAGCGGTCGGATCGATCGCCGGAGGTGTGATCGCCGTGGCGGTGGCCGACGGCCACATCAGCGCAAGCATCGCGGCCGTTCCCGCGACCGCCAGACGACGCCCGATCCCCACGAAGCTAGCCATCACATGTTCCTTGCCAGGGCCAGCAGGTTCAGCAGCCATACCGCGACCGGGGGGACCGCCACGATCAGCAGGTATTCACACCATTCCACGATTTTGCGGAACACCGGGGAGAACACCTTCGCCGGCACAACCGCAGCGGCCCCCATTCCGGCGATGCCCAGCGCAATGATCACCGCTGCCGCCGCGTAGGCCGCCACCGGGCTGGGCCAGGTCAGCGCGTACTTCACGGTCGTGACCATGACCATCAGCACCGAAGCCGCCACCACGGTGATCGCCTGACCCCGGGCGGCGAACGCCCTGCCGCGCAACAGCAGCACTGCTGCCAGCAGCCCGATGAACACCGTCGCCAGCCACCAGCGGCCCTGCCCCGGTTCCACGACGAACACCGAGGCGCCCACGAAGAAGATCGCCACCGCGATCAGCAACGCACTCAAGTAGACGTTGGCCGCCTCGGCTCCCCGGCGCAGGTCCTCCACACTGGGTGTGCCCTGGTGCTCGGCGGCCACCAGCGCCTCTTTGGCGATGGCGTCGGCGTTATCAAAAGTGTCCTTGCCAGTGACTGTGGGAAACGGCGGCACCGGGATACCGGCCATGCGGGCAGCGATCTTCGGCGCACCGGTCAGCACGAACAAGGCCAGCACCATCACCACTACCGACAGGTTCTGCAACGTCGCCCCGGTCAGCGCATGGACGACGGCCAGCGCCGCCAGGCCGATGCCGACGATGACGATGGTTGCCATCAGAGCGCGCGGGGCTGGACTGAGCCTCCACAACAGCGCAGCCAAGACCACCGCCACCATCACCGCGAAGGTGAGGTGCCAGGGTCCGACGCTTCCCGGAGCAGCCATGAACGCCGCCGCCGGGCAGGCGATCAACGCCCCCGGAAGCCATAACGCGTTGGCGGTCACCGAGTCTCGCTGCTGCCTCCACACCAGTGCCCCACCGATGATCAGCAGCAGTCCCAGTCCCGCAGCGCCGGCGGTCGGGATCAGGTTCCACTCCTGGCCTGCGCCACGGTTACGCGACCACGCCAGCATCAGCAGCCCCGTGGTCACCGCCACTGCAACAGCCACGATGATCCCGGCCACCAGCCGGGCCGTGGCAGCAGTCACCACAGGGGTGCGGGCCTTGTTCAGCACCGCCACCGCCGACGACGGGGACTCGATCACCGGTGTGAATTCGACGTCGGCGTCGATCACCTCCAGCACCAGCAGGTCGCCGTCGACCACCCCCTGCTGACCCAGTGTCTGTGTCCGGTCCAGCGGCCTTCCGTCGATGTGGGTCAGGTTGACCAGGCCCGGGCTGACCATGCCGTTCTCGTCGGGGCTGCGTAGCCCCTCTTCACCGCTGTCATCGGTCTGCAGTCGGCGCACCAGGGAGTCGACCACCGCCGCCACCGGGGAGCTGGCCGGAAGCGTCACGTCGTGTTGGCGGCCTTCGAACAGCACCGCCACATTGACCTGCTCGGCCAGACGGACCTGACGCGCCGGGACCGCCCCCTGCGTGCTTCGCTCCGTCGCTGCCGTCATCGCCACCCCTCACCTTGCTCGGGCCACTGCGGTCGATACCCCGGGTCTTTGTCAGCGGCCTTGACGAACCCGTCGGCCACCGACGCCGCAGCCTCGATGAACGCACGCCGCGTCGCAGGTGCCAGACGGTTGAAATCAACGGCGGTGGCATCGCTGAGGTGTGGGTCGTAGGGGATGTCGTGCACCGCACGCACCACCCGCTCAAACCCCTCATGCAGATTGCGGACCGCCTTCGTCGGCGTGATCTTGTTGACGTTGCTGATCACCATCACCGCCTCCCGCACCAGGCCCGGATAGCCGTGCGAGATCAGCCAATTCAAGGTCTGCTGGGCTGCCTCGGCGCCGTCGTAGCGGGTCGTCGAGGCCACCACCACCGCATCGGCCATCGACAACACCGCCGCGGTGATGTCGTCGCGCATCTGATTGCCGCAGTCCAGCAGTGCCACCGGATACACGCGTGCCAACCGCTGCCAGGCCATCACCAACTCACGGCCGGTCAGCACCGCATCGCCGGGATCACCGGCGAGCACCTCCAGCCCTGACGAGGAGTCGATGCCCAGGTGGTGCCGAAAATCGCTGTAGGAATGAAGATTCGGATCGGCCAACAGCGTGCGCCACGTGCCCGTGCTCGGTTCGTTGATCCGCTTGGCCAGGTTGCCCGACGCCGGGTTGGCGTCAATGGCCACCACCTTGTCACTACGGTAATGGGCCAGCGCCGCACCGATTCCCAAAGTGGTTGTGGTCTTGGAGACCCCACCTTTTTGCTGCAGCACCGCAATGACGTAGGTGCCGCGAAGGTTGACCTTCAACCGGCGACGCAGATCATTCCACTCACGCTCATCGGCGCCCGGCCCCAGATTGATGCGCGTGGTCTTGTATAGCCGCTTGCGCCACCCCGATTCAGGCGACGGCTTGTACGGGCGAACCAGGTCGGCTTGACGCACCTGGGCCTGCATCGGCCCCACCGATTCCCCGCCCCGGGCAGGCCATGTCGCAGGCTGGGGCGGTCGCGGCGCCCACCCGGGCGGCGGAGGCGGCGGGCCACCCGGCGGCGGCGGAGGCGGCGGCTGATGTGTGCCCGAAGGCCGATACCCGCCAGAGCGGCCAGGCGGCGGTGCAGGAACCGCGCCCGGATCGCGCGGCGCACCGAGGGCGTGACGACCCGCACCCGCAGGTGGAGCGGCAGGATTCGGTGGCCCAGCAGGGGGATAGTCCACCGGTGGCCGCGCCGACGGTGCCTGTGGGGGTGGTGCCAGCGGGTACGGATCGACCGCCGGCATCCGGGGATCGGTGTGGGCATCGCTGGGCTCAACACCGTTGTGGGGATGCTCGACCGTGCCGGTCGGCTCCGGCGCCGCCGCGGCGGTGTCTGGCGCGGCCGGCGCCTCGGGCTCCTCCGGCTTGAGGTACTGGCTGTAGAAGTCTTGTTCGCTCACAATGACTCGATCCTGTTGCGCCGCACGGGCCTGCCTCCTAGCACTGCCTCAGTATCGCACATTCCAGACATATTCAGACAGTACGTGAACACAATTTTTGTTTGATGTTGGCGGGTGGGTTGATGGGTGGTCTGCCCCATACTCTGCGATGGGTCGTGTTGTGTGGCCCCTATCGGCGAGAGGTCCGGTCGTTCCACTCGCGGATGCCGACCATCCCCAGCACCGCCGTCACTGACGACTTGATCGCCGCCGTGGTGCCCGGTGTGATCAGCGTCCACCACGAGCCGTTTTCACTGCGGATCGGCCCCGTCAGGACCCGCCCCAGCGCCGTGTCGGTCACGGTGGCCGCGGTCCTGCTCACCTGGATTTGACCCGCGGTGTCGGGAGTCATCGCGGTCATCGACAACTCCATGATGGGGTTGTCGGCGGCCATGGTGACCACCCGGTACTGGTCGCTGTCCATCCCCAGACTGGCGAACACCGTCGCCGCGCTGTGCTCGCCCCGCGCCACCTGTCCTAGCGCTTCGAGCAGATTCGCCGTCGGAACCGACACCGCGTCGAACTGTGCAGGCTCCACCTGCGGCCCACACACCGGCAGCAGGCGGTCGACCAGACTCGACACCGTCGCCGAATGACCCAGGTACTCCACCGTCAGGTCATCCTCATGTTGGATCGCCGACACCGAGACCTCACCCCGGCGGGCGATGGCCAGCCGAAGATGCTGCCCGCCGCGACGAATCATGGCCGCCAACACCACATCTGGTGCGCCCAGGGTCTCCAACCACAGGCGCACCTGCGGGTGCACCTCATCGCCGAACACCAGCCCCTTCTCGCGCAGCACCTCCACACCGGGATGCCCCCACGGACGCTCGGCGGGATCGCCGGTATCGGTGAAGGGTCGAGTCACCAGCACCGCCGGCATCCGCTCCACCCCGCACAGCGCCTGCAGCAGCCACAGCGCCTCTCGGGTCACCTCCATCGAGGTGGCCGGCTGAGGTCCGGTCGCCGTCGGCGCCGGCCGATTCACGAATGTCGGTCGCCCCGCCACCGTTGGACTCCTTCGTTGCTCAATTGGTCACCACCTGTTCGCCCATGACAACGGCCCGGCCTGCCTTGGTGCAGGGCCGGGCCGTGTCGTGCTCGGAGCTTTTCTGGCGCACGCGCCAGGCGAGCCCTGAGCTAAGCGAGGTACTGTGCCTTGATCGCGGCGTCCTTCTGGATCACCCCGTCCAGGCCCATCCCCAGCGCCGCCTTGGCCGCGTGGAGCTTCTCGCGCAGCCCGTCGACGTAGGTCAGGACCCGGGTGTAGTCCTCTTGGAATCCCTCGCCGCCGCCGCCCTTGAAGTGCTCCATGGTGCGGGCCTTCATCGACATGGCGTCGCTGTGCACCTCTGCCGTCAGGAGTTCGCAGGCGCCGATCATCTCCTTGCATTCCTCGATGATCGGCACGTTGTACTGAATCGTCATCTTGTGCTCGCTTTCTCAGTTCTCAGTTGGTCTTTGGTGACTCGTTGAAATCGCTCAGGCCGATCACACCGACATGGTGTCGATGGCGCTGAGGTAGGTGGCCGCGTCATCGTCGCCGGCGGTCAGATGTGCCGCGGAGGTGTTCATCTTGTCGGCGTGGTCGGCCTGCATGGTGGCCTGCTGGGTGCCGTAGGACTGCAGGTCCTCGCCGGCACGCTGCAGCGCCACCTGCCCCTTGCCCTGCATGCCTGTGGCGGCGTGCTGCAGCATTGAACCGAGCTGCTGGACCATCGCCCGCAGCCGGTCCTCTTTCTCCGACATCGCCGAAGAGTCGCCATGCATGGCCTCGATGTCGCCATAGATGTCCATCGTGAGTCCTTCCCTGAATGTTGTTTGCCCCGAACCGGATCGCCGGTGTTGGGATTACTGCCTACGCGTTGGCGGTTGCCCCCGCTCACCTGTCAGACCGGCGCCCCCTTGTCTCCAGGTTCACTGGCCCGTGTCAGGCCCCCTCCCCCGGTGATCACCGGCATCGCGTCAGCTGATCGGAACAAATCGGCCGCCGAGACCAGCACCTGGCCCGGTTCGATCTGTTCCTTCTTTTCGTCGTTGTTGTTTTGTGCCCCCGCCGCAGCAGCACCGTGGGCCAAAGGCGCCATCGCCCCGCCCATGCCGCCACCGGCTGAGGCCGGAACTGTGGTGGCTTGAGGCCGCACCTCGCTGAACCGTGACGTGCTCTCACCGGTGGCCGGGGCCGCACTGACCGCCGACGCCCACGAGCCGGGACTGCGCAGCGCCGCCGAGGCCGCCGAGACCGTGCCCGCCCCACCGAAACCGCCTCCGCCGCCACCGGCCAACGACGCGTTCACCGCGCCCCCGGCCAGCGGTGTCGCCGTCACCCAGTCCGACGCGGCGGCGCCATCAAGGCCTGCTTCAGGACTCAGGTTCGCCGCCGAGGCCAGCGATCCCATCTGACCGAGGAACTGCTGCGGCAGTTCGGTCAGGCCCTTGAGCGGGCCACCGCTACCCACCGACTGGAACAGCGACATCGGCATCTGCCCGATCGTGGGCAGCATGCCGGTCATCTGCTGGAAGAAGCTGTCCATCGGGGCGCTCGCCTCAGCAGAGGCCTGATCCAGCCCCGGAGTTCCCGCGCCAGCACCACCAGTGGTCGACGGCGGCGCCGGTGGCAGCGGCGGCACCGTCTGCAGCGGCACCGACCCCGCTTCATAGGCGTACTTGTTGCTCACGCCCTGCATCCACATCCGGCCGTAGTCGACGCGGTTGGCGATGATCAGCGGTGTCAAGAATCCGAGGAAGTTGGCGTTGTTCAACGCCACATGCTCGGACTGATTTGCCGCCACCTCGCCGGGGTGAGGGGTGGCGAACTTCGATGTCTCAAAGGACGCGGCAGTGGCGTCGATCGCCATCCCGGCCTCAGCGACCATCGCGCCCGCGCTGGCCAGCCACCCCAGATGGGGAGTGTGCGCCAGACGGGCGATCTCCCCACTGAGCGACGGCCAACTGGCCGCCATGGCAGCCTCGGTCGAGATGTGCCCACCGAGCATGCCGATGATCGCCGCTGCCAGCGCCTTGAGGTTGGCGGCCGAGGCGAAGAAAGACCCCGCCCCAGGGCCCAGCCAGAACTGCGCCGAGGTCGCCTCGGGCGGCTCGGCCTGGTAGACCCCGGGTGGCATGACTTCTGCTGCTCTCTAGATCACCGCGTTGATGACCGCGCCGGCCGCTTCGTCAGCCACCGTGGTGACCACGCCCGCAGTGCCGTTGGCCAGGCTATAGAGGGCCTGCTGGCCCGCTGCTGCCGCCAGAACAGCGGCGATATCAGCCGAGATAGCGCCGATCTTGGCGACATTGGCCGCCGAGATCTCATCGAGCCCAGGCGGCACGACCGCGGCCGCGGCCGCAGCCTGAGCGGTGTGGCCAGCAGCCTCGGCCGACAGTGCAGCGGTCGCGGCCGCCGCGGCCGCCACCCCACCCGGTTCCATGAAAACTGACAGTGCCGACATAAGCGTGCTCCTTACTGCTCCCCGTAGACGCAACCTAACACATCGTTAGGCACTTCGTACACACTTCATACACATGAGCCGGTCCTTTCTGGGACACACCGTCATGTGTTTGCTCCGTTACTCCACCACGGCCTGCTGACGTTGTCACTACAGTTCACCACGAATCAGCCGACTGCTCATGCAGAGATTTCCCGGGCGGCGGTAGCGCCACCTGCATGAGCTGGCGGCCCAGCTTTCGATACACCAGTTCACCCCGCCCAGGTGCCCGTGGAGCAGGACGCACCCCGTCGACAATGACGCCGTCGGCGCGGGTGCCGTCAAGGATGAGCACCCCCGCCCCGGCGCGATCCATCGCGGTCACCACCTTGTTGTGGGCGCTCGTTGCCGCCCATCCCGTGCCGTTGAGGCTCGCCAACACATGCACCCCCATTTGCCGTCCACGTTCGATCACCGGCTCCAACGCCGGCATCAGCCGCGACGTCATCGAGGACCCCGGTGCGTTGAACAGGTGCAGATCATCGATCACGATGAAGTACCGAGGACCGCTGAACCGCCACTGCGCCCGCTCATGAGGCGTGGCGTTCTCCGGCGGCCGACGTTCGCTGGTGAACCTCTTGGCAAGATGAGCCGCGATCGCACCGACATCCACCGCCGGGTTGTCGACGTGTAGGGCCAGATACTCCGGTTCGATGTAGGCCGCCAGCTTCAGATCCGGGTCCAACGCCACGATCTGTGCTTCTGCGGGCGAGAACGTGTCCTGGATTGCGCTGACCAGCGTGCGCATCACTGTCGTGCGGCCCGACCCGCTGCTGCCCACCACGTAGAAGTTCGTTGCCGCGGTCAGATCCACACCGACGGTCTCGAGGGCGACCTCGCCCACACCCAGCTTGAGGGTGCCCGCAGGAACCGGCCCCAGCTCGTGCCAGTGCAGCTCGGTGGGCAGTTCAGGCAGCGGGGGCGCCACGTCAACTCCCCGCCGCTGCCAGGACTGCGCGATCAGCTGACACGTCGCCTCCACCGAGGACTGGTCATACGTCACCGCGCCGTGGGCGTCGGCCGTCACCGCCGCCGTCGCCACCGGAGCGCTCATCAGGAAGTGCAGCCCGCCGCGCTTGAGTCCGCGGCCCGGCTGGTCTGGCACGGTCTTGGCGCGTTCCCGATCCCCCATCTCCGATTCGCGGTAATCGGCCATCCGCAGTTCGATGCGGGTGCCGAACTTACTGTTGAGGTTGTAGGGCAGGGTGACCCACTGGTCGTTGGTGACCATCAGGTGGATGCCGTAGTTCAGCGCCGACGCCGACCCCAGTTCGGTGATCCGAGTGAACAGCTCCTGATCCTTGATCTTCAACGCCGCCAAGTTGTCGACGAACAAGAACACATCACCGTATCCGTCCTCGGGCACCTCACCGGGCTTGCCGGCGAACTTACGGGCCCGAAACTCCGTGAGGTCGATTCCGGCCAACTCCCAGTTGCGCACCCGGCCGGCCAGCAGACGCTCGACCTCGCTGAGGATTCGGGTGATCCGCTCCTCATTGCCCTGCCCGGCGACACCGCTCACATGCGGCAGACCCGACATGTTCTGCAGCTTGCCGCCGCCGAGGTCGATGCAATAGAACTGCACTCGCTGCGGGCTGTGCGACACCGCGAGGTTCGCCATAATCGACTGCAGCGCAGTGGATTTCCCGCTCTGCGCCGCGCCGATGATGGCCGCGTTGCCCTTGCTTCCCGACAGATCCACGCTCAGCAGCTTCTGGCTGTGGTCGAACGGATCATCTTCGCGGGCATAGGGAATCGTCAGACCCGCGTCGGCGCTCACATCGAGCCAGTCGCGTCCCCAGAACTCCTGTGCCACCTCATCGACGGCCACCACCGGGGTCTCGTCCAGCGGAGGCAGGTACAGCTTGTGCATCGCACGGCGGGTGCGACCCGCCTCGACCAGACGCTGCACCAACACCGACACCACGGTGTCGGCGTCCACACTCATCTGCTCGATCGAAATCTCGTCGGCGAGGTCGTCGTCCTGTTCTTCGTCGCCGACCTCGATGTCCAGCGGCAGCGGCGCCACGGCGGCGCCGAAACGGAGCGGATCGATGTACTGGCCCTCCCGGCGGCGCCGCTGCTGGCGACCCACCACAGGAGGGGTAAACGGTGCTGAGACGTAATACGACCGAAACAAGGTGTGTTCGTCCTCGTAGACCAGGAACCCTGTGCCCTCCGGAGCGCCCTTGAGGTCTTCGTATGCACGTGTCGAGCCAATCGCCTGCCGCGATTGGCCGGCGTCCTTGACCTTCAACCCGATCGAATACGTCTGCTGCGCGATCATTCCGGCCATCCGCCCCTGCTCCACGCGCTGTGAGGCATTGAGGATGTGCATCCACAGACCGCGTCCCTTTCGGGCCACCACGTCAAAGGTCTCAGCCAGCCGAGGCCGAATCCGCAACAGCTCACTGAACTCGTCCAGCACGATGAACAACGTCCCCAACGGTTCCAGATCGGGGCGCGTCGTGGCCCGCGCCCGTTCATAGTCGCGGACGTCCTTGTACCCCGCGGCTTTCAGGATCGCCTCGCGCCGGCCGGTCTCACCGTTGATCATGTCCTCGAAGCGATCCAGCCGTGCCGCAGCCTCGGCCAGGTTCGACACCACACCCTGGCAGTGCGGAATATCGGCCAGCTTCATCATCGCCGTCTCGCCCTTGAAATCGCCCAGGATCATCTGCAGCACTTCCGGCGGGTGCAGCATCGCCATCGCCAGACAGAACGACACCAGGGTTTCGGACTTACCCGAACCGATCTGACCGGTCAGCATGCCGTGCGGCCCCATCCCGCCCTCGGCGCCTTCCTTGAGGTCCAGCCACACCGTCTTACCGGTGTTCGGATTCTTGCCCAGCGGGGCACGCAGACGCGTGGTCGTGGTCAGTTGCGACCACAACGTGGTCGGATCCCACACGCGGGCATCCTCGATCTGGAACAGGTCGAGGAAATCCTGTCCCGCTCGCGCGGAGGCGGCCCGCTCGGCCACATACCGGGTGGCCGCGTCCTGCGGCTCCCAGGCGGCCACCGCGCGCGCCAACACCTCGGCCTCCACCAGCGGCATCACGTCCGGTGTGGCCGCGAAGGCAAGTCCCTCCTCAGCCAAAGGCGAAACCCGAACCATCTTTAGACAACCTCCCTGGCCCGCAACAGATTTCCCACCGCATCGAACTTCATCGCCGTCGCCGACGTCGCCAGCGGCGAGGAATAGTCGTTGGTGGCCTCAACCACCGCCACCCCGGCGTAGCCGGAATCGCGCAGCAACGGGGCACAGTTCGCGCCCGGCATATCCACCACGATCACCCAATGGTCCTCAGCGCGGGGCTGTCCCTCCATCGGTGGCGACCACGCTGGCCGGCTCGCCCACTGCTCACCGAAGCGCTCCATGAACTCCCCCACATCGCTGTAGATCATCCGCACCGGCCCACACGCGTCGACCAGCTCAGGGTCAGCGACATGGGGCCACCACTTAGCCCACTCCCACGACTGCAGGTCGTCGCTGATGATCGCCAGCCGCACCACGTCAGGACCGTGAAACACACACAACTGGCACACCAGCGCCCGCAATGTCCCCTGCAGCAGCGGGCGCTGGGTCTCCTCGGCGAAGAACGCCCAGCCCATCTGGTCGAACAGATGCAGCGGTCGTGCCACGTCGTGAACCACATTCTGCGCCAACAGGAAATCGCGCGCCGCGATAGCTGTCGAAGTCTCCCGGTACTCCGGGGGCGGCACCTTCTGCGGCGGGTTGATGATCGTGCGCAACCGGGTCACCCCCAGCCCCAGCCGCACATGCCCGAAATTGCGGTCAGTGGGTCGACGCTCCCACATTCGGCCAGTGCCGACGATGGTCAGCAGCGAACCGTTACAAGGATTGGGATGGTGATAGGCGATCTCAGCCGCCTGCTCCTGAGCGCCGACGGTCACATCATCGCGCAGTTCATCCAGACTGCGCATATAGTCAACCCTGGTCTGGTTGAGCGCCGCAGGCTTGGTCTTCTCGTTGCCGCCCCCACCACGGTTGCGCAGCATCATCAACATCGACACCAACATGATCGGCATGATGAACATGCCACCCAGGCCGATCGAGCGAGCGCCGGTTCGGATCATGATCACCAGCAACACGATCACCGCGACCACGAAGATCAACACCCACACCCACACCGGGGGCCGCTGCTGCGGCGGCCGCGTGATCTCGCCGATCTCGGGCATCGTGGCAGTGCGCTCCGGAAGGATCGGCGCCGCCGGCTTCTCCTTGTCGAAACCCTTCTTCGTCGTCATCGCGTGCCCTTCTCGCTCATCGGCGCGGCGGCCGGGTTGGCGCCCAAGGTGTCGTGCTCGACCATCGCGGACTGCCGCGACAACGCCGGGCCGGCCGGAAGCCAACGCACCACCGCCCACGGCGCCGGAGTCGGCGCCACACCCGACAACCCCAGCGCCCGCAGCGGATCATGTTGTCTATCAGAGGTTTCGATGCCGAAGCGCACACCGCTGTGGCCGATCCACCACACCGACTCGCTGCGCCCGGAATCAGGTTCCACGCCGGTCACCTGGACAAAGTTCGCGCTGCCCGGCCCCAGATACACCTCATCGGCTGACTGCTGGCCCGACTGCGCCGACACCATCCTGATCACCCTCGACTCCTCACCCTGCGCGATCGGCAGACGCCGACCCGACACCGTGGTCACCGTGGCCTGCGGTGAACCAGAATCCTTGCGCCACATCACGCACGTGACCGGTTCTGCGGCCTTGTCCAGCAGCTTCACCGGCCCGTTGGGATACATCGACACATCGAAGCCCACGGCCTGCGGAGCCGCCGCAACCACCGGAGCCTCCACGTCGAGCACCCGCCCCTGCCCAGACACATTGGCGTTGTGCAGCATCAGCGCCACCGTCTCCGGAATCATCTGCAGCCCTGCCGGCAGCGCCACAAAGAACTGGTCGTCGCCAGTAGCACTGCGCGACTTGACCACCGACCCCGACACCACCGCCAGCCCCGGCCCGGCATACCCGACCGGGCCGCCCGGGGAGGGCACGTCGGGAACCCGCAACGGCGCTGTCGGAATCAACGCCTCATACAGTGCCCGCGACATCGGAGTGGGCCGAAGATTGCCCGCCTGCAGCCCCAGCGCCAACATCACCGGCTTGTCGGCCAGATCGAGCTGCGACCGGTGCCCATCAGTGACCAAAAAGACGCTGCCGCCATAGGTCATCAGCACCGCCTCCGGAGAGGCCATCTCGTGGGCCCAATCCCCCAACTCGGCCTGTCCGGTTAGTGCGGTCACCTGAGGACTCGCCAAAGTGCCCGCGGTACCGGCCTTGTCACACAACCCCCACCCGGTGTTGGTGGGAGTACGCGGCGTCAGATCATTTGGGGCCCCGACGATGCCGACCGTCGGCCCGATCGGCCGCTCCTCGATCTGAGCCATCGGCACCAGCGTCGGGGAAGCGTCCTGGCCGAGAATCAGCCGCGCCGACGCCAGATTCAACACCGGGTGCATCGTGCTGTTGACATCAACGAACAATGCTCCACTGCCCCGGTCAGCCACCAGCTTGGAATTGCCGATCTGCCCCACCGGCCGCAGCCAAGACAACACGAAGCACACCCCAAGTGCCAGTGCGGCGATCACCACCCCGACGGTGGCCGCCGCCCCGTAGTTCTTCGACGGGTCATGCACCAGACGCACCGAATGGCGAGCGACCGCCACCGCCATCCGGTGCCACAGAAACCGCCACGCCGCAACCTGTTCCAAAGAGGCGTACGTCAATCCGGTCCCGCCGCGGCGCCGCTCGGCCCGATGGGTGCGCTTCGGTTCGGTCACGGCTCAGTACCCCCCGCCCAATGAAGCCACGTGAACGTGGTCGAAGTGATTCTGTGTGGCGCTGCCTCGATCTTCCATCCTCGAGGAACTGCCGTCCGGTTGGATCATCTGCTGTCGCCAGATGATGTGGTCCAGACCCAGCGGCTTCTGGTGGCGGATCAAGAAATTGACCACCCGATCACCCAGGGCACGCCCCTCGGGGGTGTCCCAGTTCGGGATCATCACGTCGAGCGCCAACCCATTCGGGTGCCATTTCAGCGCATCGGGACGCCAGCCGCCGATCTCCTTGATCTCAGGGAACGCGTTCGAAATCGCCCGGTTCATCAACTTTGTGTACTTCTGCAAACCCCGCTCACTGGCCTTTCCAGGGCCGCTGGTGTCCAGACCGGGAATCGCCGCCGAAGCGAACTTGGCGGTGCTGCCGTTGGTGCTGCCGGTCAGTTTGGCGGCTTGGGTGAACGGGGCGGTCAGCCCGCTCAACCCCGACAGCGGTGCACCGAAACCAGGCATCCCACCGCCACCCATCGGCATCCCGCCACCCATCGGCATTCCACCGCCCATCGGCATGGCGCCCAACGAACTTGCGCCCATCCCCGCAGGGCGCGTCAG
>Ga0182742_1002530_pt1 | contig 19985 bp, 16 predicted proteins | sample eDN5th37CBELigMG_FD_128880 | JGI IMG/M metagenome (GOLD analysis project Ga0182742, IMG submission 128880) | Enriched Miracle-Growth compost microbial communities from Emeryville, California, USA - eDNA 5th pass 37_C BE-Lig MG (version 2)... ... | reverse complement strand
TCCCCAGGGCAGCTTCCGGCTACACCGCGCCCGATGTCCCGAGCAGGGTGCCGATCCCGAAGGTGACGAGCAGCGCCGCCGCGCCGCCGAGGACGACGCGGACCGTCGGGCGGAGCATCGGAGCGCCCCCGAGGCGCGCACCGAGCGCACCGGTGATCGCGAGTGCGAGCAGCACCGCGCCGAAGGTGACGGGGATCCGCAGCGCCTCAGGGAGGAATGCGCCGGTGGCGAACGGCAGCACCGCGCCAGCGAGGAAGGCGATCGCGGAGGCGAACGCCGCATGCCACGGACTGAGGATCTCGTCGGGGTCGAGGTGCAGCTCGGCCTCCAAGTGTGCACGGAGTGCGTCGTGCTCGGTCAACTCGGTCGCGACCTGCCGAGCCGTCTCGGGACGCAGACCCTTCGCCTGGTAGATGCCGGCCAACTCCTCGAGCTCCGCCTCGGGCATCTCCGCGAGCTCGGTGCGCTCTTTCGCGATGAGGGCGCGCTGCGAGTCCGCCGAGCTCGACACGGAGACGTACTCGCCGAGTGCCATCGAGATCGCGCCACCGATGACGGCGGCGGCCCCCGCGACCATGATCGCGCCATTATCCGTGGTCGCGCCCGCGACGCCGACGACGACTGCGGCGACCGACACGATGCCGTCATTCGCGCCGAGCACGCCGGCACGGAGCCAGTTCAGTCGGGACGCAACATTCTGGTCATGTGGTTCGGTGCCGTGCGAGTCCGCATCCGCATTCATGACCGACAGCCAATCATCGTTGCCGGTCGGCTGCTAGCAATCGAAGCCTTGCCTGAATCGGTCCGCAGCGTGCCGCCGCTGCACCAGGCTCAGGAGGACTGCGCGCGCCGTACTACCGCGTTGGGCGAGAGATCCAGGCGCCGCAGCAGCTGTGCATTCAGCGCGACGACGATGGTCGACAGCGACATGAGGATCGCGGCGACCGACATGGGCAGGACGAAGCCGATCGGGGCGAGGACGCCGGCGGCGAGCGGGACCGCGAGTAGGTTGTAGCCAGCGGCCCACCAGAGGTTCTGCTGCATCTTCCGATACGCGGCACGGGACAGCTCGATGACGCTGAGGACGCTGCGCGGGTCCGAGCTCGCGAGCACGACGCCGGCCGAGGCGATCGCGACATCCGTGCCGGCGCCGATTGCGATGCCGACATCGGCCTTTGCGAGGGCGGGTGCGTCGTTGACGCCGTCGCCGACCATGGCGACGCGCTTGCCCTGCTGCTGCAGCGAGGCGACCATGCCGGCCTTGTCCTCGGGACGTACCCCGGCGAAGACGCGGTCGATACCGAGCTCCGCGCCGACCGCGTTCGCGACCGCCGCCGCGTCACCCGTGATCATCGCGACCTCGACGCCGCGGCGGTGCAGCGCGGTGACCGCCTCGCGGGACTCGGGACGGATCTCGTCGGCGAGCTTGAGGGCACCGATGACCTCGCCGTCACGGAGCACGTGGAGGATGATCGCCCCCTCCTCACGCCACGTTGCGGCGACGCTGAGCTCGCTCGCCCCGGCCTCCTCGAGCAGATAGGGACCGCCGACCCGAATGCGGGCGCCGTCGACGAGGGCGGCGACCCCGACCGCGGGAGAGGAGGAGAAATCGCTTGCGCGAGGGAGTTCGAGACCCCGATCGCCCGCGGCGCGCAGGATTCCCCTCGCGAGCGGGTGCTCGCTGTCCGACTCGGCCGCGGCGGCCAAGGCGAGGACGGCGGACTCCTCGGCCCCAGCATTCGTCGCGATCATCGTCACGATCGGCTCGCCGACGGTGAGCGTCCCCGTCTTGTCGAAGAGCACGACATCGACCGTGCGCATGCCCTCGAGGGCGAGACGGTCCTTCACGAGGACGCCGCCGCGGGCCGCGCGCTCCGTCGCGATGGAGACGACGAGGGGGATCGCGAGCCCGAGCGCATGCGGGCAGGCGATGACCAGCACGCTGATCGTGCGGACGACCGCCGCGTCGGGGTTGCCGACGAGCGACCACACGATGGCCGTCAGGATCGCAGCGGTCAGCGCGAACCAGAAGAGCCATCCTGCGGCGCGGTCCGCTATGCGCTGCGCGCGGGAGGAGGAATGCTGTGCCTCGGCGACGAGCCGCTGGATGCCCGCGAGCGCGGTGTCGTCACCCGTCGCGGCGACCTCGATCCGGAGCCCCGAGTCGGTCGCGACCGTGCCCGCGGTCACGACGTCACCGATGCCGCGCGTCACCGGCCGAGACTCGCCGGTGAGCATCGACTCGTCCATGTCGGCGCGGCCCTCGGCGATCCGGCCGTCGGCCGGGACCCGGCCGCCGGGCCGGACGATGACGAGATCGCCGACGCGCAGCTCACTCGGCGCGACCGGGACGATGGCCTCGGCCTCGACACGCTCGGCGACATCCGGCAGCATCGCGGCGAGCGAGTCGAGCGCGGAGGTCGTCGCGGCGAGCGAGCGCATCTCGACCCAGTGGCCGAGCAGCATGATGACGATGAGCAGCGCGAGCTCCCACCAGAACTCGAGCTCGTGTGGCAGCAGCCCGATCGTCGCACCCCACGACGCGAGGAATGCGACGGTGATCGCGAGCCCGATGAGCAGCATCATCCCGGGTCGCCTCGCGCGGAGTTCGTCGACGGCGCCGGTGAGGAACGGCCTGCCACCCCAGACGTACATCACGGTGCCGAGGACGGCGGCGATCCAGATCGTCCACGGCGCGAGCTCGTAGCCGATGAGCATCGCGAACATGGGGGAGCAGCCGACCACGGGGAGCGCGATGACGAGATTGAGCCAGAACAGGCGACGGTATTGATGGACGTGCGCGCTGTGGTCGTGACCGGCGTGTGCGTGCTGCGCGTCGTGCTCGTGGCTGTCGTGTGCGTCCTGCGAGGCGTGCTCATGCATGGTTGCATAGTCCCATGACGCAGAGTGCCATCGTCGCAGTGAGCTGGTGGATGATTCTGCCGCTCATCGGCATCGGTTCGCTGCTGCACTTCCTCTATGACTGGACGCGGCACAGCCGGCTCGTGGCCGTCTTCGGCGCCGTCAACGAGAGCTACTGGGAGCACATCAAGATCGCGGTGTGGCCGACGCTGCTCCTGCAGCTCGTGCTGTTCGCCGCGGGCGGTCACCGATACCCCGCCTTCGTCCCTGCGGCGACGGTCGCGCTCTATGCCATCCCGGTCGCGATGGTCGGCCTCGTCTTTCTCTACAAGCATTTCGTCAAGCGCAATCGAGTGTGGATCGACATCACGGTCTTCGGCGTCGTCATCGCGATTGCGCAAGCGGTCTTCGTCGACCTGCTCGTCCGGCTCGATGCCGGTGTCGGGACGGTCATCGCGGCGGTGTGCTTCCTGGCGGGCCTGCTGACCGCATTCCTTCGGTTCACGCTGCGGCCGCCGCCGGAGACCGACGTGTTCATCGACCCGATCACCGGCCGGTACGGGCTCGACGGTCATCCGCTGCGTCAGTGAGCGCTGCGCACCGACTTAGCCTGCCGCCTCCGTCGCGATCACGGTCATGACCATGCCCATTGCCCGGTGGTTGCTCACCGAGCACCAGCCGTCGAGGTCCTCGGTGATGACGCCGACGTCGATCGTCTCTGAGTCGTCCGGCCAGAGTCGCTCGCCCTTGACCCCGTTGGCGAAGACGAGGTCGTGGACGTCGCTCCGGTCAGTGTTCGTGAGCTCGATGATGAGCCGGGTCCCGGATGGCACCTCGATGACTTCCGGGGTGAAGCGCATGTCGGCCGCCTCGACCTGCACCGTCATGACCGGCGCGTTCGGGTCGCCAGCACCCGCACCCGCGGGTGCGCACGCTGCCACCGTCAGCATGATGGTGAGCAGCCCTGCGGCGGCCAGGGCGATGCGCCGTGGCGCGTGGATACGGTCGCCGGCAAGTCGTCGAGTCATGTGCGGTTCACCACAGGCCAATTTAGTCAGTCCTCGCTCGAGACGTTGATGATCCCCTGCGCACCGATCTCGGCATCGAGCATGAAGTGCGAAACAAACGGGTAGTGCCCGGCCTCCGGGAAGACGAGCTCGACGAAGCCGCCCTGCGCGGGCAGCAGCCCGAGTGCCTGCGAGCCCGTGGCCGCCTCGCGGTCGATGAGGTAGCGCCCCTCCGACCACACCGTGTCGAACTGGCCACCGACGATGTGGAAGCTCGACGGCCGCTCTATCCCCGCGTCGAGGACCCAGAAGCGCACTCGCTCGCCCACCTCCGCGGTGAGCGGCTCATGCGCGTACTGGCTCGCATGACCGTTGAAGGTGACGAGGTCCGGCCGGCGCGCCGCGATCTTGTCGACATCGACCTCGCCCCCGTCATGGTCGCCGAGGTAGTACTCGCCCTGCACGAGTACGTAGCTGCGGTCGACCGCGGGCAGATCATCCGGCTCGATGATGACCGCGCCGTACATGCCGTTCGCGATATGCGCGCTCATCGGCATCGTCGAGCAGTGATACATCCAGATGCCGGCACGCTCCGCGGTGAACCGGTAGGTGAGCTGCTCGCCCGGCGCGATGGTCCGCATCGGACCGTCGGGGGCGAGCGCGCTGGCGTGGAAGTCGATCGAGTGCCCGATCGTGCCGTCATTGACGAGCGTCACCTCGAAGACGTCACCGACGCGCCCGTGCAGCACCGGCCCCGGCGCGGTGTCGCCGTACGTCCACAGCGTCTGGGTCACGCCGGGCGCGACCTCGACGACGGTGTCACGCGCGGTGAGCGTCACGCGGTGCGTCGTCGGCCCGACGCTCGGCGGCAGCGGTGGGAGCACTGGATCGAACCGCCGGAATGCGGGCCCCGGCTCGGCCGTGAGATCGATGCCCGCCGTGGCGCTCGCAGTTGTGCCGTGGCCCGCATGGCCGCTCCCCGCATTCGTCTCCGTCGGTGCAGCACCCGTCGCGACGATCGTCATGACCATGCCCATCTGGCGGTGGCCGACGACGGAGCACCACCCGTCGAGGTCGTCAGTGATGACGCCGACATCGAGGGTCTCGGTCTCGCCGGGGGCGAGGCGCCCGCTCGTGACGCCGTTGGCGACGACGAGGTCGTGCACCATCGAGGCATCCGCATTCGTCAGTTCGATGATGAGTCGGGACCCGGCGGGGACCTCGATGACCTCCGGGGTGAAGCGCATATCGGCCGCCTCGACCTGCACCGTCACCACCGGGGCATCCTCGTCGATGAGGGCTCCACCACCCCAGCCGAGCGAGGTCGGGTCGATCGCGGCACAGGCGGTGACGGTCAGCATGACGGCGACGAGGCCCGCGACCGCCTGCCCAGCACGGCGCCCGCGCGGCTGCTCGCCCTCCGGCGCGATCGGACCGTGCCGCCGCTCCTCGAGGATGGCCCCCTGGCGCTTCGCCCGCCGCTGCGCGCGCATTGCCGCGAACATGATCGGCAGGAAGCTCGCCATCGCGATGAGGTAGAGGATCGAGACGGCCACCCGGATAAGGCTCGACATGGGGAGGACGTAGACGACGAGCGCCGTGTTCGCCATCGCGACCCGCAGCGGACCGAGTCGGTCGAAGCCGGTCGTCCCGATGCGCACCGGGGTGGGACCGCCGCCGAGCACGACCGGGGTGAGGTAGCTCAGCGCGCCGACGAGCACCTGTGCGGCGAACCCCGCGACGAGGAACGGCACGAGCGCATCAATGAGCGAGGCGACCCCGGCAACGCCCGAACCATCGAGGAATGCGATGGCCGTGCCGATCAGGAGCGCCGCGACACAGCCCGCCCACCACAGCAGCGCCATGCCGACCGAGAGTGCCGCGAAGCTCCGCGGCGGTGCCTGCCGCGCCGCCCGCCACAGCGACACCCCGATGACGATGAGGCCGGCGAGATACCCGGCCAGGCCGAGCGCGAGCACTGGCAGCAGCGCGAGCGTGGCGCCAAGGGCCGCGACGACGACCCCCGCCGCGAGCCAGGGGAGGGCCCGGACCGCCCCCGTCGGCGCGAACTCGTCGGCCCGCGTGCGCAGGATCGTCGGCCACAGTGTCACGACCGTACCGGCGACGGTGAGCCCGATCCACCCGAGGACGTTGATGAGCGCGTGGGCGAGGACGAGCTGGGGCGCCGCATCGCCACTGGCGAGGAATGCGCCGAGTGCGGCCCCGACGGTGAGCAGTGCGGCAGCCACGACATAGTAGCGGACGCTGCGCCCGAAACGCCCCGGCAGGGATCGACGCGCCCGCCGAAGGAGGCTGGCCCCGTGCCAGATGACGGCGGTGATGAGGCTCGCGGCACCGATAAGGGTCACGGGCCACACCAGCGTGGGCACGCCAACGAGGACGAGCGCGGCGCCGCCGTTGGCGAGGATGAGCCGTGCGCTCTGTGCCCGCCGGTCCGCAACCGTCGCCGCCGTGCGCAGCAGCGCGAAGGTGAAGTACTGGCTCCACACCAGGATCGCGTGGGTGACCGCACCGAGCAGCAGCAGGTGGATCATGAGCCACCGCGGCATCGGCAGCTCCCGGTGCACGAGCGTCGCGATGACCGTCAGCAGGATCCAGATGACGGTCGGCAGGTCGCGTAGCGGCCAGAAGCCGCGGGCCGGTGCCTTCGTCTCGTCGCGGGGTCGCAGCGGGATCGTCATGTCATCTCTCCGGCGGGTTGCGCAGCACGAACGGGACCGAGGAGGGCGCTCGTCAGCGCCGTGGCGGCGAAGAGCAGCAGCGCGACGACCCCGAGCAGACCGCCGAGCTGCCACGCCCACGAGAGCCCGAGGCTGTCGCCGAGCCACAATCGCACGACGAGCGCGAGCTGCAGCACCGAGATGGGTGCCCAGAATGCGGGGCGATACGGCAGCTCGATGCGCAGCACCGCAGGGAGGATCGTCGAGGCGTGCGCCATGATCATCGAGAAGGTGTACCCGAGGAAGACGGCGTGGATGACGGCGTCATAGGTGCCGCGCGTCGTCGGCTCACCAAAGAGGAGGGCGACCCCGGCGACCGCCAGCCAGAGGTAGCCGGCGAGGATGCAGGCTGCCATGTAGCGGCTCACCCCGCCCGCCTTGATCGTGTGCCGCGCGACGTCGTGGGTGACGAGCCAGCCTGTCAGGGTCAGGAGCACGAGGCCGAGCAGGATCGCCCCGGCATTCGGCAGCACGAGCCCGACGAGGAGCGCGCCGCTCAGCGCCCAGGCGTGGGCCAAGAGCAGCGTGCCGGCGCGGGGACCCATCGTGATGCGGGCGAGCTCGACCCGCTCGGCGGCGATCGTCAGGACGAGGAAGCCGATGAGCCAGGGGATGACCCGCTGCATCGATTCCTGGCCCAGCCAGATGATCGCGGCCCCGGCGGCGAGGGCCGCGCCGAGCAGCTGCGTCAGCTGGGTCGCGTCGTACTGGCGACGCCACAGCGGGACATAGACGAGGGCGAGCGCGGCGGCGCCGGCGACGAGCAGGCTCTTGCCGACGATGAGCGGCACGGGGGTGACCACGAGGAGGATTCCGCCGAGACCGAGCAGCGCCGGCGCCGCGAAGCCGACCCAGTGCCCGAGCGCGGTTGCCCGCTCGAGCGAGATGAGCGTGCCGACGAAGCCGAGCGCCAGCAGCATCCCGTGTACCTGGGGCAGCCGTGCGGCATCGATCGGCGCGGGCAGGCCGAGCAGCAGGAGACCGGCGTCGAGACCAGCGAGCAGGGCGACGGCAGCGGGAAGGAGCCAGCCGAGCCGCCACGAGGGACCGCGCCGAGTGATCCCCGTGCGTCGCCCAACGACCTGGTCACCCGCAGGACCTCGCGTCACGTCGCCTCACCCTTGTCCAGCCTACTCCGGGCGCTGAGCACGCACCGAGACATCCGGAAGCCCCCCCGGTCGGGGGACAAGTCTTGTGTCATACCGCCGGGAACTCTCTGTCCAGCGCGCTGGCGCAGGACTATGAGCCAGCTGGGGACGGACTGCTCGGCAACCTGGCCGAGTCCATCCCCGCGTTGACCGAGGTGACCGAGGATGCCGCGTCAGCCGTGCAAGCGACGAATGCGGCGGTCGCCCCCGAGCTCCTGGGGCGCGCGGCGCTCCAGACCGGTCACCCCGCGATCGAGCCACCGGTCGCCGACGTATCCGTCGCAACGCATGCAGATGCCCGCCGGGTCGGTCCCAGCGGCCGGCAGCCAGATCGCGGCGCCCACGGTCCGGCCGCGAGCGCGGCCACTATCGCGTGTGCGCGCGCTGCGGTAGCTTTCGGGTGCACGCTACGTCCGCGTGGAAGGAGATCCCGTGGTCAGATCCGCCGCCGCGGCACCCAACCCGGATCCGAGGACGGCGGCGCTTGCCGAGCGGGTCGCGCAGCTCGAAGCGGCGAATGCGCGACTGCAGGCCGCGGCTGTGGCGACCCCGAGCGCTCCGCGCCCCCGGCGCCGCATCCCGTGGCGCTCCATCGGGTCCGCCGCACTCATCACGATCGCGGCCGTCCTCGTGCCGGTCTCGATCGTCGCCAGCTGGGCGAGGGCCGAGCTCGTCGACGAGGCGACATTCGTGGCGACCTTTGCGCCGCTCGCGGCAGATCCCGCGATCCAGCAGGCGGTCACCGATGCGGCGATCACGGCGATCGAGGCGCAGCTCGATCTCGGTGCGACCACCGACGCGCTCTTCGACGGGATCGGGGCGCTCGGCCTGCCCCCATCGGCCGAGGCGGCGCTTGGTCTCCTCCGTGAGCCCGCGGCAAAGGGGTTGCACTCGCTGCTGCGCTCCGGGGTCGAGCAGTTCGTCCAGTCGGAGCTCTTTGCCCAGGTGTGGACGGTCGCCCTGCAGACGAGCCACCGGGCGCTCGTCGCGACCGTCGCCGGGCCGTCGCCCGACAGCGCGATCGTCATCGACCGCTCGGGGCAGATTGTGCTGCAGCTCGGGCCCATCGTCGAGCAGATCAGCCAGCATCTCGCCGACAACGGCTTCCCGCTCACCTCGCTCATCCCATCGATCGACGCGTCGATCGTCGTCGCGCAGAGCGACGCACTCGCACTCATCGGGACCGTCCACGCAGTCACGACGGCGGTCGGCACCTGGGTGCCGATCTTCGCCCTCGTCCTGCTCCTCACCGGCATCCTCGTGGCGCGCCGCCGCCGCGTCGCGATTGTCGGCGCGGCGATCGGCGTCGCGATCGCTGCGGGAGCGTTCCTTGTCGCCGCCATGGTCGGTGCAGCGTTCGCGGTATCCGAGGGGGTGCGCGTCGGCCTCCCCGGCGCTGCCGTCGCCACCATCGTCGATCAGTTGCTCCGCGGCATGCGGGAGAGCGCGGCGGACCTGCTGCTCATCGGCGTGCTCACGGCGACGCTCGCCCTGCTGCTCGGCAGTGCGCGGCTGCGCACCGCATTCCTCGGCATGAATGCGCGGCTCGCGTCCGTCATTGGTGTCCCGGCTTGGCGGGATGCCGGCTGGGTGCGGTTCCTCGTCGGGCAGCGTGCGCTCGTCTACGCCGTGCTCATCGTCGTGCCGCTGCTGCTCGTCTGGTTCCTGCCGCTGCGGTGGCCCGGCATCGTGCTCATCGCGATTGTGGCGCTCGTGGCCTGGTGGCTCGTCGCGGTCGTGCGTGTCGGCGCCGCCCCCGGTGCGGCGGGGCCAGCGGTTGCCGCCGACGGGGCCGTGGGAGCCTGAGTCAGTCGGCCGCGGCGCGGACCTGCTCGGCCATCGCCTCGGCGACTCGGACGACCTGGGTCGAGTAGCCGTACTCGTTGTCGTACCAGACGTAGAGCACGAGGCTGTGGTCGTTCGCGATCGTCGCGAGCCCGTCGACGATGCCAGCGCGGTTGTTGCCGACGAAGTCGGTGGAGACGACCTCGGGTGACTCGACGAAGCCGACCTGTGCGCGCAGATCGCCGTGGAGCGAGGTCTCGCGGAGCAGGTCGTTGACGCGCTCACGGTCGACCGCCTGGTCGAGCTGCAGGTTGAGGATCGCCATCGAGACATTGGGCGTGGGGACGCGGATCGCATTGCCGGTCAGCTTGCCGGCGAGCTCGGGGAGCGCCTTCGCGACGGCGGTCGCGGCCCCCGTCTCCGTGATGACCATGTTGAGCGCCGCGGCGCGACCACGGCGGTCACCCTTGTGCAGGTTGTCGATGAGGTTCTGGTCGTTCGTGTACGCGTGGACGGTCTCGACATGGCCGTGGCGGATGCCGTACGCGTCGTCGAGCACCTTGAGGACGGGCGTGATCGCATTCGTCGTGCAGCTCGCGGCCGTGATGATCGGTGCGTCGGGGGTGATCGCGGCGGTGTTGATGCCGTACACGACGTTCGGCAGCGCGCCCTTGCCCGGGGCGGTGAGCAGCACGCGCGCGACGCCCTTCGACTTGAGGTGCTGCCCGAGGCCCTCCGCATCGCGCCAGCGGCCGGTGTTGTCGATGACGATCGCATCCGTGATGCCGTAGGCGGTGTAGTCGACATCCGCCGGGTCGCTGGAGGAGATGACCTGGATCACGGTGCCGTTCGCGGTGATCGTGTTCGCGTCGGTGTCGACGTCGATCGTGCCGTCGAAGGCGCCGTGGACGGAGTCGAGGCGGAGCAGGCTCGCGCGCTTCTCGAGATCGTTCGGGATGGACTGCCGCACGACGATCGCACGCAGGCGCAGACCCGAGCTGCGGCCGACGTGGCCGATGAGGATGCGCGCGACGAGGCGGCCGATCCGGCCGAAGCCGTACAGCACGACGTCCGTCGGCTCCCGGCGGCCCCAACTCGGCAGCGCCCGGAGCACATCGCGGAGCTCGTCGTCGGTGACCTCCTGCCCCGCGAGCCCGTCGAGCAGGTCGCCGAGGTCGATCGAGAGGCCCTCGAGCCCCAGTTCCTCGACGAGTTGCAGCACACGCAGCGCCTGCGTCGGGTCGACCGTGACACCCTGCAGCTGCTGACCGGCGCGCAGCGCGCGCATGAGCTGCGTGGCGGAGCGGTTCGCCATCTTGCGGCCGTAGACGTGGGGGATAACACCGCGGTCGCGGGTCAACCGTCCGATGAGTGGGATCGCCTCCTCAGCGAGTGCGATCTTGTGGTCCCAGTCGGCGTGATCCTGCTGCATGTCCCTCATCAATCCCGAATGCGGTGGCCCACCCATTCTTCCACCGATTCGTGCCGTCGCTGCATCCGCCGCCCGACCTCGCCCGCCGAAGGTGCGCCGAAGTGCCGAGGGTGCGTGTCCGACGTCGCACCCTCGGCACGTGGACCCACCTTCGGCGGGGTGGGGCGGTAGCGTGACAGGCATGAGCACCCTCGAGCGGGACCCGAGCGAGATCGAGCTGCGCTACCTCGAGCTGCCCGGGCCGGTCACCCGGGTCATCGCGGCGCGGCGGGTGCCGCTCGGCGGGCCGCGGGGCATGATCGTCACGCGGACCATTCCTGAGCGCAGCCTGCCGACGGTCGGTCCGTGGTGCTTCTTCGACGAGGCTGGGCCGGTCGAGCATCTCTCGCGTTTGCTGCCGCATCCTCACATCGGCCTGCAGACCGTCTCCTGGCTCGTCGAGGGCGCGATCGTCCACCGCGACACGACCGGCGCGGCGGCGACCATCCTGCCGGGACAGCTCAACGTCATGACGAGCGGCCGAGGCATCGTCCACTCCGAGTTCACGCCGGGCGAGGAGGCGCTGCGCACGCACCTCCTCCAGTTGTGGATCGCACTGCCGGAATCGGCACGGTGGCAGGCACCGCACTTCGAGCAGCACAGCGACCTGCCGACCGCGGTGGGTGCGGGCTGGTCCGCGACGGTCCTCTTCGGTGAATTCGCCGGGGCCGTCTCGCCGGCCGCGCACTACTCGCCGATCGTCGGCGCCGAGGTGCGCATCAACGCGGGGGCGACGGCGCGGTTGGCCCTGCGTCCCGACTTCGAGCACGCGGTCCTCGCCGCACGCGGAGCGATCCAGGTCGATGGGCAGACGCTCGGCAGCGGACCGCTCCTCTACCTCGGCGGCGGCCGCGAGGAGCTCGACATCACGGCTGGCGCCGACGGTGCGACCGTCATGCTCATCGGCGGTGAGCCGCTCGGTGAGGACCTCGTCATGTGGTGGAACTTCGTCGGCCGCAGCCACGAGGAGATCCTGCAGGCGCGGGACGACTGGGAGGACGAATCCCGGCGCGAGGGCAGGTACGGCCCCGCAATCGCGGTCCACGAGGGCGCCCGCATCCCCGCGCCGCCGCTGCCGAATGTGCGACTCACGCCACGCATTCGTCGACCCGAACCAGGTACGATCGCCTGACCCCCCGTTCCTCGCGGCCACAAGCCTCGCTCGTCTCTCTGACTCGAAGAAGGCCGACCGCATGGCACGCCCGTCCGCACGCGAGCGCATTCGCGACTTCCATCACGACGACACCGACGCATTCCTCGCCATCTGGCAGGACAGCATCGGGGGTGGGTACGAGCCCGTGTATGGGCTCAGCGAGGTGCTCGCCTCGCTGCAGCGGGACGAGGCGGTCGTCGCGGTCGAGGGCAGCGGCACCACCTCCCGCGTCATCGGTGTCGCCGTCGGGCGGGCGGCGCATGAGCAGGGCTGGGTTGTCTTCCTCGGCGTCGCGGAGGACCGGCGCGGCGAGGGGATCAGCACCCGGCTGCTCGGCGCGCTCGAGCGCCGACTCGCGGTACGCGGTCTCGGTAAGCTGTCGGCGCTCATCCCCGAGGATGCGGGCGGGCTCGACGCGTTCGCCGCACAGGGCTTCGAGGTGCATCGGGCGCTGCGCTACGTGGAGCGGCGGATCCCGCTGCAGGCTCGCGACCTGCAGACCCTCCGCGAACTCGGCGGCCGCCTGCTCGGCCAGGGCCTGTGGGATGCGGTGGCCGGCATGTCGCTCGAGAAGGACCTGCTCGAGCGACGCCTCGTCACGCCGCTGGCGAACCCGGAGCTCGCGACACAGTATGGGGTCGTCCCGCCGCGGGCCGTCATGCTCTTCGGTCCGCCTGGCACCGGTAAGACCACCTTCGCGAAGGCCGTCGCCTCCCGCCTCGAGTGGCCCTTCGTCGAGGTCTTCCCCTCCCGCCTCGGCAGCGACCCGGCGGGGCTCGCCGCCGGGCTCCGGGAGACCTTCGGCCGCATCGCACAGCTCGAGCACGCGGTCGTGTTCATCGACGAGGTCGAGGAGATCGCCTCCCGGCGGCAGGGCGACCCGCCGAGCCCGACGCAGGGCGTGACGAACGAGCTGCTCAAGCTCATCCCCGAATTCCGCGACCTGCCGGGCCGGCTCCTCATCTGCGCGACGAACTTCATCCGATCACTCGACCCCGCATTCCTCCGCCACGGCCGCTTCGACTACGTCATCCCCATCGGGCTGCCCGACGCGGACGCGCGCGGGGCGATCTGGTCGGCGAACCTCCCACGGCAGGCGGCGGTCGACCTGCCGCAGCTCGTCGCGGCGAGCGATGGCTTCAGCCCCGCCGACATCGAGTTCGCCGCGCGAAAGGCCGCCCAGACGGCCCTGGAGCGCGCCCTCGAGACCGGAGAGACCGGGCCGGGCGGCGGCCCGTACACGGACGACTGCCTCGCCGCGCTCGGCGACACGAAGGCGACCGTGAGCCCCGAGGTCGTCGACGAATTCCTCGAAGACATCACGCGACTCGCGCGCCGCTGAGTCCCGGGCCGACCCCGTCCGAGCGTGGGTGTTTTCCGCGAGCGGGGGTCTGACTTGCGCCGCGCTCGCGGAAAACACCCACGCTCGGCGCCGAACAGCAGGAGGAATGCGCTGAGCCGCTACGCTTCGTACCGTGCGGATCGCGGGGGTTGCCACGGCGGGACTCGCGGTCCTGCTCCTCGCGGGGTGCGCGGCGGCACCGGTCAGCGCCCGCGACCTCGCCACCGGCGAGTATCCGGGCGCGGTCGAGGTCGCGGTCGATGACGCCGACGGTGTGCAGGTCGTCTTCCGCGAGATCACGATCCAGCCCGGCGCCGGGACCGGGGAGCACTGCCATCACGGGCAGCTCGTCGGCGTCGTGCACGCGGGCGAGCTGACGCACTACGCGCCGATCTACCCGGACGGCGTACACGTCTACGCCACCGGCGACGCGATCATCGAGGGCGCCGACTACGTGCACGAGGGCGTCAACGAGGGCACGGAGCCGGTCGTGCTCTGGGTGACGTACCTCATCGACAAGGGGGAGCCGCTCGCGGTGACCGATCTCAGCCACTGCGGCTGAGTCCTCCGCGCAGGCGATCGCCCCGCGGAGCGCCTAGCGTAGATCGGGTGCAGCGCCCAGTGACTCGACTGCGGGTGGTGACGGTCGTCATCATCGCGCTCGTCGTCCTCGCGCTGACCGGCCCGCTCAGCGTGCTCCTCGTCACGGGGATGGCGGAGAGCCAGCCGTGGTCGATCGCCGTCGTCATCGTCGTGTCGGTCCTCCTCGCGGCGGCCGCTGGCCTGTCGCTCGTGTGGCCCGGCCTCGCGCTCGCGGTCGCCTGGGCGGGCGCGATCGTGCAGATGCTGGCCGCGCTGCCAGTGCTTCCCGCGGATCTCGCGATCCTCATGGTCGTCTACGCGACCGGTGCGGCCGCATCCCGCCGACTGCGCGTCACCGGCGTGCTCTCCGCCGTCCTCGGCGCGATCGCCGCCGGCGTCTACCTGACGGCGCCGGGCTGGTTCGCCAACCCCACCGACAGCACCGCGCTCACCGTCGGCGCGCTCCTCATCTTCGCGAGCCTGGTGACGCTCGCGCTCAGCTGGACGCTCGGCGTCCTCGTCGCGGCGATCCGCCGCGGGCGCAGCGAGCGGGCGGCGGCGGCCGCCGCACAGCTCGAGACCGTCGCCGAGCAGGAGCGCGGTCGGATCGCGCGGGACATGCACGACGTCGTCGCGCATTCACTCGGCGTCATCGTCGCGCAGGCCGATGGCGCCCGGTACCTCGCCGTGACCGATCCCGGCCGTGCGGGGGAGTCGCTCGCGACGATCTCCGAGGTCGCGCGGGAAGCGCTCAGCGATGTGCGGCTGCTGCTGAGCCGGCTCCGCCACCAGCAGGGCGACCTGCCGCAGCCGCGGCTCGCGGACCTCGACGGGCTCCTTGAGCAGTTCGAGGCCGCGGGGCTGCGCATCGAGGCGCGGCGATCGCCGGTGCCCGAGGGGGTGCCTGCTGGACTGCAGCTCGCCGTGTTCCGCATCGTCCAGGAGTCGTTGACGAATGCGCTGCGCCACGGCGACCGCGCCCGCTCCGTCCGCCTCGCGGTCACCTGGGCGGTGCGGGAGGTCACAGTGGAGGTCGTGTCCGCGCTCCGCCCGGGCACGTCGCCAGCCGAGCCCGGCCACGGGCTCACCGGCATGCGTGAGCGCGCCCGGCTCGTCGGCGGCACGCTGACGGCGGAGTCGACCGGCGAGGCCTTTGTGGTGCGCGCGCGGCTCCCACGCGAGGCGCCCGCGGCGCTCGAGGAGGATGGACGCCATGCAGTCGACTGACGCGATCTGGGTCGCGATCGTCGACGACCAGGCGCTCTTCCGCGCGGGCATCCGCATGCTGCTCGACTCGCAGTCCGACCTCGTCGTCGTCGGCGAGGCCGGCGACGGCATCGAGGCGGTCGAGCTCGTCGCGCAGACGGCGCCCGACGTCGTCCTCATGGACCTCCGAATGCCGCGCATGGACGGCATCGAGGCGACGGCGCGCATCGTCGCGGGGGAGTCATCGGCGCGCATCGTCGTACTGACGACCTTCGACCTCGACGAGGCAGCCGCCCGCGCGATCCGGGCGGGAGCGAGCGGCTTCCTGCTCAAGGACGCCGAGCCGGACTTCCTCCTTGCCGCCATCCGCACCGTCCACGCGGGCTCCGCGGTCATCGCCCCCGGCGCGACGGCCGCGCTCTTCGAGCACCTCAGCCCCGCGCCCGCGGCGCCCGCCGCCCCGCCCGCATTCGGCACGCTCACCGAGCGGGAGCGTCAGATCTTCGCGCTCGCCGCGCGAGGGATGAGCAATGCGGAGATCGCGGCCCACGAATTCGTGTCCGAGGCGACAGTGAAGACGCACCTGTCACGCGTGCTCGCGAAGCTCGCACTGCGGGACCGGGTGCAGCTCGTCGTCTACGCCTACGAGCACGGGATCGTCTGAGCCGACGTCATCCTGCAGGATGACCCGAATCGGTCGCACGGTCGATGCGGCCGTGCCCCGCGCATTCCTAGCGTGGAATCATGCACCAAACACCCCCACCTGCCCCCGTCGTCGCCCGCGTCGAAGGGCTCAGCAAGTCGTACGGACAGGGCGCCGCCGCGGTCACCGCGCTCGACGGCGTCACCCTCGAGCTGCGACGCGGCGAGCTCACCGCGATCATGGGCCCGTCCGGCTCCGGCAAGTCGACGCTCATGCACATCATGGCCGGGCTCGACACCCCGACGAGCGGGCGCCTCTGGATCGGCGACCAGGAGATCACGGGCCTCGGCGACACCGAGCTGACGCTCATCCGACGCCGCCAGGTCGGCTTCGTCTTCCAGTCCTTCAATCTCGTGCCGACCCTCGACGTCGCGGGCAACATCCGCTTCCCGTTCGAGCTCGACGGGCGGCGACCCGATGCCGCCGAGCAGGCCTGGATCGACACGCTCATCGACTCGCTCGGGCTGCGCGAGCGCCTCCGCCACCGGCCGTCCGAGCTGTCCGGCGGCCAGCAGCAGCGCGTCGCGATCGCTCGGGCGCTCGGGTCGCGGCCCGAGCTCGTCTTCGCCGACGAGCCGACCGGCAGCCTCGACTCGCGCACCGGCCGCGAGGTCCTCGCCCTCCTCGCGGCGGCCGCCGCCGACTACGGCCAGGGCATCGTCATGGTCACCCACGACCCCATCGCCGCCTCGCACGCCGACCGCGTCGTCTTCATCAACGACGGCCGGATCGTCGCCGATGAGGGACGAATGAGCGCGGCCGCGGCGAGCGACTTCGTGCTCGGCATCGAGGTGGCCCGGTGAGCGGGGTGCTGCGGGGCCACGGCGCCACGGTGCTCGTCGCCGCGCTCGCAGCGGCCTTCGGCGTCGGGCTGCTCGGCGCGACCGAGGTCATCCTGCTCGCGTCGGAGGTCGGCCCGCTCGGGGCCATCGACGACATCCGGCTCGTGCTCGGGATCATTGCGATGGCGTTCACCGCGATCGCGATCTACGTCGCCGCGATCGTCACGACCAACACGGTGTCGACCATCGTCGTCGGACGCATCCGGCAGATCGCGCTCGTGCGGCTCCTCGGTGGGACCGCGGCGCGACAGCGACGGCGGATCGCCGCCGAAGGGCTCACGGCGGGTGCGCTCGGCGCCGGGCTCGGCATGCTCGCCGCCTGGGCGCTCGTCGGGGCGCTCGTCCTCGTCGGCGTCGCGACGGGCAATCTGCCCGAGCGCGACTATCCGTATCTCGTCGCCTCGATGGCCGTGCCCGTGCTGGCCGTCGTGCTCAGCACCTGGCTCGCCGCCCGGGTGGGATCCCGGCGAGTGCTCGCCGTCGCACCGATCCAGGCGCTCGTCGCCGCGGTCCCGGCCGACGAGGACGAGATCCGCGGTCGCCGCGCGCGCATCGTCTGGGCGCTCGTGCTCGGCATCACGGGAGTGCTCCTGCTCGCTTTCGCCGTCGTCCTGGGACAGCTGACCCCCTTTGCATTGCTCATCGGGATCCTCGGCGGTGCGGTGTCCTTCACCGGATTCATGCTCGGCGCAGTCCGAGTCGTGCCCGGGGTGCTCGCCGTCGTGGGACGACTGCTCGGCAGCGGACCGGCCGCGCTGCTCGGCTCGCGCAACGCGCTGCGCCACCGCGAGCGGTCGACCCGTGCGGCGATGGGGCTCGTCATCGGCGTGGCGCTCGTCACGATGCTCGTCATCGCCTGGACGACCGTGCGGCGCATCGCCCTCGATCAGGCGCTCGCCAGCTGGGGGGAGGACGGGGCTGCGGAGTTCGACGCCGCGCTCGGACCGATCCTCGCGGTCGTCGCGACCCTCGTCGGCTATTCGGCGATCATCGCCGCGGTCGGCCTCGTGTCGACACTCACCGTCGGGGTGCTGCAGCGCACGCGCGAATTCGGCATGGTCCGGGCACTCGGCCTCAGCCGGGGACAGCTCCGGCGCAGCATCACCGTCGAGGCGGTGCAGCTCGCGGTGACCGCGGTCCTCATCGGCGTCGTGCTCGGCGTCGCGTACGGCTGGGTCGGCGCACAGGCGGTGGTCGGATCCCAGCAGGTCGCCGGCATGGTGCCGCCGCAGGTGCCGTGGTGGCTGCTCGTCGGCGTCGCGGTCATCGCAGGGATCCTCGCGCTCGCCGGGTCGCGCATTCCTGCCCGTCGCGCACTGCGGATCTCACCGGTCGAGGCGATCGCCGTCGAATAGGGGTCGAGCAGGGGGCGCCCAGAGGTCGACTAGGCTCGCGGGAGGGGCGCCGGAGCCCCTCCCGCGAGCCGTCGGCCCCCGCCGCGCTCGCGGCCGACGCCCTTGTGAGGAGCTCCATGACCGCGCCCGCCGACACGACCGCCCCCATCACCGGGATGGCCGGCTACGCCGACCACGATGCGATTCATCTCCACCGGCTGCCCACCTCCGGCAAGCTCCTCATCGTCGCCGAGCACCTCATCCGCGGCGGGCACGCGATGGGCGGCTGCCGCGTCACGACGTATGCGAATGAGGGGGCCGCGATCGAGGATGCGCTGCGGCTCTCCGAGGCGATGACGAAGAAGATCGTGCTCGCCGGTCTCCCGTATGGCGGCGGCAAGGCGGTCGTCATGGCCGACCCTGCGACCGACAAGGACGCGACGATGCTCCGGGAGGTCGCCGAATTCGTCGACCGCCTCGGCGGCAGCTACGTCACGGCCCCCGACGTCGGGCTCGTGCCCGCCGACATGGTGGAGCTGCGCAAGCACAGCGAGTGGGTGGTCGGCCTTGACCCGACCGCCTCGTACTACACCTCGGTCGGCGTCGTCGCGGCAGTGCGCGCTGTCGCCGAGTGGCAGCTTGGGACCTCCGACCTCAGCGGCGTCCGCGCGACCGTCCAGGGTCTCGGCAACGTCGGCTATGACGCGGCGCGGCTCCTTGCCGAGGCCGGGGCGGCCGTCACGGTCGCCGACCCGCGCGCGGACGTCGCGGCACGCGCGGCCGCGGAGTTCGGCGCGGTCGTCGTCGGACCGGACGAGATCGTCGGCATCGAGACCGACTTCTTCGTGCCCTGCGCGCTCGGCGGCGTCATCAACGCGGGCAACGTCGACACGCTGCCCGCGCGGTTCGTCGTCGGCGGGGCCAACAACCAGCTCGCCGACCCGACGCTCGCCGCACGACTCCACGCGCGCGGGGTCCTCTACGCACCCGACTACCTCGTCAACGCCGGTGGGGTCATCGGCGGTGCCCAGGAGCTCGTCGGCTTCGACGAGGGGATCGTCCGGGAGCGAGCCGAGGGCATCGGCCCCGCTGTCGTCGCCGTGCTGCGCCGCGCCGAAGAACTCGGCATCGACCCGCTGCAGGCAGCAGAGCTGGAGCTCCGGGAGCGCCTCGCCGCAGAGGCCGCCGCGTGAGCGGGACGACCTCGGCCGACGCCATCATCGTCGGCGCAGGCGTCATCGGCCTCGCGATCGCCGAAGCACTCAGCGCCGACGGCCGCCGGGTCCACGTCCTCGACCGCCAGGACCCGCACCTCGGCGGCGCGTCCGTCGCCAACGCTGGCTGGCTCAACCCCTATACACTCGCCCCACTGCCGTCGCGAGCCGCCCTGCGGATGGGACTCACGTCATTCGCTAAGCCCGGCTCGCCGCTGTACATCCGACCGCGACCCAGCATCGGGCTTGCCAGCTGGCTGGTGCGCTTCGCCGCAGCGACGAATGCGCGGCGCTTCGACCGCGGCCGACAGGCACTCGTCGCGCTCGGTCACGACGGTGCCCGCCGCTACCTCGAACTCGCCGATGATGTCGTCGGGCTCCGCAAGAACTCCGACGCGAGCCTCAACATCTACGCCACCGAGACCGGCGCCGCCGAGGCGGTGCTCACCGCCCGACTCGGGCGCGAGGCCCTCGGGACGGACTGGGTCAAGCTCGAGGTCATCGCCGACGAACGCACCCTGCTGCCCGACGCGATCGAACTCGTCTCCGCCGCCGAGCAGCTCGTCGACGACGGGTTCGTCGTGCTGCCCTACAC
>Ga0182742_1002529_pt1 | contig 19990 bp, 16 predicted proteins | sample eDN5th37CBELigMG_FD_128880 | JGI IMG/M metagenome (GOLD analysis project Ga0182742, IMG submission 128880) | Enriched Miracle-Growth compost microbial communities from Emeryville, California, USA - eDNA 5th pass 37_C BE-Lig MG (version 2)... ... | reverse complement strand
CGGGCCTTGCCGTCGATGACGACGAGTTCCTGCATCTCGTGACGGGTGTGGGACTTCACCGTGCCGAGGCCCACCTGGCGCTGCAAGGCCTGGTAGGCGCCGAGCAAGAGCTGCTGTCCGGTCTGCCCCCGCGCGTAGAAGGTCCGCGAGACCTGCGCGCCGCCGAAGGAGCGGTTGGCGAGCATCCCGCCGTACTCTCGGGCGAAGGGGACGCCCTGCGCGACGCACTGGTCGATGATGTTGACCGACACTTCGGCGAGCCGGTGGACGTTGGCCTCGCGAGAGCGGAAGTCGCCCCCCTTAACCGTGTCGTAGAAGAGACGATGGACGCTGTCGCCGTCGTTCTGGTAATTCTTGGCGGCGTTGATGCCCCCCTGGGCGGCGATCGAATGGGCGCGGCGGGGGCTGTCCTGGTAGCAGAAGGTCGAGACCTTGTACCCCAGTTCGGCCAGGCTCGCCGCGGCCGACGCGCCGGCCAGACCGGTCCCCACGACGATGACGGAGTATTTCCGCTTGTTCGCCGGGTTGACCAGCTTCATGTCAAACTTGTGCCGGGTCCACTTTTCTTCGAGCGGGCCGGGCGGGACGTTCGCTTTCAGTTCCACGAATAGCTCCTGATCACTTGATGAGACCGGTCATGATGGCCAGGGGCACGGCGATGAACCCCAGCGTGACCAGGGCGGTGAAGGCGGTGGCGAACCCGCGCCCCAACGACCCGCGGCGCCCTTCGGGAAGGCCGAGCGTCAGCAGCATGCTCCAGACGCCGTGCCAGAGATGGAACGCCAGGAGGATCATGGCGACGATGTAGACCAGGCCTTGGATCCCCGCCAGTCCGGTCGTCAGGTTGTGGTGAACCGCGCCCTCCTCGAAACTCGGATGGACCGTCCCGGTCGTCATGTGGAGGATGTGGTAGATGATGAAGATCAGGATCAATGGACCCGTGAACTTCATCGAGCGCGAGGCGTAGCTCGACTCGCGATAATCCCGCGCGTGGCGGTAGCCTTGGGGCCTGGCCTTGGCGCTGCGGCGGGTCAGGACCAAATAGGCCCAAATGTGGAGGCCGACCGCGGCCAACAGGCCCAACCGCACGGCCCAAAGGAGGGCGGGCTCCCTGCGGAGCAACCTGCCATAGGCGTCGATCGCCTCGGCGCCCTGGAAAATTTGGAGATTGCCGAGCATGTGGCCAAGCACGAAGAGTGAAAGCAGCACTCCGGTGACGGCCATGATCAGCTTCTGCCCGACCGCGGAGGTCAAGCGCCTCCGAAAGCGGGACGCCGGCCTCCGTCCGGCCGGGGGACTCGAGGCAACCGCGCTCATGAGGTTTGTTCCATTCCCTTCCATCAAAAGTTAAAGAACCGGATCAAGCGGGCCGATCACCGCCCGCGCGTCCCCAACCGGCTCGTCGCGCCCCTCCAAAGCTCGGAATCGGCGCTCCGAACCCATGCGAAACGAACCAACGGCTCCGACTGATTGGTCGCCGGGACTTTGGGATCGAAAGGCGGCGGAGCACGACGGCGCAACTCCCGCCGCTTCATCATTCTATTCGAGATCGTCGAATCGCGGGAGGCCGGAGCCGGCGGCTCTCCTCCAACGGCTAGATCGTCGCGTGCCGCCGGTCGCGATTCAAGATTCGTCCGGGACGACCTGGCAGAATTCGGTCAACACGCCGAACGTGCTCTTCGGATGCGCGAAGGCGATTTGCAGGTGATGCGAGCCGGCTCGCGGGACTTCATCGATCATTCTAAGCCCCGACTCCTTAAGCTGGGCGATCCGCGCCTTCAAATCGTCGACTTCGAGGGCGATGTGGTGCAGGCCCTCGCCCCGCTTCTCCAGAAAGGCCGCGACGGTGCTCGACGGCTCCGACGGCTCAAGCAACTCCAGGCGGACGTCGCCGACCCGGAAGAAGCCAACCTTGACCTTCTGGTCGGCGACGAACTCCTCCCCCTCGAAGACCGCGCCCAGGACGTTTTCGTAGTAGTCCTTTTGGGCCTCGATCGATCTGACGGCGATGCCAATGTGATTGACGGCCTTCACGGCGGCCATGATTCTCTCCAGTCGGAAAAACCGCCCGGTCCGCGGCGCCCGCGATCGCCGGAAGCGAGCCGAGGGACGCCGGGGAGGGGCGGATCTGGAAGCCTACTCGAATTCGATCAAGACTTGTCCCTGAGTGACGGCGTCCCCGGCGGCGACATGGATCTTGGCGACCTTGCCGGCGTTGGGGGCGGTGATCACGGTTTCCATCTTCATGGCCTCCAGCACGATCAGGACGTCGTTGGGCTGGATGCTCCGGCCAACTTGCGACTCGACGCGCGAGACGGTGCCGGCGAACGGACTGCGGCAAACCTTGGATTCGTCGGCCACCGCTTCACTCCCGGCCTTGGCCGCGGGGGGCGGGGCGACGGGGGCGGCGGGGACCTGGACGTGCCCGATGGGGGGCACGAAGCCCGGCTTCGCCCGCTCGGGCTCGGAGACCTCGACGTCCACCTCGTACAGCTTGCCGTCCACGGTGATTTTGAGTTTCAAGGTTGGCTCCTCGCCGGATTCAAGGCGCGCGACGCCTGGATCGTGACCCGCCCCTGCTGGGACCACGAGGCGGAGCCCAGCAAATGAACATGCCGGATGTGGGCCTTCTTGCCGAGAAAGGCCGCGATCGCCGCGCTGATGACCAGAATCACCTCGTCGCTCACCCCCTCGGCGGCTTGGGCGGCCTCGACGGCGGCGATCCGCTCGTTCATCCGAGCCAGTTCGCCTCCCATTTGGGCCATCCGGCTTTGGATCGAGGCGAGGGCTTCGGCGATGTCGGCCAGGCTGGTCGTCTCCGGATTCATCTGAGAACCTCCGCCTGATTAAAGAGGGATGAGGCCGTGCTTCTTCGCCGGTCGATGCTCGCGCTTGGTCTGGAGGTACTCCAGAGCGCGCGCCAAGTGCATCCGGGTGTCGGCCGGTTCGATGATCTCATCAATCAGGCGACGACCGGCCGCGGCGAAGGGGGTTGAGAACTTCGACTTGTACTGTTCGATCAACTCGGCGCGTTTCGCGGCCTTGTCTTCGGCCCGCTCCATCTCCTTGCGGAAGACGATCTCGACGGCGCCCTCGGCGCCCATCACGGCGACCTCGGCGGTCGGCCAGGCGTAGACGCGGTCGGCCCCCAGGTCTTTCGACCCCATCGCCAGGTGGGCTCCGCCGTACGACTTGCGGAGGATCACCTGAATCATGGGAACCGTGGCCGCCGAGTAGGCGAAGAGGAGCTTGGCGCCGTGCCGGATGATTCCGCCGTATTCCTGCTGGACGCCGGGCAGGAACCCGGGCACGTCGACGAAGGTGACGAGCGGGATGTTGAAGGCGTTGCAGAAGCGGATGAACCGGCTCCCCTTGGTCGAGGCGTCGATGTCGATCGCGCCCGAGAGGACGCTCGGCTGGTTGGCCACGATCCCCACCGGCCTCCCCAGAATTCGGGCGAAGCCGACGACGAGGTTCATGGCGAAGCCGGCCTGAACCTCCAGGAAATCGGCTCGGTCGGCGACGGCGCGGATCAGGTCGCGGACGTCGTAGGCCCGCTTGGGCGAGGTTGGGACGATCGAGGCGAGTTCCGGAATCGGGTCGACGTTGCCGTCGTGGTCGATTCGGGGAGGGTCCTCCAGGTTGTTTGAGGGGAGGAAGCTGAGCAAACGTCGGCAGGTGTGGAGCGCTTCCTGGTCATCCTCGGTGATGAAGTGGACGACGCCCGAGTGTCCCATGTGGGCGTCGGCGCCGCCGAGGGCCTCGGCCGTGATTTCCTCGCCGGTGACTTGCTTGATGACCTGGGGGCCGGTGATGAACATTTGGGCCTTGCGGGTCATGATGATGAAGTCGGTCAAGGCCGGCGAGTACGCGGCGCCCCCGGCGCAGGGGCCGCAGATCAGGGAGATCTGAGGGACCGCGCCGGAGAGCGCGACGTTGGTGTGGAAGACCTTGCCGTAGCCGGAGAGGGAGTCGATCCCCTCTTGGACGCGGGCGCCGCCCGAGTCGTTGATGAAGACGAAGGGGCTTCCGGTTCGCAGCGACCGCTCCATCGCCTCGGCGACCTTGTGCGAATGGACCTCGCCGGCCGAGCCCCCCAGGACGCTGAAGTCCTGGCTGGCCAGGTGGACGAGCCGGCCGTCGATCGCCGCGGCCCCGGTGACGACGCCGTCGGCGGCGGTCTCCCTGCCGAGCATCCCGAACTCGGTCTGGCGATGCTGGGCGAAAAGGCCCAACTCCTCAAAGCTGTCCGGGTCGACCAGCCCGGCGATCCGCTCGCGGGCGGTCAGCTTGCCGTCGGCCCGCTGCTTGTCGAGCCGGGCCGGGCCGCCCCCTTCTTGGAGATGGCGTCGTTTCGCGCGAAGCTCCTCGACAAGTTCGTCCATCGATTCGGCGTCGGTGCTCATGACGTTTGTTTCCCTTCTCGGGTCAGGCCGGTTGGACCGTCACCTTGTGCGTCTTGTCGCCGAGGCGGATGTCGTAGGAGACCGGCGCGGTGATCGACGCGTTGCCGCCGATGGGGGGCTTGCTACCCGGCTTCGCCGGCGGAGCCGCCGCGGCGACCGGGCTCTTGCAGGGGTCTTTGGGGCCCTCGGCCCGGCTCGCGAAGAATTTGGGCGCGACCTGGGGGAACATCGCGTGGGTGAGGGTGTCTTCGGGCGAGCCGTTGTTGCCGGGAAGCTCCTTGGCCGCCTGGTCGAGCGTCTCCCACTCGGGCTTCAACAGGTCGGCCGGCCGCTGGGTGATCGGCGGCTTCTTGGCGTGCTTCTCGGCCGCGGCCGTCACCTCGGGATCGCGATCGCCGATCGTCTCGCCGTAGTAGCCCAGCATCAGGTCGGCGAACTCGCCGGTCAGCGCCTTGTATTTCCCCATCAGGACGTTGAAGACGGCCTGCGTGCCGACGATCTGGCTGGTGGGCGTCACCAGCGGGGGGAAGCCGGCGTCCTCGCGAACCTTGGGAACCTCGGCGAGCACCTCCTTCAGGCGATCGCTCGCTCCTTGTTGCTTGAGCTGGCTCTCCATGTTCGAGATCATTCCACCGGGAATCTGGCTGTCGAAAATCTCGGTCTCCACCCCGTAGAATTTCGATTCAAACTCGGCGTACCGGGGACGGACCGCGGCGAAGTGATCCTTGATCTTCAGCAGCCGATCCTTCTTGAGCTTCGTGGTGTAGCCGGTCCCTTCAAGCATCTCGACGAGGGCTTCGGTTGGGTTCTGGCCGGGGCCGAGGCTCAGCGACGAGATGGCCGAGTCGACGATGTCGGCGCCGGCCTCGATGGCCTTCATCAGACTGACCAGGGTGACGCCGGTGGTCGAGTGAACGTGGACGTGGACGAGCGTGTCCTCGCCGCACTTCTCCTTGATTCCGCGCACCAGGTCGAACGCCGGTTGAGGGCGGAGCAGGGCGGCCATGTCCTTGATGCAGATCGAGTCCGAGCCCATGTCCTTGAGGCGCTGGGCGAGTTCGACGAATTTGTCGATCGAGTGCAGGGGCGAGGTGGTGTAGCAGATCGTCCCCTCGGCCCACTTGCCGGTTCGGCGAACGGCCTCCATCGCCCTCTTGAGGTTCCGAGGGTCGTTCAGGGCGTCGAAGACCCGGAAGACGTCCATGCCGTTCTCGGCCGACTTGTCGACGAACCGATCCACGACGGTGTCTTCGTAGTGGCGATAACCCAGGAGGTTCTGGCCCCGCAGCAACATCTGGAGTCGCGAGTTCGGCATCAGCTTTCGGAAGGTCCGGAGGCGCTCCCAAGGGTCCTCATTTAGGAACCTGATGCAGGAATCGTAGGTGGCGCCTCCCCAGCATTCAACGCTCCAGTAGCCGGCCTGGTCGATGTCCTCGCAGGCGGGGACCATGTCCTCCATCGTCATGCGGGTCGCCAACAGGCTTTGGTGAGCGTCGCGCAGGGCCAGTTCCGTGACCTCGACTGTGCGCGTCATCTCTGGTATATCCTCCGCTAAAAAGGGCCGTCGATCCGACGCGCGACGAACCGCCGACGAGGCGACGCGCCGCGACCGAGATTCCGTGTTAAACTCCTAATTCCGCGCCGAGCAAGGGCGTTGGCGCCGGGCCGAAGTCGAATAGTCGGACTACTGGCATTCGGTCGGCCAACATTGAATTATTGAAGTTCAAGTCGCTATGAATGTTTTGGTGAGTTTAGCTTCTGCTATATATTCGCTGGCGGGGCTTTTGTTGATTGTGTTTCTAATTATGCTGGAGTTCGCTTCGGTGTTCATGATGCTCAGGCTTTTAGTCTTGCTTATTTGTAATATCAAAAACAAGATTAAGGTTAAGCAGTATTCGGTGTCTCTATTTGTCTGGGTGGTTATCTTTTTCGCCGCGCGGTCACTATCGTCCTGGTTAATCCCCGTGAAATTGCAACAATGAGTCCGCTTTGGGCAATAGGCGGAGAGGCTGAACAGCCTTAACCACTTCTCGTTCGCCGCGCGGCCCCGAGCCTCGCCGATACCCTTGGAGTCCCTGAAAATCATGGAGACGACGCTCGACCTGATCGTTCGGCCCACCGAGATCGACGTGAACGGGCATGTGAACAACGCCAAGTTCATCGAATACCTCGAATGGGGACGGGAGGAGTGGTACGAGCGCAACCAGCTTCCCTACGACCGGTTGCTCACCCTCGGGGCGGCGACGGTCACGGTGAACATCAACGTCAACTACCGGCGCGAGTGTCGGCAGGGGGAGACCTTGACCGTCGCGACTCGTCCCGAGCGACTGGGGCGGACGAGCTTCAGCTTTTACCAGGAGATAAGGGCGGCCGATGGAACGGTCGCCGTCGACGCCCAGGTGACGCTGGTGACGATCGACCCGGAAAGCCGACGGCCGAGGGTCGTTCCGCCGGAACTGGCCGGGGCGATCGAGGATCGAGTCTGAGCCGCCCGAGGGGCGCGGGGTCATGACGATGGAGACTCCCCTCGGTTCCCCGCCCCGCCCGTTCTGAGGATCGGCGGCACGCGGTTCGTGGGGCGGTCCGCCGGCCTTGGGGGCGCGAATTCGCCCGACCGAACCGGGTGGAGCGCCTCCCAACGGTGCTCCGCCTTGATCGTCCGAATTGTTCCCGAACGCGATCGCATGACGATGGATTCGGTGGTCGCCCCTTCGATGGTGTAGCGGACGCCACGGAGCAGCGAGCCGTCGGTGATTCCCGTCGCGGCGAAAAAGACGTCGTTGCCCTTGATCAGGTCGTCGGTCCGGAGGATCTTGTCCAGGTCGTAGCCGGCGTCGAGCGTGGCTTTTCGCTCGGCGTCGCTTCGGGGGCGCAGGCGTCCCTGGATCTCGCCGCCGAGGCACTTGATGGCCGCGGCGGCGATGACCCCCTCGGGGGTGCCGCCGATGCTGTAGAGCATATCGACGCCCGTGCCGCGGGAGGCGGCGGCCACCGCCCCGGCGACGTCGCCGTCGGGGATCAGGTGGACCCGGGCGCCGATGGCCCGGACGCGCTCGATGACCTCGTTGTGCCGTTCGCGGTCGACGGTCAAAACGGTCAGGTCGCCGACGTCCATTCCGCGCGCCTTGGCGAGCTTGCGGACGTTCTCCTCGATCGGCGCCTCAAGATCGATGACGTCGCGCCCCTCGCGGCCGACGACGAGCTTCTCCATATAGAAGCAGGGGCCGGGGTCGAACATGGTCCCGCGCTCGGAGACGGCGACGACCGACACGGCGTTGCCCTCCCCGCGCGCCGTGAGGCGGGTGCCGTCGATCGGGTCGACGGCGACGTCGACGCTCGGGGGCGTTCCCGCGCCCAGGCGCTCGCCGTTGTAGAGCATCGGCGCCTCGTCCTTCTCTCCCTCGCCGATGACCACCACGCCGTCGAAGGGGATCGAGTTGAACAGCAGGCGCATCGCGTCGACGGCCGCCTGGTCGGCTCCGTTTTTGTCGCCCCGGCCGATCCAGCCGGCGGCCGAGAGCGCCGCGGCCTCGGTCGCGCGAACCAGGTCGAGCGCCAGGTTGTGGTCGGGGGTGACTTGCACTCGATGGTGGCTGGGCATCCGCGCGCTCCGAGTTACGGTGGTCGCCGCCGCGGCGGCCGCGCCGGGCGATTTCATTGGAACGAGTCTTGACCGTCCGACCGAATCAGACGGACGGGTGCCAGCCGGCGTCGGCCCAAAGCTGGCCGCTGACGGCCGAGTTGGTGATCAGAAAATAAATTGCGTCGGCGATCTCGGCCGGGGTGATCAGCCGGCGCAGTTGCGTGTGGGGCAGGATGTGCTTCTCGATGTATTCCTGGCCCAGGGCGCGCACCATCGGCGTGTCGGTGTAGCCGGGGTGGATCACCGCGCAGCGGACGCCGTGGTTCATCGCCTCCTTGCCGAGGGTGGCGGCGACCCCCTCCAAGCCGCTCTTCGACGCGGCGTAGGCGACCTGACCGGCGTTGCCGTGCGACGAGACCGAGCCGAGGAAGACGATGGTGCCCTGGATGTCCTCTTCGGGAGTCCAGCTCCCCAACCCCCGGCGTCGGCGATCCTCGGCGACCCTGGCGATCATCTCGATCGCCCAGGCGGAGGGGGCGACGAGGTTGACCTCGACGACCTCGCGGAACTTCTCAAGCGGATACCGGATCGCCTTGCCCGTCGCGTCATCGAGCTTGACGGAAAGCTGGTCGCGCGTGATCCCCGCCGAGGGGACGAGGATGGTCGGCACGCCGAATTTGTCGGCCACGAGATCAAACGCGCGGGCGCGGAACTCGTCGTCGGTCACGTCGCCGATCAAGGCCTCGGCGACGGGGCTTTCCAAGCGGTCGTTGATCCCCCGAGCCACGGCGATGACGTTCTCGGCGGTGTCCACCAGGCCGAGCCCGCGGATGCCGCGCTCAGCCAGCTCAAGCGCCACGGCGTGGCCGATGCCGCCGCCGGCGCCGGTGACGACGGCGACCTTGTCCTTGATGATCATAGCTCACACCCCCTCAGACGGATTTCCGACATCGGTGCGTGATCCGACCGCGCGCCGGTCGGGCGACCCGAGAGCCGAACGATCAGTCGGCGCGATCCCACCCTTCGATCCTACCAGCCCGCCCCGAGAAATGGATTCCCCCGGCAATCGCGGCGCCGCCCCGGCCGAACCGAGGCGCGCGACCCTCGGAAGAAGTCCGGCGAATCGGCGCGGCGGGAAACCGCCTCCTCCAAATCCCATCAACAAGCGGACTTCCGAACGGCGCTTGCGCTGCTATGTCCAGCCTCGATCGGTCCCCGGGCCTCGCGCGGTTCTTCTGACATCCCCGCGGGCCAACGGTTCGCCCCCCTGGTCTCCTCGCCGCGACGCTCCTTCATCGTGGCGACTTCCCCCGATATGTCAAGAGACTGGAGCCCCTTTGGAATCAAAAAAGTCATGAGTTGACAAATTTTGAAACGTATGGCGCCGGCGCGCGATTCGCGAGTTCCCATCGTTTCGCAAATATTGAAAGACATCGACGTTGTGTAATTCGCGAAACACGTCCCTCGGAGGCTTCGTCGATGGTCGAGACCAGGGGTTTCGAGTATCCTTGACACGAGGAGGTCGAGGCTCTCCAAGAGACCGCCCCGCGAGGTCGAATCGAGCTTCCGAGGCTGGGCGACGGCGTCTCGATCCGCGGCGACGATCGCGGGCCTTCGGGGGAAGGCCGACGACAATTCGGCCCGGCGCCAAGGGGACCATCGCTGTTTGCAAAGAGTCGAAAGGAAGGGGCCCGACCATGAGTGACGCCTTGCCGAATTCATCACGATTGAGTGATTGGGAGAAGGCGGCCTCCAGGTCCGCGCCCGAGGGCGACGTCAAGAACCTGGAGTGGAGGACTCCGGAGGGGATCGACGTCAAGCCCCTGTACACGAGGCGGGACCTGGAGGGCTTGGAGTACGCCGATACCCTGCCGGGCTTCGAGCCGTTCGCGCGCGGGCCGCGGGCCACGATGTACGCCGGTCGACCCTGGACGATCCGCCAGTACGCCGGCTTCTCGACGGCCGAGGAATCCAACGCCTTCTACAAGCGGACCTTGGCCGGCGGCGGGCAGGGAATCTCGGTCGCCTTCGACCTGGCGACCCACCGCGGCTACGACTCGGACCATCCCCGCGTTGCCGGAGACGTGGGCAAGGCGGGCGTGGCGATCGACTCGGTTGAGGATATGAAGATCCTCTTCGATGGGATTCCGTTGGATCGCGTGTCGGTGTCGATGACCATGAATGGCGCAGTGTTGCCGATTATGGCCGGCTACATCGTCGCCGCCGAGGAGCGGGGGGTTGGACTCGACCAGCTCTCCGGGACCATTCAGAACGACATCCTCAAGGAGTTCATGGTCCGCAACACCTACATTTATCCCCCCGAGCCGTCGATGCGGATCGTCGCCGACGTGATCGAGTTCGCGGCCCGCAAGATGCCGAAGTTCAACTCGATCTCGATTTCGGGCTATCACATGCAGGAGGCCGGTGCGACGCAGGCCCTGGAGTTGGCCCTGACGCTCGGCGACGGCAAGGAGTACGTCAAGGCCGCCCTGGGGCGGGGGCTCGACGTCGACGACTTCGCCGGCCGGTTGAGCTTCTTCTTCGGCATCGGCATGAACTTCTACCTGGAGATCGCCAAGCTCCGCGCGGCGAGGCTCTTGTGGTGGCGGATCATGAAGGGATTCAACGCCAAGAAGCCGAAGTCGATGATGCTTCGCACCCACTGTCAGACCTCCGGCTGGTCGCTGACCGAGCAAGACCCCTACAACAACATCGTTCGGACGACGATCGAGGCGATGGCCGCGGTCTTCGGCGGCACGCAGTCGCTGCACACCAACTCGTTCGACGAGGCGATCGCCCTGCCGACCGACTTCTCGGCCCGGATCGCCCGCAACACCCAGATCATCATCCAGGAGGAGACCCGGATCTGTAACGTGGTCGACCCGTGGGGCGGCTCGTACATGATGGAGCGGCTCACCCAGGATCTTGCCGACAAGGCCTGGGCGATCATCGAGGAAGTCGAGAGCATGGGGGGAATGACTCGGGCCGTCGAATCGGGCTGGGCGAAGCTCAAGATCGAGGAGTGCGCCGCGGAGAAGCAAGCCCGAATCGACTCGGGGCGCGAGGTGATCGTCGGCGTCAACAAGCTCCGGCTCGAACACGAGGATCCGGTCGAGGTCCGCGAGATCGACAACACGGCCGTTCGCGACTCGCAGATCGCCCGGCTCGCGTCCGTCCGCCAAAGCCGCGACGCCTCGGCCGTGAAGTCCGCGCTCGAGAACCTCGGCCAAGTCGCCCGCTCGGGGAAGGGCAACCTGCTGGAGGCGACGGTCGACGCGGTGCGCGCCCGGGCGACCGTGGGCGAGGTCTCCGACGCCTTGGAGGCGGTCTTCGGCCGCTTCCGAGCCACCAGCCAGGTGATCTCGGGCGTGTACGGCGGGGCGTTCGCCCAGGACGAGAACTGGAGCGAATTGAAGCGGGAGGTCGAGCGGTTCGCCGAGGAGGAGGGCCGCCGCCCCCGGGTGATGATCGCCAAGCTTGGCCAGGACGGACACGACCGCGGCGCCAAGGTCGTGGCCACGGCGCTCGCCGACCTGGGCTTCGACATCGACGTGGGACCACTTTTCCAGACGCCCGAGGAGGCCGCCCGGCAGGCGATCGAGAACGATTGCCACGCCGTCGGCGTCTCGACGCTGGCGGCCGGCCACAAGACCCTGGTCCCCGCCCTGGTCCGGGCGCTCCGGGAGCAGGGGGCCGACGATGTCGTCGTCTTCGTCGGCGGGGTCATCCCGGCCCAGGACCACGGCGAACTGCGCGAGGCCGGCGCGGCGGAAATCTTTGGGCCCGGCACCCCGATCCCAACGTGCGCCCAGCGAATCCTCGACGCGATCCGGGCGAATCGCGTTCACGTTTGAGTCTTCGAGATGATTGGAGTTGTCGCGCCGTCGCGACGGAAACAACCATGTGTTGTAGGGGCGGCCCCCGTGGCCGCCCTCCGGCGACCGGCGTGGGACGCGCCATCCCACGGGGGGCCGCCCCTACGGGAATCCTTCCTTGGATCAAGAGAAGAAGCTTATATCAATATGACGGGTAAGGGATCCACCACCGATGCGTCCTCGGCCCTGGAGACGACTTCCGCGGCGGGCGGGGCGGACGAAAGTTCCGCCGACCGCTGGCTCGTCGACGGGGTGATCCAGGGGCTGCGGCGCCCGCTGGCCAAGGCGATCACCCTGGTCGAGTCGACCCGTCCGGAGCACCGTCGGCGGGCGGCGAAGCTCCTCGACGCGCTTATGCCCCGCGCGGGCGGCTCGATCCGGCTTGGGATCAGCGGCTCGCCGGGGGCCGGGAAGTCGACGTTCATCGAAGCCCTCGGCCTGGAGCTGATCCGCCGGAGGCTTCGCGTCGCCGTCCTGGCCATCGATCCGTCCAGCACGCGCACGGGGGGCTCGATCCTCGGCGACAAGACTCGGATGGAGCGGCTCTCAATCCATCCAGACGCCTTCATCCGTCCCTCGCCATCGGGAGGGGCGCTGGGGGGCGTCGCGGACAAGACGCGCGAGGCGATGTTGATTTGCGAGGCCGCCGGCTTCGACGTGGTCATCATCGAGACCGTCGGCGTGGGGCAGTCGGAAACGACCGTCGCCGGCATGGTCGACGTCTTCGTCCTGATCCAGCTACCGAATTCGGGAGACGATCTCCAGGCGATCAAGAAGGGAATCGTCGAGATGGCCGACGTGATCGTCGTCAACAAGGCCGACATCGACCCCGACGCCGCGCGACTCGCCCGTCGCCAGCTCGCCGGCGCCTTGTCGCTCCTGCGCGGTTCGGCTCCGGGTCGAAAGCCCCTGGTGTTGACCACCAGCGCCTCGACGAATCAAGGGATCGGCGAGGTTTGGGATGAGGTCGCGCGACTTCATCGAGAATGGACCGAAAGCGGCGAGCTCGACGCGAAGCGCCGACGCCAGGCCGTGGACTGGATGTGGAGTTTGATCGACGCCGGCTTGCGCGAGCGGTTTCGAGAGAACCCGAACGTAAGGCGCGACCTGGATTCGTTCCGAACGGCGGTCGCCGAGGGCCGCCTCTCTCCCGGGGCCGCGGCGGCGCGGCTGCTCGACCATGTGGAAACCAAGGGCGGAGACGCCTGATGCGCGAGATCGTTCGACGGCTCGATGAAAAACGCGCGGAGGCTCGGCTTGGGGGAGGACCCGAGCGGATCGCCGCCCAACACGCCAAGGGGAAGCTCACGGCGCGGGAGCGGCTTGAGATCCTGCTCGATCCCGACTCGTTCGAAGAGTGGGACATGTTCAAGGAGCACCGCTGCGCCGACTTCGGCATGGCTTCGAAGCTGGTGCCCGGCGACGGCGTCGTGACCGGCCACGGCGCGATCAACGGCCGCCTGGTCTTCGTCTTCAGCCAGGACTTTACCGTCTTTGGCGGCTCGCTCTCCGAGTCCCACGCCGAGAAGATCTGCAAGATCATGGACCAGGCGATGAAGGTCGGCGCCCCGGTCATCGGGCTGAACGACTCCGGCGGCGCCCGGATCCAGGAGGGCGTGGCGTCCTTGGGCGGCTACGCCGACGTCTTTCAGCGCAACGTGCTGGCCTCGGGCGTCGTCCCCCAAATCTCGCTCATCATGGGCCCCTGCGCGGGGGGGGCGGTCTACTCGCCGGCCATGACCGACTTCATCCTCATGGTCCGAGACTCGTCCTACATGTTCGTGACCGGCCCCGACGTGGTGAAGACGGTCACGCACGAGACCGTCACCGCCGAAGAGCTGGGAGGCGCCGTCGCCCACTCCACCACATCGGGCGTGGCCGACCTGGCCTTCGAGAACGACGTCGAGGCCCTTATGATGGCCCGCCGCCTCTTCATGTTCATCCCATCGAGCAACCGGGAGGCGCCGCCGATCGTCCCGACCGAGGACCCGCTCGATCGGGTCGAGCCGTCGCTCGACACCCTCGTCCCCGACGATCCCGACAAGCCCTACGACATCCGGGAGTTGATCGTCAAAGTCGTGGATGAATCCGACTTCTTCGAACTGGCCCCCGACCACGCGCGCAACATCGTCGTCGGCTTTGGCCGGATCGGCGGCCGGAGCGCGGGATTCGTCGCCAACCAGCCGATGCATCTGGCCGGCTGCCTCGACATCAAAAGCGCCATCAAGGCCGCGCGGTTCGTCCGGTTTTGCGACGCCTTCAACATCCCGGTCGTCACCTTCGTCGACGTGCCCGGCTTCATGCCCGGAACGGCCCAGGAATACGGCGGGATCATTAAGCACGGCGCCAAGCTGCTCTACGCCTACGCCGAATGCACCGCGCCCAAGGTCACGGTGATCACCCGCAAGGCTTACGGCGGCGCCTACGACGTGATGGCCTCGAAGCATTTGCGAGGCGACGTCAACCTCGCCTGGCCCACGGCCGAAATCGCCGTCATGGGGCCCAAGGGCGCCGTCGAGATCATCTTCCGCCACGAGAAGGGCGACCCCGAAAAGCTCGCCGCGCGGGAGAAGGAGTACCGCGAGAAGTTCGCCAACCCGTTCGTCGCCGGCCATCGGGGTTTCATCGACGACGTCATCATGCCCCGCGAGACCCGCAAGCGGATCGCGCGATCGCTGGAGATGCTCCGCGGCAAGAAGTTGGAGAACCCCTGGCGCAAGCATGGCAACATCCCCCTCTGAGCTGATCCGAACCTCGCGAGGACCGCGCATGTTTCAAAAGATCTTGGTGGCGAACCGAGGGGAGATCGCCTGTCGGGTGATCCGAACCGCCCGCGCGATGGGGATCGAGACCGTCGCCGTCTTCTCCGAGGCCGACAAGCACGCCCCGCACGTCGCCCTGGCCGACGAGGCCGTTCCGATCGGCCCCGCGCCGGCTCGCCTCTCGTATCTCGACATCGACCGGATCGTCGCCGCGTGCGAGGCGACCGGGGCGGAAGCCGTCCATCCCGGCTACGGCTTCCTCGCCGAGAGCCCCGAGTTCGCCCGACGCCTTGAAGCGGCGGACGTCGTCTTCATCGGCCCCAGCGCCGACGCCATCGCGGCGATGGGAGACAAGATCGCCTCGAAGCGAATCGCCCGCGAGGCCGGCGTCGCCATCGTTCCAGGCGTTGACGAGCCGATCGAATCATCGAGCCGGGCCGTGGCGATCGCGCGCGAGATCGGTTATCCGGTCATGGTCAAGGCCGCGGCCGGGGGCGGAGGCAAGGGACTGCGGATCGCCCGCGACGACGCCGAGACAACCGAAGCCTTCGACGCCTGCCGGGCCGAAGCCGCCAACGCATTCGGCGACGACCGCGTCTTCATCGAAAAGTACATCGAGCATCCCCGACACATCGAAGTTCAAGTGATTGGCGACTCGTTCGGTCGCCTCGTCCATCTCTGGGAGCGCGAGTGCTCGCTCCAACGCCGCCACCAAAAGGTCGTTGAGGAAGCGCCCTCGCCCTTTCTCGACGAAGCGACCCGCGCCGCGATGTGTCGGGCGGCGATCGCCCTGGCCAAGGCCGTCGGCTACCGATCGGCCGGGACCGTTGAGTTCGTCGTCGGCGAGGATCGGAGCTTCTACTTCTTGGAGATGAACACGAGGCTTCAGGTCGAGCATCCCGTCACCGAGATGATCACCGGCCTCGATCTGGTCGAATGGATGATCCGCGTCGCCGCCGGCGAGCCCTTGGGCTTTTCCCAGGACGAGATCCGCCGCGACGGCTGGGCCGTTGAATGCCGGATCAACGCCGAGGACCCGATACGCAACTTCCTTCCCTCGATCGGCCGATTAACGCGCTTCCTTTCGCCGGAGCCAGACCCCGGCGGGTTGCGGCTGGATTTGGGAGTCGGCGAGGGAGACGAGATTTCTCCCCACTACGATCCCATGATTGGCAAGATGATTACCCATGGCGCGACCCGAAACGAGGCGATCAGCCGGATGAGCGACGCGCTCGACGCGCTCGTGATTCGAGGCGTCTCCACCAACGCCGCGTTTCAGTCGTCCCTGATGGCGAACCCCCGGTTCCTCGCCGGCGACATCCACGTGGGCCTGATCGCCGAGGAGAATCCCGACGGGTTTCGGCCCCCGCCCCCCTCCGACGAAACCCTGCTCCTTCTGGCCGCCGTCGCCGCTTACGCGCGTCGCCGGTACATCAAGCGCGCCGGGGCGACCAGCGGCCAGCTCGAAGGTCGAGGCCGGAAGGTGGCCGCGGATTGGGTGGTCTATCTAGCCGATCGAAGGCTCGAACTGGGCGCGCTGCTCAACGACGGCGGCTGCGCGATCATGCACGAGGGGACGACCCACGACCTTCGAACCAACTGGAGGCTCGGCGAACCGCTGCTCGACGGGACTTGGAACGGCGAGAGGGTCCGCGTCCAGGTCGAGCGCGTCGGCCTCGGCTATCGCGTGTCTCATCGAGGCGTCCAGGTCGACGCCCTCGTGATGACGCCCCGCGCGGCGGAACTGCTGGACCTGATGCCTCGCAAAGCGCCGCCCGATCTGTCGCGACTTTTGCTCTCTCCCATGCCTGGGCTACTGGTTGAACTCGCGGTCGAGGTCGGCCAGACCGTGCGCGTTGGAGAAAACTTGGCCGTTGTGGAGGCCATGAAAATGCGCAACGTCCTGAAGGCCGAACGGGATGGCGAGGTCGCCGAGATCCTGGTCGGGCCCGGGGCGAGCTTGGCCGTCGATCAGCCCATCCTTCGGTTTGCTTAAGATCCTTCCGGAGACGCAAGCCGTCAAGCGCCCCGGTCGCTGTCGGGCTTTCGAAGCGAATCACGAGAAGCTTAAGGGACGGACGGGGGACTCGAAAAATTTCTCGGGCGGCCGAACTCACTCGACCGCTTCGTGTCTTAGACTACGGAAGGTCTCGGCGACGGACTAAAGAGGGTGTCCGCAGGGCCTTTTGGATGGCTCGTCGATTTGTAAGGAATCGAGGGCGGGATGCTTTTCTATAAGGTTGGTCTGCATGGTGGCGCGGCCGCGTTGACTGGAAAGGTCGACAATATTCGGACCTTCTTGGCGTGGGAGCCGGCCGGACGTTACTCGATCGACGCCCTAACGGGGCAGTCGCGCTGGTTTGGATCGCGGTCGGCCAGACGGTGGGGATGCGCGATCAAGCACGAGGACGGTCGGATCGAGTTTTTGCCAGCCGAAGCGGATGAGTGTTCGCCCGTAAGATTCGCGGCACAGACGGTCGCTTAGGGCTCCGGCCAGTTCAGGTGCCGGTGCAGGAACCGGAACGTCTCCACGCCGTGGATGGTGTGGGGGCCGGTGAACCAACCCAACTCACTTCGCCCCTTTAGGCCAAGCTTGGCTTCGTACAGGAAGCGGACCTTGGCGAATTCGTAGGCGACCGCCTCGTCCGGGGCGACGCCGTCGAAGTGCCCCCGCTCGACCATGAACGGGCGGGGAGCGATCAAGGCGGCCATCTCGGCGTAATTGAAGGTCCCCCCCAGGTTCCACTCGAAGATCTCGTACTCGTTGTACCAGACGTAGCTGTAGGGGCTGAGGGTCGAGGCGTTCTTCCAGACCCAATCGTTGAAGTCGGCCGAGCAGATCGAGAGGCAATAGTTCTCGACCAGCGGCGGGATTCGCATGGCCGACTTCCCGCCGTAGCTCAGCCCGTAAAAGGCGATCCGCTCGGCGTCGACGAACGGCAGAGACTTCAACCAGTCGGTGATCTGTTGATGCTGCGGGACCATCACCGAGAAGAGCGTTTTCTTCAGGGGGTTCGCCTTGCGCTGCAGGGTCCGAAAGCGATCTTGGCCGATGTACAAGTTCTGCGGCGCGAAGGTGATAAACCCCCGCTCGGCCAATCGAATGGCGAACTGATTGTATGACGGGTTGTTGATTTTGGGGTCGGCCAGGTTTTGCGGCCGTCCCTCCAGCCCATGTTGGCAAACGACGACCGGCCGGCGCTCGTTTTCCCCGATCCCCTTGGGCAGAAGCAGGATCCCGTAGGCGATGACGTCGGGGAAGACGTCCAGCACGACCTCGTGCCCGGTGTATTCCGGCTCGTCGTAAATCTGGCGGGAGCGGACGTTCGGCGCGAGCATCGGCTCATCGAACGCCCCGATCACATCGTCCCGAAACGCCGCTCGATACGGCTCGATCGTCTTCTGGAAGGCTTCGAGCGACGACGTGTCCAGCTCTTTGAAATAGACTTGGCGGACGTAGGGACTTTCGACGAGAAGTCTCTGATTGTGTCGGTCGATCTCGTGGACCTGACGCGCGCTCCGCTGGTCTTGGTCGATCGGATCGCCCAGCGGGGTGGGGGCGGGGCCGTCGTCCTCCACCGTCGCCTCCGGGGTGAGTTCCGCCAGGAACGCGCGGACGGCCGCGGCGGACCCTGGCGCGAGGCCGTCGCCCTCCAAAAAGGAGGTCCGCGGCTTCGGATCAAGATCGGCGACCATCTCGACGTACCGCTTGAACTCCTGATGGGCGGCCTGGGGCTCGGGCGAGACGATTCGCCCGGGGCCGCCCCCCTCGCCGGGTGGGACGACAGCCTCGGGCGCCTGCGAGGCGTCGACGCACAGGGCTCGCGGGGCGATCAGACTCGCGACCTCGGCATCGCCGAACCGCTCAAGCAGCCCAAAGATGTTTCGGTCGACAGGCTCTCGCCAGAGTTCCTCTCGGGGCCCGAACCAGCCGCCGACCCCCACGGCGTCGATCCGAACATCCAGCGCGCCCGCGTAAAAGGCGATCATTCCCCCGTCGCCGACTCCGAAGACGCCGATCTTTGGGTCGGCGTCCTTCGCATCCTTGACGAACCAATCGACGGCCGCGAGGGCCTTTTGAATCTCGTAACCGATCAGATGCCGCCCCAATTCGAACGCCGGCCGGTAGAGAAATTCGCGCGTCGTGAGCTTCACGCGGCCACCGCGGGGAGCAATTTTCCGATCGATCAGCGCCGGAACGATCACCCGACACCCGCTCTCAGCCAGCAGACGGGCGTATTGCGACTCCGACGGGACTCCGGGGGCCAGCCCCGTAATCTGTTCTGGGCTCCAAGACGCGTCGGGAATCGCCACGATATCGGCGACCGCCGGACGCCCCGTCGGGACCAGCAGCAGGCCTTCGCCATGAACGTCCCCAAACGCCGGCCAACGAACCGCGAAGATCTCGTAATTCGGTCCCTCGCCGATCAAGGCGGGACGATCCGTCGTGGCCATGAGCTCCGGCGCGTCGAACGATACCCGCTCATCGCGCAGTCCGAGGATCTCGCCCAACCGCTTGCGATTTGGCTCGACCGACGCCTCATACGCCTCGAGTGACGACGTGTCACGATTCCAATACTTGGCCCGCCGCTCGACCGACTCGGCTGTCTTACTCAGAAGAAATCGATCAACCCCCTCAACGAGCTTCGCGGCGATGTCGCCTTCGAGCGTCAACTCGCTCGCGCCCGGGAGTATCGCGGGCTCATCGGCCCGAGCCATGAGAGCGATCAGACACAAAGGAAGGCCCAGGCTCGCCCATCGCGAAGCTCGCATAGCCTCGTCTCCCTCAACTCGAAGCCGGTCGTTTGGAACTGGACTCAATGATGCGAAGCTACGCCGCGCGTCGCCTATCCGCAAGGCTTCGGTGGTTGAGGGCGAGCCAAATCGCGATCGTCAAGGAGAGGTGTGCTTGCATCGCGGATCAGTCTCAACAGGAAGCGTCGCCGGTGACAAGTCGCGATGAAGCGAAGAGTGATTACGCGATGGAGGAGGGGGGAAGTGATCGGTGGGAACCGAATGGGCAGAGGGAGAGTCGAACTCCCGACACACGGATTTTCAGTCCGTAGGGCTGATTCTACAAACTCTAATCCGGGTAACGAGTTGCGACATCGTGGGGAGGCTGTTGCCCATCATTTGCCCATCGCCCCTAATCAGGCCGACGTCGATCCTAATTTGACCGCCATCATCAAGGCTTGGCCCACGCTGCCTGAAGCGGTCAAGGCTGGCATCCTGGCGATGGTCCAGGCGGTCAAGTCGTAGTGGACCACCAAGGGAGCGGAGGCGCGAGCCGATCACATGAGCTTGTCCCTCAAGGGAAAGGGCTTGTGGTGGCACTGTGGCGATTGGCGGCCAGCCGATCACATG